>Ga0190274_10001234_pt1 | contig 15023 bp, 12 predicted proteins | sample Popmic531T_FD_133002 | JGI IMG/M metagenome (GOLD analysis project Ga0190274, IMG submission 133002) | Populus adjacent soil microbial communities from riparian zone of Yellowstone River, Montana, USA - 531 T | ecosystem: Environmental > Terrestrial > Soil > Riparian zone | place: USA: Montana...
CCAAGATCGCCGAACAAACGAAGATCACGCTGTTCGACGGCACCTTCGACGCTGCAAACCCCGAGAAGTACGCCACCTCATTCGCCATCAACGGCGTGGCGTGAACATCACTGTCGGTAGGGCGGACCTTCAGGTCCGCCGGATCCGCCAGGCTGGCATAGAAGCGAGATCGGGTCTTGAACTGCAAGACCCGATCTCTTGTGAGGAGATCCTGTGATCGCAAAACGCCTGCTGCATCTCGTGCTTCCGCTGATCGGCGTTGGTCTCGCGTTGGCCGGGTGGTGGGCCGCCAGCACCCAAGTGCCCGACCTGCCCTCGCCCCTCCGCACCTGGGAGGAAAGCCGGCTCTACGTCATGGAGCCGCTTGCCAAACGAGGCGAGATGGATCAGGGGATCGGACGATTGGCGTTCTACAGCCTGGTGCGCGTTGGGCAGGGCTTCCTGCTCGGCGCGCTGCTGGGCACGCCGCTGGGGTTTCTGCTCGGCTTGTCGCCGATGCTCAAGCGCATGTTCGATCCGCTGATTCAGGTGTTGCGGCCGATCTCGCCGCTGGCCTGGCTGCCGCTGGGCCTGATCCTGTTTCAGAAGTCCGAACCCGCGGCGCTCTTCGCCATCGCGGTCTGTTCGATGTGGCCGACCGTGCTCAACACGATGGCGGGCGTTCGGGCGATTCCTCAGGATTACTGGAACGTGGCTAAAGTCCTGCGTCTGTCGAAGGTCACGACGTTCACGAAGATCATCATTCCGGCCACATTGCCGTACATGTTCACCGGCTACCGTCTCAGCCTGGGCATTGCCTGGCTCGTCATCGTGGCCAGCGAGATGCTGACGGGCACACCCGGCATTGGCGGTTTCCTGTGGCAGGAATACAACAGCCTGGTCTACGCGCACATCCTGCTCGCCATTGTGACAATCGGCATGATCGGCTTCGTGCTCGACCGGCTCATGGGCCTTGTCGAGACTCGCCTGAGGACCGCCTAGGTGGAGAACGTGCCACTGATTACCGTCAGCGATCTCTCGAAGACATTTCAGGCCGGGGCCTCGTCCAGGCCTGTGCTGCGTGGTGTCTCTCTCTCGGTCGATCGAGGCGAGTTCGTCTGCATTGTCGGCGCGATGGGCAGCGGCAAGTCCACGCTCCTTGGCATCATGGCCGGGTTGCTCAGACCGGACACCGGATCGGTGACGATCGATGGCGTAGCGGTTGAAGACATTCCGAAGCGCGCCGCGTTCGTCTTCCAGAACTATTCGCTGCTGCCGTGGTTCACGGCGCTCGAGAACGTCCGTCTCGCCGTCGCGGCGGCCAGACCGGACCTCTCGAGCGCCGAGCAGCGGGACCGCTCGACGCGCGCGCTCGAACAGGTGGGCCTCGGTAACGCCATTCAACGCCGGCCTCGTCAGCTCTCGGGCGGCATGCGGCAGCGGGTCGCCATCGCCCGCGCGTTCGCCACCGAGCCGGACATCCTCTTCCTCGACGAACCGTTCGGGGCGCTCGATGCGCTCACGCGCGAGACGCTGCAGGGCGAACTCGCCGGCCTCTTTAGTCACAGCGGCCGACCGGTCACGACGGTGATGGTCACCAACAACGTCGAGGAGGCGATTCTGCTCGCCGACCGGATCGTGCCCGTGCTGTCCGGCCCGCCCGCAACGCTGGGAACGCCGATTCCGGTCCCGTTGGGACGGCCAAGAACCGTGGCCACACTCGCGCACGACGAAGACGCATCGCACTTCCGCGCGCACGTGATGGCGACCCTCGCGGCCGCGACGGGACGACGGAAGCCGCATACGACGGCGAACGCGCCCGTCCGCACGGGCGCGCTCGTGGAGGCCCAGAAATGAACCGCGCGTTTCCTCTCGAACTGACTGGCCTGAGCAAGGAGTTCCCGACGCCCTCGGGGCCGTTCCCGGCCGTGGTCGACGTCAACGCGCAGATCGCGCAGGGCGAGTTCGTCAGCCTCCTGGGCCACTCCGGTTGTGGCAAATCCACGGTGCTGTCGATCATCGCCGGCCTGGAGCGCGCGACCTACGGCGGCGTCGTTATCGACGGGACGCAGGTGATTGGCCCCGGTCCCGAGCGCGCAATCGTCTTTCAGGCGCCGTGCCTGCTGCCGTGGCTCACCGCGAAGCAGAACGTCGAGATTGGGCGCAAGCATCTGGACCGTTCGAGCCGGGCGACCTCGGCGGAGCACTTTCTGGAACTGGTTGGCGTCGAAGACGCGAAGGATCAGGTGCCCGCACAGTTGTCGCTCGGGACGCAGCAGTGTGTCTCCCTCGCGCGCGCGCTGGCAATGGAGCCGCGCTTCCTTTTGCTCGACGAACCGTTCTCCATGCTCGACTCGCTCACGCGCTTCGAGATGCAGGACACCCTGCTGCGCGTCTGGGAGCACTCCGGCAAGACGGTCGTCATGGTGACGCACGACGTCGATGAGGCGTTGTATCTGTCGGATCGGATGATCCTGATGACCGACGGCCCGGCCGCAACGGTGGGTGAGATCGTCACCGTGCCGTTCGGACGGCCCCGCTCACGCGCCACCGTGCTGGCCGACGCCCGCTACCATACCTATCGCCGACAGGTGATCGACTTTCTGGACGATCACGCGCGCCAGTCGCGATCGGGCGCCGCCGCCGTGGCATAGGTCCGGTCGCAGCCCGCATCGCGACCCGCCTGACGGTCGGGCAAACCTCGAGGTTTCCCGCATAGACCTGCCTACGCCCGCCATCGTGCTAGAATGACCGCTCGGTCATTCCAGTGAACTCATGAGTTCTCCTCTGGCGCGCTCCACCAAAGCCGACGTCGTATCGGACTTCCGCCGGTCGCAGATTCTCGACGCAGCCCGCCAGAGCTTCACGCGCCACGGTGTCACCCGCACGAGCGTGGAGACCATTGCCAAGACCGCCGGGATGGCCAAGGGCACGGTGTATTTGTACTACCGCTCGAAAGACGAAGTCCTGCATCAGATCCTCACTGAAGACCTGGCCGAACTGAAGGACGATGCGTTGCGCTGCGTGGTGGGGCCGGGGACCATTGACGAACGGCTGCAGCGGTTCTTGCACGCGGTCATCTCGTTCTTCGAGCGCCGTCGCGACTTCATCGAGCACTGCCAGCTGGAGATGAGCCCGGAGCTCCGCAAGAAGGCCAAACAGAAACTTGAGCTCGTGTTCAGTGCGCTGACCGAGGCCTGGCGACGGGTGCTCGGAGAAGAGTCGGCACACGGCACTATTCGCGGGGCCGACCTCGACGCCGCAGCCCGCACGATTGTCAGCCTGGCCCACGGCATGTCCATTCAGCGGCTGCGCGGATGGCAGACTGACCCGCTCGGCGCCTCGGTTGCGTCGGCCTCGTCACTGATCCTCCACGGGCTGATCGGGCCATGAGAATACTTCTGGCCGGGCTGGCCGGCGTCGGCCTTCTCATTCCGGTCGCAGCGGCAGGCCAGACGAGCACCCCGGACACCGACCCGGCGCGCCTGACACGCACGGCGCTGACGAGCAGCGTGATTCAACTCTCGCTCGGTGACGCAATCGCTCGGGGACTGCAGTACAACCTCACCGCGATTCTTCAGGACGAGCAGCGTCACCTCGCGTCGAGCGCGCGCCTCGAAGCACTCGCGGCCCTCATACCGCACGTGAGTGGCACGGTGCGCGAGAGCGTGCAGGTCCTCAATACGGCGTCCTTCGGGTTCACCTTTCCCGGCCTGCCGACACTACTCGGGCCCTTTCCGCTGTTCGACGCGAGAGTCGCGATGTCCGCGCCCCTGTTCGATCCAAGGGCGCTGGCCGAGTTGCGGCACGAACGCGCGAACGAACGTGCGGTCGCAGCCGACTACCGGAGCGTGCGTGAGACGGTCATTCTGGCTGTCGGCAATCTGTACCTTCAGGTCGTCGCCGATCAGGCACGCTTGGACGCGGTGCATTCGCAACTCGCCACCGCCGAGGCGCTCGTGCAGCTCATGACCGATCGCAATGCCTCCGGGTTGGTCGCTCGCATCGAGGTGCTGCGGCAGCAGGTGCAGCTCGAAAATGCTCGCGCGACGCTTATCGCGACCGAGAACGAACTGGCGAAGCGGCGGCTTCAACTCGCACGCGCCGTCGGGCTCGATGCCGCACAGCCGTACGATCTGACCGACCGTGTGACATTTACGCCAGCCCCTGCAATGAGCGTCGACGAGGCGGTGACGCGTGCCACGAGCCATCGACAGGATCTGCGCGCGGCCGAGGCGCGGCTGGAAGCCGCTCGGGCCGCGAACAGTTCCGCGCTTGCGAGGCATTCGCCGAGCCTCCGCGTGGACGGCGACGTGGGCCTGCTCGGTCCGACGGCGCGGTCGGCCGAAAGAACCTATTCGGTGGCCGCGACCGTGCACGTACCGATCTTCGACGGCAACGAAGGCCGCGCGCAGGCCGCCGCCGCCGACGCTGTCGTACGGCAGCGCGAAGCCGAGCTGGCCGATGTCGCAACGGCGCTCCGCTTCGACGTCTCGGCCGCCCTGCTCGACGTGAGCGCCGCGGCCGCGGCAGTGGACGTGGCGAGGAGCGCCGAGGCACTCGCCCGCGAGGAACTCACACAAGCGGAGGATCGAGTCCGCGCAGGCGTCGCCTCCAGCATCGAGCTCACCCAGGCCCAGGAGGCCGTTTCGCACGGGACCGAGCAGTACATCGCCAGCGTGTACAACCACACGATCGCCAAGGCATCGCTTGCGCGCGCGCTCGGTGAAGTCGATACACAGTTTCTGGCGCTCGTGGGAGGGCGCCCCTGATGGCCGTGCAGATGAAGAGGCGCTACTGGATTGCCGCCGGCGTGCTCTCCGTCGTCGGAGTCATCGGCGTGGTCGCGTGGCGGACTCTTGCCCCGCGTGAAAAAACCGATGATGCGCAGATCGCCGGGCATGTGAGCCAGGTGTCAGCGCGCGTCGGCGGCGCCGTGGCCGCCGTGCTGGTCACAGACAATCAACCCGTCAAGGCAGACGATCCGCTGGTTCAGATTGATCCACGTGATACCGAGTTGGCGGTCGCCCGGGCCGAGGCCGATCTCGCGTCGGCGGAAGCCGAAGCCCATGCGGCCGAAAGCGACGTGCCCGTCGCATCCGCAATGGCGACAAGCGGACAGCACATTGCGGAAGCGGGCGCCGGCAGCGCCGAAGCCGGCCTTCGTGCTGCTGAGCGGGATGTGGATGCATCGCGCGCCAAGCTCGAGTCGGCGCGCGCGCGGCTGACCGAGGCCACCGCGAATGCGACGCGGGCGAGCCAGGACCTCAAGCGGCTCGAGCCGCTCGCCGCCAAGGACGAAATACCGCGCCAGCAGTTCGACGCGGCGACCGCCGCCGCCACCGTGGCTCTCGCCACCGTCGCGTCGGCTGAGGCAGCCGTCGGCGAGGCGCAGGCAAATCTCGAAGCGAGTGACGCACGCCGCGCGCAAGTGGTCCAGGGACTCTCGCAGGCCAGGGAGCAATCCCGCGCAGCGGCCACGGCACCCCAGCGAATCGCGCTTATTCAGGCGCGCGCCGCCGCCGCGAGGGCGGTGGTCCTGCAAGCCCGTGCCGCTCTTGACCAGGCCCGAGTCATGCTCGAGCGCACCACTGTCCGCGCGCCCGCCGCGGGCCTCGTCAGCCGCAAGTCGGTCGAGGTCGGTCAGGTGATTCAGCCGGGACAACTGCTCCTGTCACTCGCGACTCTCGACGACATCTGGGTCGTTGCGAATTTCAAGGAAACCCAGTTGAGCGGCATGAAGCCCGGACAGCGCGCGGAGGTGACCGTCGATGCGTTCGGCGGTCGCACGTTCGATGGCCGCATCGACAGCATCTCGGCAGCGACCGGCGCACTGTTCAGCCTGCTGCCGCCCGACAATGCCACCGGCAACTTCGTCAAGGTTGTTCAGCGCGTCCCCGTGAAAATTCTGCTCGATGCCACCGAGCATCCCGGCGCCGTGCTGCGTCCGGGCATGTCAGTCACGGCGACCGTGTTTCTGCGGTAACGATGGCCGACTCCCCTTCGACGACCGCAGCAGCCGACCAGGCGCGCGCGACGGCCGCGTTTCAGGAGACCGTCTCGAGCACGCGGTGGCTCATCCTGCTCGGACTCATCACCGCCGCGGTGATGGAAGTTCTCGACTCGACCATCGTGAACGTCGCGCTGGCGCAGATGGCCGGCAACCTCGGCGCCACTCGCGAGGAGGTGGCCTGGGTCAGCACCTCCTACATTCTGGCGAACGTCGTCGTCCTGCCGATGACGGCCTTTTTCACTGAGATCCTGGGGCGCAAGCGCTACCTCACGCTGTCGATCGCCATCTTCATCGTGTCATCGATGCTCTGCGGCGTGTCGACCTCGCTCGGACAGCTCGTGCTGTGGCGGCTCGTGCAGGGCGCCGGCGGCGCCGCGTTGCTCTCGACGGCACAAGCGACCCTGCGGCAGACGTTTCCTCGGGAGGAGCAGGGCCTGGTGCAGGCCATCTTCCTGCTCGGCGTCATCGTCGCGCCCACGCTCGGACCGACACTCGGCGGCTGGATCACCGACAACGCGAGCTGGCACTGGTGCTTCTTCATCAACCTGCCCATCGGGCTGGTCTCGGCGTTTCTGGTCGTGACCTTCCTCCACGATCCGCCGACGCTGAAGCGCCACACCGGGCCGGTGGACTGGATGGGGATCGTGCTCCTCATCGTCGGCATCGGGTCGTTGCAGTACGTGCTCGAGGAGGGCAACAGCAAGGACTGGTTCGAGAGCCGCCTGCTCGTCGCGCTGTCGTTCGTTTCCGGCATCGCGCTGAGCGTTCTCGTCTGGTGGCAGCTGTCGGCGCGCAACCAGCAACCGATCGTCAGGTTCGCGGTCCTCAAGAACCGCGATCTGCTGGCGTCGATCTTCTTATTCATCGTGCTGGGCTTCGGCCTCTACGGTGGGGTCATCATTTTCCCGCTCTTCACGCAAAGCATCCTGGGCTTCTCGCCGACCGAGACGGGGCTGGCCATGATGCCAGGTGGCCTCGCCACGGCGGCCATGGCGCTCGCCTGTGGCCGGCTGCTCACCGGCGAGCGGCCTCTCGTCGATCCGCGTGTACTCATCATGACCGGCATGTGCCTGATGCTCGTGTCGATGTGGACGCTCGGGCACCTGTCGACGGCCGCGGGCGAGGCCGATGCCCGCTATGCGCTGATCATTCGCGGGCTCGCGCTCGGGCTGCTCTTCACGCCAATCAACAACGCGGCTTTTGGCAGCCTCAAACCGCACGAGGCCCAACAGGCCTCAGGGTTGATCAACCTGGCGCGGCAGCTCGGCGGAAGTCTCGGCATCGCAGTGCTCGGTTCCTATCTCACGCGTCACATCGCGTATCACCGCGCGGATCTCGCGCAGTACATGCATCCCGGCAATCCCGCCTTCCAGCAGCGGTACGACGGCATGGTCGCGACTCTCGTCGCCCACGGGGGATCGGTCGTCGACGCGCAGCAGCGTGCCCTGGGCATGCTCGACGCCACGATGATGCGGCAGGCCTCGATGCAGGCCTACAACGATGCGTGGCAGCTGCTGCTGATCTCGTTCGTCTGTGTCGTGCCCGCGGTATTTCTGCTTCGACGACCGCAGGCGCGCGCGGCTGCGGTCAAAGCTGCCGACGCGCACTGAGTGCACCGACGGCAGACCTTGGAGCTTGCTGAAAAAGCCAGCAAGCTAAACTTTGAACCTCAAACTTCGAACCTCGAAACGCGAAATATGGCCAGATTTCCCAGTTCGCAGTTTGAAGTTCGCAGTTCGAAGTTAACGCGGCTGCGTCTTTCAGCAGCCTCCTAAAGGCCTGCCCTACGAGGATCAGCGTCCGGCCGGCGTGACGACTTGGAAATCCAGGATGACACCGCCCGTCCACGGCGACGGCGAGCCGTTTATGCGCGCCGGTTCGAAGGCCGTCTTGACCGCGACATTGAAGGCCGCAGCGCCAAGCTCGGTGTTCGATTCGGGCGCGGTGGCGTATCGCAGCTGACCCTCCAGATCCACGATGCCCTGGATGGTGAGCGTCAGCGTGCCGGTCGGCGGCGCCTGACCGCGCGCGACCTCGATAGTGGGCCGCTCGCGGGCCCTGATCGTCGTCATCGTGACTGGCAGCGTGACGCGCGGTTCTGTTCCTGGACACACTGGGACGGCGTACGAGATGCGGATCACTTGCTCCTGCCTCAGAACCGTGTCTGCAAAAGTCACGGCAATTGCGCCGCCAGGCACGCGGGCTCCCGGCAACACAGCCTGCGCCGCCGCGCCACTCTGCGGTGCCCACTTCTGAATCGCCCGGCCATCACTGCCAATGATGTCTACATCGGTCGGCCGGACCATGCGACCACCGCATGGGACCGGCACCGCCACGACAGTCAGCAGCTTGTTGAAGAGCGAGGCGGCCGGCTTCTCTGGATTGAACGGAGTCCCTCTGAGCTTCGCGACACGCGCGGCAAGGTGCGCGAGTGTGAACCGGTCGTAGACGACGCCGTGATGCCGGCTGCCGTCGGCGTCGAGCGAGATCGGAGCGGCGTCACGATCGGCGGCGAGATCGATCGCGAGACGCGCCAGCAGTGCATCCTGCGGCGAAAGTGTCTGGCTCGCGCCAACGGCCACCGCCAGAACGCTGACCAGTGCGAAAGCCGCGAGTCCGGCAGGCCTAAAGGCCTGCCCTACGACTGTCAGCTGACGGTCGTAGGCCAAGCCTTTAGGCTTGGCGGATCCGGCAGGCCTGAAGGCCTGCCCTGCGACTGTAAGCTGACGGTCGTAGGCCAAGCCTTTAGGCTTGGCGGATCCGGCAGGCCTGAAGGCCTGCCCTACGGAGGACATGACGGCGGACTTCACGATTGAAACTCGACTTACGCAGGACATGAACGCGGGCGTCACGGCTGCAACTGAATCTCGAAAAGCCTCGGCCACAGTTTGCCCGTGACAAAGATTCGATCGCGCGCGGCGTCGTAGGCAATGCCGTTCAGCACGGCTTCGCGATCGGTCACCTGCCCGGGCAGCAGCAGCCGATCGAGATCGATCCACCCGACCACCTCGCCGCTCGTGGGCTGGATGCGTGCGATGCGGTCCGTGTGCCATACGTTGGCCCACACCTCGCCCTTGACGAACTCGAGTTCGTTCAAGTTGGACACGGGCAGGCCGCGGTCGCGCACAGTAAGCCGCTTGATCAAGCGAAACGTGGACGGATCGTGGAATCTGAGCGTGCCGTCAGCCGACCCGTCACTCAGGACGAAATTTGTGCCGTCGCTCGTGAGGCCCCATCCGTCGCTGTTGTAACTGAACGTGCGTTCCTGGCGAAGCGTTGCCCGATCGTAGACGAACGCCAGATGGCTCTGCCAGGTAAGTTGAAAAAGCTTGCCTCGCCATTCAGCCAGTCCTTCGGCGAAATACTGCGCAGCGACCGGCCGCTGATCAACGACAGCGCCCGTCTCGAGCTTCACTTTACGGATCGAGGATCGACCGTTGAGGCCGGTGCTCTCGTAGAGAAACCCGTCCACGAACACGAGCCCCTGCGTGTAAGCCTGCGGGTCGTGCGGATAGACGTTGACGACGCGATAGCTGTACCGAGGTGGAATCGCGGTGCGTGACGTCGTCTGACGTTGAGTCGACATGCTTGCCGCATGGCTCGATGCGGCCGCGAGCGCCATCCGGTTGGCCCCGGCTGCGCCGCCTGCGACCGCGGCGCCGAGGCCGAGAACGGCGAGGAAGGCGGCCCTGCGTCCTGCGCGATCGTGATCGGGCCTGTCCATCATCATTAGCGGCGCACCTCCGCCGCGCCCGTCAGGCGGAAGATCTCGCGTCTGGCCATGTCGTACTCGGCGTAATTGCGCGCGCCGTGCGCCGCAACCCATCGCAGGTGCACGAGTGCATCTTCGACGCGTCCGTTGAGTGAGGCTCGAAATCCGACATAGGCATGAGCCTCGGTTCGCTGCCCATCATCCTTCGCCCGCGAAAGAATGGTCTTCGCATCGATCTGGCCGCGCAGAAATTGGAGCACACTCCCGGTCCATGTCTTCTGCGGCACCTCCCGTGCGGCCTCGTCAAGCACCACCGTTGCAGCGTCCGGCCGGCCAAGTCGCCAGCTTGCAATGGCTGACAGGAACCCCACATACGGCGCGCCTTCCTTGTCCCATCCAACCTGGTCGAGATACCTGCGTGCATCCGCCCTCGCTACGTCGTTGCGGCCGACACCGAAGGCGGCAAACGCACGGTTGCGGAACCAGAGGGCACTGAGATCGACGCGCTGGGCATGGGCGAACGCCTCGTCGGCCCGATCGTCGCGGCCGAGTGCCAGAGCGGCTACGCTCCCGGCCACGAGCGCGCTGGGCGCATTGGGCCTGATAAGGAGAGCTCGGTCGAATGCAGCGAGGGCCTCTTCGAACTGATGCGTGAACTCGAGGGCGGCCCCTAGATAGAACCAAGCATTGAAACTTTCCGGCGCTTCCCGAACCGTTGCGCCGAGAGCGGCGACCGCGTCGACTTCGCGATCCTTGTACATCAGTAGCCGCGCGGTGCCCACGCGTGCGTCGATGTGCGACCGATCGAGCCGCAGCGCGATGGCAAACTCACGGTCGGCTTCTTCAAACGCACCGTGCCCCAGGAGCAGGTCGCCGAGCACGGCGTGGACGTCCGCTTCACGCATCGGTTCGGCTTCCGCCGTGGTCGGATCGTACTCAGGGAGTGCCAACGACAAGGTGCTGAAGCCGAATCGCCGAACGTAACCCTGAAGCGTCCGCTCCATCGCAGGAATGTCGGTGCCGAACGCCGCCCGAAATGCAGCCTCGGGCGACCGCGTGTCGCGAAACGCGCGGACGTATGCATCAATCGGCAACCCCGGGCCGGTCGCCAGGTAGTGTACGAGGGCCCAGGCCTCGGCATAAAAGAGGGCGACGCGTCCCGAAGCCCAGAGGCCCTGGACATCGGCAGGCGCCAAGACTTCCTTGAGCGGCATGAAACCCTGATCGTCGAAGGCGCGCAGGCGACCTTCGGGAACGAGGCCGACGACGCTCTTGCCGTTTGGACCATCAGAGCGGAACGTCGAGAAGAACTCGGCAAGGCCCTCACTCAGCCAGAGCGACAGCGTTGGGACATGGCGAGCAATGACATAGTGGGTGAATTCGTGGAGGGCCGCCGTATAGCCTCCGTCGCTCGCATGGGCGTCGAACGCAATCACGTTCACGTGCGCACGTGACGAGAAGTATCCCGCGACGTTCGTAATCGGCCGGCCCTGCAGGTCACGCGGGCGGTAACGGTTGAATGCGTCGGAGTCGCGAAAAACGACGATGAGCGTGGGCGAGGGCGAGTCGAGGCGAAGCCCGGGATACAGCGTGCTGAAGGCAGCGCGAAACGCCTCGAGTTCCCTAAGGGCCTTCCGCAAATCGGCTGCCGAAGCATTGCCGACCGCCTCGAAGTGCAGCGACCGCACGCGCGTCCAATCCTTGCTCAACGGTCCGGCCGCGGCGGCTGCCATCGTCGGACCCGCCACCGACTGCGCTTCGCCGCGCGCCACGCCACCGGCAGGGTCCAGCAGGCAGACCACCAGCGCGACCATCACGCGAGCGCGCGTCGATACTCCAGCCATGGCGTGAGTGTCTCTCCAGCCCCGAGGTCTACAATAGCCTGACCGAGACGAACCTCAGGCCTCCTGGTCTCCTGGACGCACCGGCAACACGACACGGGCCCAGCAGCCGCGATCCTCCGACCTGGATCCAGCCTGATCACTCCGCCGTGTCGTTCGACGATGGTGCTGCGATGGACAGGCCGAGGCCACTTCCCTCCGGCGCCTGTTGACGCGCCCTCTGTCCTCGATAGAAGCGGTCAAACGCGCGCAAGCGGTTCGCGGCATCGAGCCCGGTGCCGGAGTCAATCACGTCGATCGCCACGGCAGGGCCAGCAAGCAGTTCGTTCGGCGCCGGCGACAAGCGCACCGTGAGGTGGCCGTCGCGCGGCGTGTACCGAATCGCATTGTCGAGCAGGATCACCAGCAGACGACGAAGCGACTCCGAATGGCCGGTCACGATTGCGCGAGCCGGGGCTGCGTCCAAGTTGAGGGCCACTCCCTCCCGCACCAGCGTTGGACCGAGCGCGTCTGTGGTATCGGTGACCAGGGCGCCAAGGTCCACGGGCGTCGCCGCATTCGGTTCGACATCGGCATCCAACCGCGCGAGCAGCATCAAGTCGTTCACCAGCGCGGACATGCGTTCCATTTGCGTCGAGATGTCGGTGAGGACGGCGCGGTATTCATCGGCCGATCGCTCACGGCCGAGCGCCACTTCCACGGTGGTGCGCGTCAGCGAGACCGGCGTCCGGAGTTCGTGGGACGCGTCCGCCGTGAAGCGCGCCATGTCGGCCGCCGCCGACTGGATTCGTGCCAGCATGGCGTTGAAGGTGACCGCCAGCCGGCGCAGTTCGTCGTCGGCTGGGGGCTCATCGAGTCGCCGATCGAGATTGCGCCAGGAAATGGACTGCACAGCGCGTGTGATTTGATCGACCGGCGTGAGCGCACGCCCGCTGATCCAGAAGCCGCCGGCGGCCGCGAACACGAGGACGCCCGGAACGACCACCGTCAAAAGCCACCCAAGGCGATGCAGCGCCGCGTACGCGTCAGCCATCGAGATAGCCGCCGAAAGATGATACCGACGGCCGTCCACCTGAAAATCCGTGGCGACGGCACGAAAGGGCACGCCCGCCGCCATCCTAGGCTGGACGCGAAGCGCGTCAACAGCAGATGGAGAGACACGCAACTGCGCCCATCCCGGCATGGCCGGCACGCATAACGTGCGGCCGTGCTCGTCGATCACCTCGACCAGCGCCTCGCCGTGGGTCATGTCGGCGAATTCCCTGAACTCGTCGCTGACCTCTTCGGGCGGCAATTCCCGTTGCGTCGTCTCGATGAAACGCCGCGTCCCCTCCACCCGCCCCGCAAGGTTCGCGTCGGCTGCGTGGATCACGCTTTCGCGGAACAGCCACCAGACGCCGCCGGCAAGGAACATCGTGGCAGCCGTCAGAACGGCGAGGTAGCCGGCAGTCAGCTGCGCACGAATGGGGAACGGCCTCATGGCTCCGGCTCGTCGCGGATGCAATAGCCGATACCCCGAATCGTGTGCAGCAGCCGGGGACGATCGTCGCCGTCGAGCTTGTGGCGGAGTGACTTCACGAACGCGTCCAGCGTGTTGCTCGATACATCGCGGGCGCCCCACAGCTCATCCATCAAATGCTCCCGGGTGACGACACGACCGGGCCGGCGCATCAGGCATTCGAGCAGGTGGTATTCGGTTCGGGTCAGGCACAACACGGTTTGTGCGCGCATGGCGATGTGATTGGCCGGGTCAATGTGCAGATCCGAGACAGTCAACACTTCGTCGCGCGCCATGGGCGGGCGGCGGCCGAGTGCACGGAGCCGGGCGAGTAGTACGGCAAAGGCGAACGGCTTGGTCAGGTAGTCATCGGCGCCAGCATCAAGGCCCGTCACGATGTCTGCAGCGGTGTCGCGCGCCGTCAGCATGAGGATCGGTGTGGCGTTACCCGACTGCCTAAGAGACCTGGCGAGGTCGATGCCGCTCGGGCCCGGCAGCATGACGTCGAACACCATCACGTCGTACGTCGACTGACGCGCGAGTGCCAGCGCGGGACCGCTCGCCTCCGCCACGTCCACGGCGTGCCCCTGTTCGACCAGCCCTCGCTGGACGAGCACGCGCATCCTCGGATCGTCTTCCACGAGCAACACGCGCATCTGCGGACATTCTAAGTGCAGTTGCCGGACCGCCTTTTCAGACATTCTTCAGCTTGGATTGCCATGATGCAGGGAGGAGGCATTGGTCGTCTCGAGTTGGCCCGTCGGCACGCACAAGATCTATGTGACTGCGGCCAGGCCGCCCGCGAACGGCGGACGAGGCTACGACCCCGAATCCTTCCACGTGCTCGTATAGGGAATGAAGTAACGGACGGACCTCGCTGGAGATGACTGGATACTCGCCAATGTTTCTAAGGCCGATTGCGGGCGCGGCGATGTTGATCGCGATTGCCGCCCACGCTGAGGCCCAGCCACAAGCGCTGACGACAGCAGGATTGTCGCTGCCGGCTGCGATCGACCGCGCACTTGCGGCCAACCCCTCCATCGCGGCCGCGCGCCTCCAGCGGCCAATCGATCAGGCCAGCATCGGGATTGCCGGTGAGCGGCCGAATCCGGAACTCGCCTACGAACTTTCCAAGGAAACGCCCCGCCAGGCGATTACGGCGACGCTGCCGATCGAGCTCGGCGGCAAGCGGGCGCGCCGGCTCGACGTGGCCAACGCGACCGCGGCAGTCGGCGACGCCGAACTCGCGCGTGTCGTCAACGAGGTCCGCAATGACGTGCGGCACGCGTACTTCGAAGTGGTCGCGGCCGACCAGCGGGCGCAACTCGCCGACGACCTCCGCGGGCTGGCGGAACGCGCGCGGAACGCGGCCCGGGCGCGCGTCAACGCCGGTGACGTCCCGCAGTCGGACCTGACCCAGTCTGAACTGGTGCTGGCGAACAGTGAGAACGACCTGTCCGCAGCGCGAGGTGAAGCGGCAGCCGCGCGTGCGGACCTCAACACACTCCTGGGCCAACCGAGTGACTTGCCACTCACTCTGACCGACACACTCACCGGCAGCGAGCTGCCTTCGCTCGCCGAAGCGCTCGCGCAGGCGAGGGTGGCCAACGGCGAGCTTCAGGTGCTGGAGCGGCGTCTCGCCGAACAGACCGCCAGGGTGAATCTCAGTAAGTCTTTGCGAGCGGTGGACATCGCCGCTGGTGGAGCCTTCGTGTACGACGCTGAGCCGGAGTTTCGATATGGCTGGCGCGTCAGCTTCGGTGTCACGTTGCCGATCCTCGCCACGCACAAACCCGCGGTGGCCTTTGAGGAAGGGACGCTCACGCGTCTGCAGGCGGAACGCGGTGTGATCGTCGCGCGCATCTCAGGCGGCATCGGCGCGGCGCTCGCGCGCGCGACCGCCGCACGTGAACGCATCAGGCAGTATGAGGCAACGATCCTTCCACTCGCCCTCGAGGTCGAGCGGCAGGCACAGGCGGC
>Ga0190274_10001235_pt1 | contig 15023 bp, 15 predicted proteins | sample Popmic531T_FD_133002 | JGI IMG/M metagenome (GOLD analysis project Ga0190274, IMG submission 133002) | Populus adjacent soil microbial communities from riparian zone of Yellowstone River, Montana, USA - 531 T | ecosystem: Environmental > Terrestrial > Soil > Riparian zone | place: USA: Montana...
GACCGAACTGCGCGAAATCGACCACCGGCACTTTCGGCAACGACGGCGCGGACGATGCGGCCTGTCGTCCCGGCGGCAGTGGCGCTCGCGCCCTCAGCGGCCGTCGCGCCCAATTCATCGCTGCATGCGGCGATTCTTCAGTGCGCACGTTCCAGTCAGGGCCCCGGAGCCCGGATTCCAGTCAGCGCAGGCACCAGTACCTGATGCCTTCGGCGTCGAGAAAGGCTTCGGCGTCCGCACCATGGAGCATGGCCAGAGTCGAATAGCTGCCTGCCTGCGTGCAGGTTGGAGCGGCGACGGTCACGGAGCGAGGCGCATGGGGCGCTGGCCAGCCAGTGCGGGCATCGATAACGTGCCCGCAACGCTTGCCGTCGATTTCGATGAATCGATAGGTGTCGCCACTTGTCGCCAGGGCGCCAGTCGCAACGGCAATGCACCCTGCTGCCTGGCCGGGCTGTGTAGTGGACTCAATACCGACCTGCCAGGTCCCACTGGCAGGTGGTGGCCCGACGCAACGTAAGTCACCACCGAAGTTCACCAGACAGGGGACTGCATGCTGGCCGCTTATCCATTCCGCCACGCGATCGACCGCGTATTCCTTGCCGATGCCACCGAGGTCGATTTCCATGCCATCCGGCATTGTCAGTCGTGGGTGCTTCCAGTCGACGTGTTGCCAGCCGACTCTCTTCATGAGTTCAGTTACCGCAGCGCGAGTCGGCGGCGGCTGGCTTGCATCAAAGCGCCAAGCGTATCGCAGTACACCCGAGGTCAGATCGAAGCGGCCCTCACTCAGCCGCCAGAGCGTTGCACCGTAGTCGACAAGGCGGGCTGTCTCCTCATCGAGGGACAGCGGTCTGCCGTGTGCGGTGTTGATCTGGCTGATGACACTGTCGTCCCGATAACGGCTGTACTTCTGTTCAATCCGCAGCGCTTCGGCAGCAGCATGCTCACTGATATGGTTAGCCACCGCAGCTTCTTCAGTCTCGCAGAGGACCTCGCATGGACTGGCCATTGCGCGGAACGTGGCCCGCCACAGTCGCTGATCGCGACGCAGGTCAAAACGAGAACTTGTAACCAAATTGCGCTATCACCGCGGACAATGGCGGCACCAGTTCGCGATTGGCCAGGTAGCCAATGCCGGACCCTGCCGATGGCTCGGCCGTCTGCCGATAATATTCAAGGCGCACCGAGAACTCACCATCGGGAGAGGGGCGGCCGAGCTTGAGACCAGCGGTCAATGCATCGCCTTGCGCCAGGCGATAGTCGGCCGATGCGAACTGCGGCAGGATTGCGCCATTGACCAGTTCGGTGCGATAGAAGTCGGCCGCGCCCTGCTGGTAGTAGCGTAGGTGCGGTTCGATATACAGCCCGGGCCGCAGATTCCGGCGATAGCGACCCTCGACGGTATGCGACCGTATGCCCCAATCATCGGCCATGAACCGATAGCTGAGTGCAAACGAATCGCGGTCGAATGCATGGCGCCATTCGCCAAACACGCTGTGCTTGGTGCGGCTGTCGGGTCGCCGTTCATACAAGTAGAGGTTGAGCCCGCTGCCTGGCGATCCGGCTACCGGCAGGCCACTCACGGCATCCACTACGGTCAGCACCTTGTACGGGTCGGTCAGGTAGCCGGTCGACTGGCCGTAAGAGTAGGTGATCTCCACCAGCGAGCGGCGAGTCAGTATCTGCGTGATGCCTAGCAACGCATCCAGCACGTCCTTGGAATCGTCCGCAAGCTTGCTGGAATTGTCCCCAACGCCACGCATAGCTGTTAGCGGCAATGGCGCGCCACCCACCGGTCTGATGTCGTCGCGACCAATGGCGGCGCCCGCGTAGAGCGTGGTGTTCCTTAGATTGAAATCCCGCTCGAGCCACGCATTGGCGCCATAGTGCTGGTAATCGAATTCTCCTGAAGCAGTTACTCCGGCCTTCCATCGCATGGATTCGCCAAGTGCCTGCTGCCAGGTTCCGGCAATCGCGACCCGCGTATCGAGGAAGGAATCGTCGAGCGGCGTCGTGTCCGCCGGTACCTGATAACTGCCTGCACCCGAGGGACGCGTGAAGGTCTGTACGGAATTGCTGAGCACGGCCCCTGACGGCGATGCGCCGGTGAGCGTATCGATCGTAAGGTTGGCATCGACAGAGCTGTCGTCCCCCAAGGCCCGGTGAACGGCTGCCCGGAGGCTCATGTCCTGCACGCGACCGTCGCCTTCGCCCCAATAGAACAGCGCAGTGTCGGCCTGCCATCTGTCACTGTCGTCGGCCGCGACCGCAACGTGGGGCAGCGTACCCAGCAAGCCGCACGCCGCGGCAGTCAGCGAGGCGCCGATTGGTTGCTTCAATTGCATCCACAGCCTCCGCCGGCAAAGCCGCGGCCGCCGCTCGAGGCTTCCTTGCTGAAATAGATGTGATCATCGATGGCCACATCGAGTTCGCTCGGTTGCATATCGCTGCGAGCATGCAGGTCGCGCTCCCAGGGCTTGACACCGACGGATGCGCAGCCGGATGCGGCAAGCAGCGTCGCGAGAGTGAGCAGGCGCAGCAGTCTGTATCGCTTGGTCATGGGGCGGATTCCTGAAGCAGTTGTTGAATGAGCTGTTCGCGTGCTGCGATCTGGGAATCACGGAATCCGGCGTGGTGCGCGCGAATGCGTCCACGCCGGTCAATCAGAAAGCTGGTGGGCATGCCGCGAACCTGAAACTGTTCGGCGACACCGCCGGTCGCGTCGAATTCCAGCTGAAAGCGGCCAGGGACCTGGCGCAGAAAGGCATCGGCAAGCGCGCGATCCTGATCGACGTTGACGGCGATGATCACCAACCCGCTTTGCTCAAAGCGCTGTTGCAGTTCGTTCATCCACGGAAATGAGCGGCGACAGGGTGCACACCAGGAAGCCCAGAAGTCGATCAGAATGACTTTACCGCCATATGGCTTGAGCGGCTGCCAGTCCGGCGCCGGATGGGACGCCTCAGTCAGCACGGCTGGGTCAGCTGGCTCGGCGGCGGGCGCCACGCACGACATGAACAGGACAACCACCGCGAGCGCCATCACAGAATGCTGTCGATTCAAGTCGCTTACCTTCAATGGAGCGCGCGCCAATTTGCCCTGGGTCATTGCTATCCTGAAGATCGCCATGCTGCCTGCTGCAACTGTTCTTACATGGCGGGCTTGACGCGCCGTCAGCAGCCGGCGACAAGCACAAGTCATTGTCACCGATCTACGACCCGAACAGCCAATGTGAGTTCAATTACGGCAGCCTTGCCTGTCACTAAAAGCTGGAATCAGAATGAATGCGATTTACACGATACTGGCGGGCAAACACACCAGCGCCTGAGAATGCCAACCACGGGCCGAGAGTGATTTGTACGAAGACGTTCGCGCGCGTCGACGCGGCCCGACGACATGCACTGGCCAGCTGCTGCCGGTACGGGTGGAATGGCGAGTGGTTTGACGAGCCGGATGCCGGCGCCATGGGATTCGGCTTCCATGAGCTGATCGCTCACGTTGCCCGCACGCGCCGGCTTCATGCAGGCACCATCATCGGTTCAGGCGCCATATCGAATGCCGCGTACCGCAGTGTGGGTTCGGGCTGCATCGCCGAGCGCCGCGGCACTGAGTTGCCGGACGGCGGCAGGGCCCGCACGTCGTTCATGAAATTCGGCGATCAGGTGCGTATCGAGATGCGCGACGCGCAGGGTGGACCCCTGTTCAGTGCCATCGATCAGCGCATGGTGCAGGCGCCGACGCCATGAACATCCCGGTCACCGGCACGGATGGCTTCATTGGCCAGCATCACGCGCATACCACCCCGGGGTGGTGACATGGTACGCGCGGGAGGTGGCGACTTCTATTTCAACGTCACATAGGACTCCAGCCGCGCCACTTCCTTCGCATCGACGTACTTGCCGATTTCACGGCGGAACTGTTCGATGCTGCTGTACGGCCGGTATTCTAGGAACTCGCGCACCATGCGATTGCTCATGCCGGGAATCAGCAGGATCTCTTCGCGGGTGGCGGTGTTCAGGTTGATGGGCACGAACAGCCGTGTGTTCACTTCGGCGCGCTGCGTGTCATTGAGGGACTTCGTCAGCAACGCGTTCAGCGCCGCGGTGTTCGCGTACGGTCGTCCTGCCACTACGGTCTGTGCAATCTGCGCATTCATCTGCGGCAGCGTGCCCATCTCCTCGACCTTGGCCGTGTTCGGATTCAGCACATTGACAGCACCGGGTGCCGGTGCGGCCGCCATGCCGGCATTGGCCAGACCCAGCAGCACTGCGGCAATCGAAGTGATGCTCATCTTCATTACGTTCTCCTTGGATGTTGGATAATCGAGATGATGTTGTGCCGGTACGCACGACGAATCAATGCATAACAGCCGCATCGACAAATCTTGATGCCCCTTGAAGGTGGACACCGATGAACCCCGAACGCCGCGCGAGTACTCCGTACTTACTCTGGGCACTGCTGGCCCTGCCGGCGATCTGGCTGCTGGTCGCCTACCTGCAGGGCGGGCTGGTGTACGGCGAGATGGTGCACGCCAGCGGCGAGACCGGCGCGCGGCTGTTGATCCTGACGCTGGCCGTGACGCCGCTGCGGCTGATGTTCCCGCATGCTGCATGGACGCTGTGGCTGTTGCGGCATCGCCGCCATCTGGGCGTGGCGGCATTCGGCTATTCGCTGCTGCATGCGCTGGTGTACATCCAGCGCAGCCCCGTTGCCGCAGTGGTCGCGGATGCGCGCGAGGCTGCGATGTGGACCGGCTGGCTGGCGTTGCTGGTCATGCTGCCGCTGGCCATCACCAGCCACGACTGGTGGATGCGCCGGCTGCGTGGCGCCTGGAAGAAGCTGCACCGCTGGGCGTACGCGGCTGCCGTGCTGACGGCGCTGCATTGGGTACTGTCGGCCTTTGATCCGTTGCCCGGTTTCATCCACTGCGCCGTACTGCTGGCGCTGCAGGCTTACCGGGTCTGGAGGATGCGCCGGGGCAGTTGATACGGCCACCGCCCCGGGGCGGGCGCGCGGTGGTGTGGGCGATCGCGCTGATCGGCATGCAGTTCGGCAGTCAGTGAAACAACGATGCCGCCGAACCTGTCTGCAACTGGCCGCAGCCGTCAGGGATTGCGCGACATTCTGCGTTGACCTCAGCCGAGCACGGCCTCCAATGCGCCGGCCAGCAGCGCCCTTGCCTGTTCCACGCCGTGAACACCTTCCATGTGTCGCCAGGCGACATAGCCATCGGGGCGAACCAGCACGGCACCCGCTTCTGACACCTCGCGCCGACGCTGCCATTCGCAATAGGGGTCCTGCGTGTCGAGTGCCCCGGTCACCACCACGCGGAGATAAGGTTTCGACAGCATTGTGGTCGCCTCGGCCCATGCATGACCGGCCAGTCCGGTCACCAGAGTGAATTGGCCTTTGCCGGTGACGTCGAGCGTCGATACGCGCCGGCCTTGGCGGTCGATCAGCCATGCATGGGGAATTTTTGCGCCGGGCCGTGTGGTGGCCTGCAGGTACAGCTCCGGATCGCGCTTCCATACTTCTTCACCGGCGTCAGGATCAGCAATCACTGCGCCTGAACAATAGCGCTGATTCATCTCCGTGCCCTGCGCATTGAATTCAGTGTTCTTCAATGCCAGAGCCTGCTCCACCGCCTGCCGCGCCTTGATGCCCTCGGGACCGGGGTCCCTGAAGCGCGCAATGCCGGCCAGTACCGGGTTTTCGGCACCCGCCACGCGAAACGCCGCCTTCAGCGGCGCGTATTCCAGCCGTGACTGGTTGGCACGTTGCACCACCTGCCTGCCAATCGGCGCGCGCTCCAGTGAATAGGAGTCCAGCAACCGCGAGCTGGCATGACCCTTGATGACGTAGGCCAGTTTCCAGCCAAGATTGAAGCCGTCCTGGACGCAGGTGTTGAGCCCAAGTCCGCTTGAGGGCGGATGGCGATGGACGGCGTCGCCGGCGCAGAACACGCGGCCCTTCGAATAGCCGGTGGCCCAGGCCTGATTGACATACCACACCGACGATCGCTGCAATCTGAGCTCGACGCTCGAGTCGCCAATCAGCGCGTAGATCCTTTCCCTGACGGTGCTTTCACTGATATCCGGTTCGCCGCCGGAGATATCGACGCCCCAACCGGCAATCCATTGCGTCCAGGGCCGCACGGCCCGCAACAGGCCCAGCCCGATCTCGCCAAAGCTGGCGTGTGGCGTGATGATCCAGTTGAGAATGCTGGGGCGATGCGCCATGAATTTGCCGAGGTCGGCGTCGAACAGCGTGTAGACAGTGCCCGCCCGCGCCATCTGCCCCTGAATGATCAGGCCCAGGTCTTCGACCACCTTTGAACGAGCACCATCAGCGCCCACCAGATACTTCGCGCGCACGACCTGATCTCGTCCCGACAGCAGGTCGCGAAGCTGCACCACCACGTGGCCGTCGTTTTCCACGTGCGACAGGTATTCGGTGTTGAACGCGAACGAAGCGCCCGCACGGGCCGCGGCCTGAATCAGGATCGGCTCGATCACGGGCTGGATCAGATCCATCATCGGACACGGACTGGCCTGCATGTAGTCACCGCGACGCTCGTCGCCGGTTCCCCAGGTGCGCAGGCGCACCAGTTCCTCGCCGGCCAGACTGCTGATGAACGGCGTGTCGCCCATGTATTCCCACGGCGAACCATTGCGCCGGCATTCTTCTTCGACCTCCAGATCGCGCAGCACTTCCATGGCGCGCTGATTGGTGATGTGGGCCCGCGGTGAATCAGCCACCCAGTTTGAACGCGACACCATGTGCGTCCTGATGCCCAGCTTTGCGAGCGCCAGCGCGGTGGTAGCCCCTGTCGGTCCCATGCCGATGATCAGCACGTCAGTTTCAAAGGAGTCTGCACTGCTCATTGCAACCTCGAGCGTCACGCGCCTGTGGGCCGGCGCCAGATCAATATGGTGTCGCGATGGCGCATCACTTCAACGGCATGCTGGTTGAACAACGCAAAGCCGATGCCGACGATACCGCGGTCGGGCTTCGACGCAGACAGGCGCTTGTCGATCCAGCTGAGATGCAGCGTCAGGGCGTCGCCTGGCCGCACCGGCGCAGGAAAGCGTACCTCGTCGAAGCCGAAGGTTGCGATCGCGCGGATCGGCAGGCGCAGCACCAGGCGCTGACGGATGCCCAGAATATGCAGACCCGAGGCGGTCAGTCCGCCGAACGGGCCGGCAGCGGCGGCCTGCTCATCGACATGAATCGGCAAGGGATCCCACGCGCGCGCGAACTCAATGATCTCATCGCGTGTGACCTGGTATGGACCGAGCCTGATGCACTCCCCTGCCTGGATGTCTTCATAAAATATTCCCTCAGGCGCGAGCATCGATCCCTCCCCTTGCAAATCAATCTAGCATGCTAGTATGGCAGGCGAATAGCAGTCGCAATTGAAGAGGAACCGAGAATGGCCCTGGCGATGCTATGCGCCTCGCACTCGCCACTGATGGGAACGGTCGCCGCGCCACCCGACATCGAGCGTGATGCCGCGAGTGGTTTTCGTGCGCTGGCAGATCGGGTGACGGCGTTCGCCCCCGACTACGTGATCCAGTTTTCACCGGATCATTTCAATGGTTTCTTTTATGACCTGATGCCCAGCTTCTGCCTCGGGCTGGAGGCCAGTTCGATTGGCGACTGGAACACGCGCGCCGGTTCGTTGAAGGTGCCAGGCGATGCAGCAGCGTCGCTGCTCACCGCGATCCGTGAACATGAGGTGGATATCGCCCTGTCACACCGGATGCCGGTAGACCATGGCTTCGTGCAGATCTGGGAAATGATGTTCGGCCGCTTCGATGCGCTGCCCATCGTTCCGATCTTCGTGAATTGTGCGGCACCGCCATTGCCAAGCTATCGGCGAGCACGCCGACTGGGCGAGGCGGTGGGCGCGTTCGCTGCGCGCTCCGGCCAGCGGGTGCTGATCGCCTGCTCGGGCGGGCTGTCGCACGACCCGCCGGTGCCGCGACTCGAGACCGCGACCCCCGAGGTGCGCGAGCGCCTGATCGCCGGTCGCAATCCCGGCGCAGCAGCCCGTCAGGCGCGCGTGCAGGCGATTTCGGCCGCAGGCATCGCCGCCGGACTCGGCGAAGGTCCATGTCTGCCGCTGAATCCCGATTGGGATCGCCGCTTCATCGACATCATGCAGCGAGGTGATCTCGACGCGCTGGAACGCCTGTCGACCCCTGATGTGATTCGCGAGGCGGGCGCTGGCGGTCCGGAAACGCTGACATGGATGGCCGCCGCCGCCGCCATGTCCGCCGCCGGACCCTATCGCGCCGAACTTGTCTACTATCAGCCGATCCATTGCTGGATCGCCGGCATGACGATGATGTTTGCTGAAACCACTTCGAACTGAGCGCAGGAATCTTTCACCGCATGTCACAAGCCGCCGACCCGCCCGCCTTTACCAGCATCTGGAGCGATCTGAAAGGCGTAACGTTTACGCAGGGATTTCTCGACGCTGGCGGCGTGCAGACCCGCTACATATCCTCCGGCTCGCCGGAGCAACCGCTGTTGCTGCTGCTGCACGGCGTCGGTGGCCACGCCGAAGCCTACAGTCGCAATTTCGGACCACACGGCGCGCATTTCTGGACTGTTGCGATCGACATGCTCGGCCACGGCTGGACCGACAAGCCGCCCATCGACTACCAGATCAGCGATTACGCCACGCATGTGCTGGCAGTGTTGCGCGCGCTGGGGCGCGATCGCGCCCATTTATCCGGCGAATCCCTCGGCGGCTGGGTGGCAACATGGCTCGCAGTGCATCACCCCGAAGTGGTCAATCGCCTGGTGCTGAACACGGCCGGCGGCTGGACCGCGCATCCCGAAGTCATGACGCGCCTCAAGACGCTGTCGATTCAGGCGGCCAGTGATCCCAGCCGTGAGCGGATCAGGGCGCGACTTGAATTCCTGATGTTCGACAAGTCGCTGGTCAGCGACGATCTGATCGAGACGCGCCGCGCGATTTACGCGCAGCCCGGGTTCGCCGATACGATGAAACGCATCATGTGCCTGCAGGAGATGGAAATCCGCCGGCCGAACATGATCACCGAGGCCCAATACCGTTCCATCAGCAGCCCGGCGCTGGTGGTCTGGACCTCGCATGATCCGACCGCCACACCCGCGGAGGGCCAGCAGATTTCGTCGATGATTCCGGGCGCGCAATTCGTGGTGCTGAACAAGTGCGGTCACTGGCCGCAGTACGAAGATGCGCCGACCTTCAACCGCCTGCACATCGACTTTCTTCAGGGCAGATCGTTGGCTGCCATCAAACCGTGAAGAAGGACGCCGCGTTCGAAGCCCTGCTGGAACTGCTGTGCGGCGGTGCCTGGCGCTTCGGCGAGAAGCTCTCGGTCAAGCAGTTGACCGACACCATCGGCATCGGCCGGCAACCCATCATGGCGGCTCTCACACAGCTCAGTGCCGCCGGCTTCGTCAACATCGTGGCCCAGGTGGGCTGCCAGGTAATCTCACCCAGCCAGGATGACATTGCGGACTTCTATTGCATGTTCGCGCGCACCGAGGGCGTGATTGCGGAACTCGCCGCGCTGCGCGCCCGGCCCGATGAATACGCGCGCCTGGTGCAGATCAACACGCAGATCGCCGCACTCAAGCCGGGTGCAAGGGATGCCGCCAGGCGCTACCGCACGCTGAATCTCGCCTTCCACGGCCTGCTGCATGAGATGTCACACGCGCCCATCCTGCAGGGGCCACAGCGCAATCAATTTGCGATGGCGGATTTCTTCGTGGCCGAGACCTGCGGCTTTGAGTCCCACATGGGCGACGCCACCCGGGAGCACCGCGAGATCCTGCAGGCCATCGCCGCAGGAAATACTGAGGCTGCGCGTGCTGCGGCGGAGGCGCATATTCATGCGGTCGCCGAAAGTGTCCGGCTTACCTTCGATCAACGCCGTCGGGCCTGATAAGCTGGATCCGGAGTATCAGATGGCAACCACAGAAGAATTGGCCGCGCGATTGCGAGCCGCCTATGCCGGCCCACCGATTGCCACCCTGCGCGATGGCCTCGCCGCCAACGATGTCGACGGCGCCTATGCCATTCAGGCTGCCAACACCAGTTACTGGGTCGCCGGCGGACGCCGGATTGCCGGCCGCAAGGTGGGCCTCACTGCCGAGGCAGTGCAACGACAGTTCGGCGTGCACCAACCCGACTACGGCGTGCTGTTCGACGATATGGTGCTGCCGGACGGGTCAGTGGTTGCGCGCAACAGTCTGTTGCAACCGAAGATCGAAGGCGAAGTTGCGCTGGTGATGGGGCGCGACCTCGATAATCCCCGCGCAAACCTGTTCGATGTACTGGCGGCGGCTGCCTACGCGCTGCCAGCGATCGAAATCGTCGACAGCCGCATCGCCGACTGGAAGATCACCATCGCTGACACCATTGCCGACAACGCCTCGGCCGCGTTCATCGTGCTTGGAACCGAGGCGCGCTCTCTGGCCGGCCTCGATCTGTTCACCTGCGGAATGATTCTGCAGAGCGATGGGAAGATTGTCTCCACCGGTGTCGGCGCAGCCTGCCTTGGCAACCCGCTGAATGCGGCCGCCTGGCTTGCCCGCACTCTGTCCGCGCGCGGCGAACCGCTGCGCAGCGGTGACATCATCATGACGGGTGCATTGGGGCCGATGGTGAGCCTGCAGGGCGCGCGCCAGGTTCGCCTCTCGATCGGCGGCCTTGGATCGGTCGGCTTCGTGATGGGTGAAGCCTGATGGCCCCGACAGCCCGGGTGAAGGTCGCCATCATCGGCTCCGGCAATATCGGCACGGATCTGATGATCAAGGTGCTGCGTCTGTCGAAAGTGCTCGAGATGGGCGCCCTCGTCGGTGTCGATCCGGCCTCGGACGGACTGCAACGCGCCCAGCGCCTGGGCGTGCCGAGCACGGCCGAGGGCATCGAGGGCCTGCTGCGCATGCCGGAGTTCGCGACCATCAAGCTGGTGTTCGACGCCACCTCGGCCGGAGCGCATCGGAAGCATGATGAAATTCTGCGCCGTCACGGCAAGCAGGTAATCGATCTGACACCCGCCGCCATCGGCCCGTACACGATTCCGGCGATCAATCTGGATCAGCACCTCAACGAACCCAACGTCAACATGGTGACCTGCGGCGGGCAGGCGACGATTCCGATCGTCGCGGCGGTGAGTCGTGTGGCACCGGTGTTCTACGCCGAGATCGTCGCCTCAATCGCCTCCAGATCGGCAGGACCCGGCACCCGCGCCAGCATCGACGAGTTCACTGAAACCACGGCGCGCGCCATCGAGACCGTCGGCGGCGCGCGTCACGGCAAGGCCATCATCGTTCTCAACCCGGCCGAACCCCCGCTGATCATGCGCGACACCGTTTACTGCCTCAGCGAGCAGGCCCCTGAAGCGGCGATTGAAGCGTCGGTACTGCAGATGGTGCAGCAGGTGCACGCCTACGTTCCGGGTTACCGCCTGAAGCACAAGGTGCAATTCGAGCGCATCGGCGCCCGCGCGCCAATGCGTATTCCCGGCCTCTCCGAGCGCTTTACCGGACTGAAAACCTCGGTGTTCCTGGAAGTCGAAGGCGCGGCGCACTACCTGCCCGCCTACGCCGGCAATCTGGACATCATGACGTCGGCGGCCCTGCGAACCGCGGAACGGCTGGTGCAGTTGCGCAACGCGGAGATGGCCGCATGAGCGCCTTCAAGCCGGCGCGCAAACTCTACATACAGGACGTGACGCTGCGCGACGGCATGCACGCCATCCGCCATCAATACAGCCTCGAGCACGTGCGCACGATTGCCAAAGTGCTGGACCTGGCGCGCGTCGACGCCATCGAGGTGGCGCACGGCGACGGTCTGGCTGGATCGAGTCTCAACTACGGCCTCGGCGCCTGCACCGACTGGGACTGGATTGGCGCCGTGGCCGAAGTCATCCAGCACGCCCGACTGACCACACTGCTGTTGCCGGGCATCGGCACCGTGCACGACCTGAAGCGCGCCTGCGAGATGGGTGTGCGCTCGGTGCGAATTGCCACCCATTGCACCGAGGCCGATATCTCGCAGCAACACATCGAGTTCGCCCGCGAACTGGGCATGGATGTGTCGGGTTTCCTGATGATGAGCCACATGAGCGAGCCAGAGAGTCTGGCGCAGCAGGCAAGATTGATGGAGAGCTACGGCGCGCACTGCGTGTACGTCACCGACTCGGGCGGCGCGCTGACCATGGACGGCGTCGCCGAACGGTTGCAGGCCTACGATCGGGTGCTCAAGCCGGAAACCGAGCGCGGCATCCATGCGCATCACAACCTGTCGCTGGGCGTCGCCAATTCGATTGTCGCAGTCCAGAACGGCGTGATCCGCGTCGATGCCTCGCTGGCCGGCATGGGCGCTGGCGCGGGCAATGCGCCGCTCGAGGTATTCATCGCCGCAGCCGATGTCTACGGCTGGGAGCACGGCACCGATCTGTTCAAGCTGATGGATGCCGCCGAAGATCTGGTGCGCCCGCTGCAGGACCGCCCGGTGCGCGTCGATCGCGAGACGCTGACACTGGGCTACGCCGGCGTTTACTCAAGCTTTCTGCGCCACGCCGAAAAGGCGGCTACCGAGCACGGCCTCGATGCACGCACCATCCTGATTGAACTGGGACGACGTCGCATGGTCGGCGGCCAGGAAGACATGATCGTTGATGTCGCGCTGGATCTGGTCAGGCAGAAACAAATGCCGGTTTAGTCATTGAAGCCTGCCATGGCCGTGTTCGCTGCTGACCAGTCTGCAATCTCCAGTGGCATCAATATCATCGCGATTTTGAGTGGCAGCAGTGAGGGGATCTGATTCCTCGCGTGCGTCAGGCGCTGCAAGGACGGGTGAACCCGTCCCTCTTGTTCGTGTGCGTTCGAAAACAGCTACCCATTGAGAATCAGGACTGCACCGACTCATCATCTCAGCGATGAGCCGGTGCAAGCCCAGGTCAGAATCTCACGCCGAAGATAATGCCGTAAGTACGCGGCGGCGACTGCGAGGCGCTGATGGAGTGAGGGTAGACATTGGTGGGGCTGGGCGCAGAATACGCCGCCGAGTAGTAATAGACCTCGTCGGTGATGTTGCGTCCATAGGCCGTCACATTCCACTTGCCATTCGGGCTGGTGTAGCGCAGCGACATATCCACGACGGTGTAAGCATCGTCGACAATCTGCTTATTCTGCACCCCACCCGCGACGGTTGGCTGGAAGTTGCCGATCAATGCAACGCCGCGTTCGTCGGTCCACTGCACATCCACACCAGCATCAAGCGTGCCTTCACCGACCATGAACGTATGCGTATAGCCGCTGCGGATTGCCCATTTGGGCGTATTCGGCAGACTCTGATTGGTCAGATTGGGCAATGCTGGGCTCAACTGACTCAGGTTGAACTCGCCAAATGTCGCTTCGAGGAAGTTCACCGCCAGATTCACCCGATCATTCCTGGTCAGTGCCCACAAGGCCTCCAATTCCACACCCTGCACATCCGCGGAACCGACGGTTGTTACTGTCAGCAAGTTGATTCCGCCTCCCACAGCCCTCAAGTAGGTCTGCTCGAAGTTGGTGTAGTCATACATGAATGCCGAGATATTCAGCTGCACACTGTCATTGAAGAACCGGTTTTTGCTGCCGATTTCATAGGCATCTATGTTCTGCGGCGGGGTGACCGGCTCAAAGCCGTATACGAAGCCGCCTGACTTGTAGCCCGTCGATGCATTGGCGTACACCATGGAGGCATCGGTGATGTCGTACGCAACGCCAGCCTTCCATGTCTCCTTGTCCCAATCCTTGGCACAGGCGCTACCTTCAATCTCGGCACCCACACACCCGGTTGACGGATTAAATGAGGTGGTGCCGAACGGCGTACCAGCGCTCGTCGTTCCCGTCTTCTTGTCGTAGTTGTAGCGCAAACCTGCCGTCAGATGCAGCGCTTGCAGTCCCGAGGGTGTCCACGTGGCCTGACCAAAAGCCGCATAGGATTTGGTAGTGGTGGGATACAACTGCAAACTGTTGGTCATTGTGCCCGGAGGAAACGGCCCCAGCTGAACGAGCGTAGTGGTACTGGTACCGCCCTTCGCGAAATCATCGAAGTAGAACAAGCCGCCCACCCACTGCAGGGGTTGTGACCCATTGGAGGTCAAGCGCAATTCAGCAGTGGTCGAGTGGCCCGAACGCGGCGTGGTATTGAATGCGTTTTGTGCATTGATGGACTCGGCTTTTTCGTCCATGTCGCGGTATGCGCTCTGAAACGTGAGCGTGGCGAAATCAAAGCTGTAGTCAATCTGGGTGTTCACGCCCGACAGTTGATTATTCGTGAAGTTGTGGGTCGCGTTGCCCTGGAAATACCGGTTGTCCCATCGTGGCGGCACCGGATTGGCAGCGCTCGTGAAAAGCCATTGCACAATGTTTTGCCCTGGCGTTTTCGACTCCAGCTTCTCTACGTCAGCGCCAAGCAACACGCTCAGGTTTTCACCTGGCTCCCACGCCAGCTGCAGGCGGCCGCCCTTCTGGCCGGCATTGGACTGGCCGTTCACATAGTAGCCGTCCCGATCCAGATAGCGCGCCGCGACACGCAGGGCCAGCGTGTCGGTCAGCGGCGCATTGATAAAGCCCTGAGCATCGACCAGAGCAAAGTTGCCGACTTCCAGCGTGCCACCCGCACCGAATTCCCTCACCGGCTTGCTGGTAATGATGTTGATGACGCCGGAAGCCGCATTACGGCCAAACAGGGTGCCCTGTGGACCGGCCAGGATTTCCACCCGCTGCAGGTCGTAGAAGAAACCGTTCATGCCGTTGTTGCGCGCGATGTAGTTGCCGTCGACGTGTACCGCGTTCGGCGACTCGTCAACGGGGTCAAAGCTGGTGGAGCGCAGACCACGAATGGCCAGCACCGTGGCGCCGGCGCCCTGGAACACCTGGACGCTTGGCGCCACCTTGTCAATGTTCGAAAAGTCCTTCACGCCGGCATCCATCAACTCGGTGGGCGTCAGAGCAGTCACGGC
>Ga0190274_10001236_pt1 | contig 15022 bp, 11 predicted proteins | sample Popmic531T_FD_133002 | JGI IMG/M metagenome (GOLD analysis project Ga0190274, IMG submission 133002) | Populus adjacent soil microbial communities from riparian zone of Yellowstone River, Montana, USA - 531 T | ecosystem: Environmental > Terrestrial > Soil > Riparian zone | place: USA: Montana...
AGGAGATACATTATGGAAAAAAGAATTTGGCTATGGTGATTCATTGGTAATCAATAATGTTGAACAGGTGAATGACGGTGGTTTAATTTTAAGTGCAACTCAAGATTACTATAGTGGTCTGCTTATAAAAACGAATTCAACAGGAAGTATCTTATGGTCAAAAGAGTTAATGCCTGGTTGCAAGAGCAATTATGCAATACCAACAAATGATGGAGGCTTTGCTGTTGCTGGCGGACCAGGATTTAATGTTGTGAAAACTGACAGCCTGGGAAACACAGCTTGTACATCAAATCCCCAAACTGTTACAACTTCCATGAACGGAATGACCCAGGTATACAGCAATATAAATATTACTACGGACACGTTGGTATTTCCATTAACTATGTTTCAGAACCTCGCAGAAATCGAAGATAACATGTTATGTAACTCACTTCAAGTGAAGAATCTAAATGCGTATCAATCATCGATACTGATTGCTCCCAACCCCGCTCAGAATTCTATTTCAATCAGCTCTCAATCAGAATTAACACGAGTTGAAATTTATAATCCACTTGGTATTCTCGCTAAAAAATCTGGTGTGAAGAATTTAAGAGAACTTGAAATCAATATTTCTGATTTACCTCCTTCTACTTATTTTATAAAACTTTATTCTAAGGAAGGAGCATCCACTTTAAAATTCATGAAGATTGACAATTGAATTGATTTGTACATTAGTAAATATTCGTACTTAGTACCTAAAACAGATCGTCTACCGCATCTAAAAAATCATCCATATCCCTCCTATCCTTCTTCGTCGGACGACCGGCGCCGGGATCACGATATGCTGCTGCTCTTGTAATGCGTGCTTTGTATGCATCAATTTCAGACGGAGGAGTGTGATCGATGTAATACTCACTCACAAGCTTCGCTCCCATTCTTTTCTCCACGAGTTTCAGCACTTCAATTTTACGGATCAGTCCTCCCCCCCTTTTGATATCAACCCTCGTTCCTTCCTTTACATAACGCGATGGCTTGACTGTGACACCGTCAACTAAAACTTTATTCTGGTCACAGGCATCCGATGCCTGCGTGCGTGTTTTAAAAAGCCGCACCGACCACAACCATTTATCTATCCTGACTTTGTCCACCTAGATGCTGCTGATTTCAAAAACATTGATACGATGCTGCACATTATGCATCATTACCTGGTAATTGAATTTCTCCACGTTAAATCCGCTGAACTTCAATGAATCAAAAAATTCCTGTGCATACATGCGGTTGGGTTCGCTTACAATACTTTTTCCTCCGGGCTTTACGAGTGAACGAAAAGTTTCAGGTAGGAAATCAAACGACCTTTTTTCATAAGCAACATCTGATGCGATGAGCAAATCAGCTTTCAAAGAAGGATCAGGTTTACGCCAGTCCATTTTTACAAATGATGCAGGATGCGAGCAATTCAGATTCCAGTTTTGCTTGGCAAACTCAAGTGCTTCCTCAAGGTAGTCAGTGAAAATAACATTCGCTCCAAGCATGCCGGCATATATTCCGGGCAACCCTAGTCCGCAACCCATGTCGTGTACATTCAGGCCATTGGTTATTGTATTCGTCTTATGAAGGTGTTCACACAATGCAATTGCCGAGGGCCATAGATCAGCCCAATAAGGAATGCGTTCGTCCTTTACGTCTTCATGCGCTTCGCCTTTTGAAACAAGATTTGCATACAAGGCATCAACGTTGGTGATGCTCAATATGGAAACCTCAATTCCTTGAATGTTTAGTTGTTCCTTTTTAGTTTGGTACATTATTTCCGCGAATACAAATGAACAACACGAATTTACGGATTACTAATTCAGCCTTCTTAATTGAACACAACATAGTGATACCATTCGTAAATTCGTATGGCTTATTTGTATTTGTGGAGGTAAACACTACTTCCCCATTCCCCCTTCCACCCCACCTTCATCACCGGGTTTCAGGTCATCGTTCCTGTTTTTCTTTTTTGAATTATTGAATTCCATTTTACCAAACCGGTAATCGAAGCTGAGTCTTACACCCATGAAAAAGATTTTGTTGTCGGTCTTATAGCTGAAGTCCGGACCGTCATATACGCTCTTGAAATGCAGATAAGGTGTTGCGAAATTATCCAGGCCAAGTCCGATTCCGCCTTTGCCGTTTTTAAATTCCCTGCGAGCACTCAGGTTGTAATAGAAAAAAGAAGTTGAATATCCCTGCACGGAATATTTTGGTCCATTGAAACTTCCAAATGCCTGGATACCCCAGCGGTCAGTAAACTTAAGGCTACCGAACAGACTGATAGTATAATTCACGCCGTTGTTCGTAAGTGTAATATCCTCCTGGTCGCTTTTTACTTCGTAATAATAAATGTTTGTGTTCAGTGCCAGGATCAGTTTTTTATAGAGCACGTTTAATCCGAAACTTCCACCGGTAGAATAATTGTTGCCGATGTTGCCATACGTTGTTTCGAACTGGTTGGTAAGATCATTTACGAAACTGAATTTCTCAATTGCATTGTTTGTAAAGCGGTGATAAATGCTGGTGTTGATTGATCCGAACTTCCTGAACAGACTATAACCCAATTCAAAATTGTGACTCGTCTCGGCATCAAGTCTTGGATTGCCATAGGTAATGTTCGACTGGTCGCTCCTGTTCCTGTATGGATTCAGGTAGGTCATTCCCGGACGCTGCAGACGCTGCGTATAGCTGAGCTTCAACTGGTACTTGCCGGCTTTGCGATATGAAACCGTTATACTTGGAATCCAGTTCTGGTAGTTACTTGTAAAATGGGAGATGTCATTTTTAAGTCCGCCTTCAACATCCGTTTTCTCATATCGTGTCCCAACCTTTACTCCGAATTTTTTCAGCGACATCGAACCAACTGCATAACCGGCAAAAACATTCTGCAGGTAATTGAATTCATTTGAATAGGTCAGGTCAGGAAGAATGATTTGAATCACTGAATCACCATCAATAATGGTTGTAGCTTTACTCGTCACATCTCGAAATATTGCCTTTGCACCAGTTTCCAGCGTAAACTTTTTTGAAAAGGGATGAGTATAATCTGCCTGGAAAGTAGTTTCACTGTTCACATTGTCGTTTTCACTCGTTTCATTTTCATTTTCTATAAATGCAGATTCAAAGTCACGTTCAATATCATAGTCAATGGACCTCCTGTTATTTGTATGCTGCGCAGAAATTAATAATTCCTGCTCCGGCTTTTTGAACTTCTTTTTATAATCAACGAAAGCATCATAGTTTACTCCATTTACTTCTGTGTGGTTTATAGAATTAAAAAGATTTTCTCCTGAACGGGTATCGTTGTCACCATCAATTGTATTGAAGAAGCCAAAAAATTTAATGGAAGTGCTCAGACTATTTTTGCTGTCCAGGTCATAGTCTGTGGTCCATTGTACATAAGGACCGACACCGATATTTTTATTCGTTCCTTTTTGCCAGAACACCACTGTATCGCCGGAGGTCCGGTATGTTTCAAGATCTCCGGTGCCTGTGTACCCAAATCCTCCCACGTTGATCCCGGTGCCGAAGCGACCTTTCCTGTAGTTCAGGTTTGAAAACAAGTTGCTGGATCTTGTACCCACGCCCAGGTTGATCATCCCGCTCAGGCCTTCGATGTTTTTCTTTTTAGTAACGATGTTGATGATCCCTCCTGTTCCTTCAGCATCATATTTTGCGCTGGGACTTGTAATCACTTCCACTTTTTCAATTTCATCTGCAGGAATCATCTTCATTGCCTCGCCAACGGTTCCGGCCATGATGGAGGAAGGTTTGTCGTTGATCAGGATCTTCACGTTGGTTGTTCCCTGCAACATCACATTTCCATCAAGGTCCACGGTTAACATCGGAACTTTGCGCAGCACATCCGTTGCATTCCCGCCTTTGCTCGTGATATCCTTGTCGACATTGTAAATAAGCTTGTCGATCCTGGTTTCTATCAAAGGCTTTTCATCAACCACTTCTACTTCTTTCAGATTTTTCCCGGCAACAAGCCCGATCTTTCCTAGGTCGATGGATGATTTCTTATCCGTGATCTCAAGGGAATCAAATGTCATTGTTTCAAAACCAATAAAAGTAACAGTGAGTTTGTACTTCCCGTTTTTAATATCTTTCAGCTTAAAGTATCCTTTCTCGTCGGTAACTGTACCATCGGTAGGTTTTTCATTTCCTTCAACATACAAAGCGATGTTGGCAAACTCAATTGCGCTGCCGGAAGTCTTTTCAGCAACAACTCCCGATATTTTGCCATCATAAATTTTAGGCGCTGAACTTCCGCCGCCACCCATGCCGCCCGGGAACTGCGCTGAGGAGACTACTGCAGCTAAAAAAGAAAAAAGGAAGAGGAAGTATTTTTTCATTTTAAAAAATTCCGCTGCAAAGGTAAGCAAGAGATGAGAGATGAGTATTGAGTATTGGGTGATGTCTCATTTTGAAATTAACAACTAAAATGGAACGCAGATTTACGCTGATCTTTAAGATTCATTATGATTTATATCTGCGATAATCAAGATAATCTGCGTAATCAGCGTTCTGATTTTGAGTTAATCTTAAACTGAGACACAACCGAGTATTGAGAGTTGAGAGATCACCTCCCGTAAGTGATTCACCCTTCTACAATTCTCCCTGTCTCCGTTTCACCGTTTCTCCGTTTCAATATTTATCCGTGGATTCATCACGCTGAACCACAACGGAGGAATAAGTGCGAGGTAAAAAGCAGAAACATAACCTCCCGGCAGCACCGGACTCTTCATATAACTCATAAGTACATGGTATGGTTTGGAAGCGTAATAATGATGGTCGCTGTGCCGGCTCAGGTCCACAAGGAAAAATCTTGAGATCACTTTATCGCTCTGCCAGCTATGAATTTCGGTGACACGTTCACCTGTATTGCGTGTCAGTCCATAGTGCTCGATGTAGTTGGTGTATTCCAACAGGAAGTTCGCAACGATGGCCTGTATTGCAAAAGCAACAACTGCAACCCATCCAAGTGTATATCCAACAATGGCTAGGAGTATTGTCATCAATGCCAATGAAGCAAATCCATAATGATGCAACCAGGATTGTTTTTCGCTGCGAATTCTTTCCCTTTCCATTTTCCATGAATCGGAAATTTGCTGCGCTGTTGTTCTTGCATAAAATGAGTAGAGCGATTCATTCAGTCTTGCTGTAGCCGGGTCGGCCGGAGTGCCTACATACTTGTGGTGAACATGCAAATGCTCAACATAAAAATAAAAATTACCCGCAGTGAAAAGTAAAAGTTTTCCCATGAGCTGCCAGTACCAGTCTTTCCTGTGGATCATTTCATGTGCAACAACAATGGCACTTGCACCTGAATTTATACCGGTAGAAATACATGCCAAAAGCAATTGCCATGGAGTAAACCTGTGTTCATGGATTGCAAAGAAGAATGTTGACAATGCAATACACTGAATAAAGACATGCATTACAAGAATACTGTCAGGGATGAAAGCCGAAGGATTAAAATCGTTGGATTTATCTTCAGGAATAAACCATTCCAACATAGCAAGTACAACAAATGAAAAAATAAGATTACTTATCCCCCACCATCCTCCTGCAAGGTTGCCCATGATGACAAATGCACCGGGCATGAGACTCAGAAAATATTTGTAGTTACGCATGAACTTATTTCCAACAAATTTACCCCTATAAAATTCAGAAAACAATTGTTAAACCCCGGGAATTCTACCGGAAAAACTTCTCTTATACCACCATGAAAGATCAATGGATGATAATACTTCTCAAGAGCAGATACTATTCGATACCTCTCCCTACAATAACCTTAATCTCATAAGTGTTTTCAGCATCCATCAGCCTGAGAAAATAAATTCCATGAGGTAAATTGTCCCTCCATAAATACAATGTTCTCCCATATAAGTGCTCCGCTTTTTTCACAACTTCCCCAAGGCTGTTGAAAATTGTGAGTGTTGCGTCGTTAAAAGGAATTTCAGTCTGAAGATGCGCCATTGAAGTAAAAGGATTCGGGTAAACAAATATTTCATTCTGATCCTTCGCAACGATGGGAAATGGATCCGGGGATCGGGTGATAAAAATTGTGTCCGTATTGAAGCACCCGTAAATATCTGAAACCATACAGGTAATCATTTCTGTTCCAAAATTTGCCGAATCATTGCTGTAGTAAAAATATGGATCCGTGTCACCGTAAAGATTCCAAAGGAAAGATTCATAATTGCCTGGATAAATAAGTACGTAGTAATTTGGGTAAAGGGTAAAATCGTCTCCCAGAAAAATAAAAGGGAGCGGATGTGAAATAACTTCAATCACTTCAGTAAGAACACTTCCATCCTGGTCTTCAGCTGTAAGTGTATAGCTTCCTGCTTCCATAACAGAAATGGAAGATGCAGTACTTCCGGTTGACCATAAATAATTCATGTGACTCTTCCATGGAGCAAGCGTAACGGTATCCCCATCGCAGATATGAACCGCAGAATCGAGAAACAGGTTAAACCTGAATACGAAAACGGAATCCGAATACGGTATGGAATACAGATACCTGTTTTGGGAATCGATAAATTTCTTATGACCGAACCGGTATCCATCAAAAAATTCAGAAATTTTTCTGAGCTTTCCGGAAACAGAATCCCTTTCAAAAAAAATTATCGACCCAGCGTTAAATGTTATGCCTGAAGTCAGGCATATGATTCGTTCATCAGACGTCATGTAAACGAAACCCGGTCTGATTTGATTTGGTATGGTCTGTAAAATGGTAAGCGTATCTGTGAGGGTATCTTTTTCAAGTAACACAATTGCACCCGATCCATCGGAATTTGAAGCGACGTACAGAAAACGGCCATCAGCTGTTATAACACTTTGACTGGAAAAATTCAAACCTTTTTTCTGGAAATTATCTCCTTCGATAATATTCATAAAAGTCAATAGTCCCGTTTGTGGATCGCGCCTGTAAACGCTGACCGCAATACCGCCTGTAAAAAATGCATATTCATTATCACTGCTTAATAAAATTGAAACATCATACGTCCAGCCGGGGTGGTAGTTGATATTCTGAATAGTATCTATCAGATTCAGCATACCCGACAAACTGTCTCTGTGGTAAATCAGCAGGTTGTTACTTGCAGTAAAATAGACGAACCTCGAATCCTTACTTACTTCGATATTGTTGGTTGTAACAGGAATAATTGCATGGTGAAAATCTTCAGTTAATGATTGCAAAGGGGTTAGTTCTCCACTCACCGAATCGCGGCTGAATACAAATGACCTGTTACTACCCTCTACGTATAAGTACGCTCCCTCAGGTGATACTGCGCAATAAACAACATGATACAATGCCGTGCCGTCATGCATGGTATCAATGGAGTTCAGAAAAGTCAACTGGCCAGTTGATGGATTCCGTTCATACGACTGGATCTGGTTTTCTGCTACAATGTATGCAAAACGACCGTCAGTGCTCATTGCCATCTGGTATGAATAGCTGCCATTGGTAGGAATTGCATTCAGGTAACTAACCTGTCCATCAACATGGATGCAAAAACTGGCAAAGAATAAAAATATGATTAACCGGTAGGGCAATTTCTGAAAGAGCAATATTCAGTGCAATATCAGAAATAACTTATATCATTCAAAAAATTGAATGACTAACTAATCGGCACGTCCCATTTCGATCAGCTTCCTGTCGCGCAAACTGGTAATAATGATGTTGCGCAGACTATCTTTCAGCACATTATAGATCGTAATGATCTCATTACCCTTCAGGTCATGAATCCTAAGCATTCTCCACAGCCCGTTTGTTTTTCCTGACTTTCTGGGTGCGTAGGTCTGAAAATTATAACATTGACCATTCAAAGTAATTTTGCCTTCATTCAGTGATTCTAGTTGCATAATTAAAGAGTTTAATGCTTTATCTCAATAAGTAAAATTGCATGCCAGCTGAAAGGGGTACTAAATACTAATGGGTACTTATTTACAAATTACTACCTGACCGCCGAAGCTTTTGAATAGGCGTATTAAAAAAAGCGGGCACTTTATTCAAGTACCCGCTTCTGGTTGTTGTGTGTTATTCGAGAATATTATTCTTTAATTATCTGCCGGGTCATTTTTTCATTTCCGGTAACAATTTCTATTAAGTAATTACCTGCAGGAAGTGATCTCACATCAATTGATTTAGAACCGCCGGTTACAAGTTCAACCGATGAATACACCACCTTGCCGGCAGCATCGATGAGACTGAAAGTTGTCTGCTCTGTCAATGGAGAACTGAAGGATATATTCAATTGATCAGATGCAGGGCTTGGATAAAATGTCGCAGTACTGCTGAATTGCTGACTGCCTGTGCCTGTCGCAATCACTTCGAGGAATGCACCATTTGGATTTGAACCATTGGAACCGTTGAAGTTCAAAACATTTGTGTAAGTACTGTTAGTCATATCAAAGTTGAACATCACGCCAAGACCGTAGTCTCCGCCGGCAGATGTAGCACCACAAAGGATATTTCCTGATTGCATAATCGAGCCAAGTGGTGTAGCGCCATCGGCCTGGTTGAAGTTGAATAGATTCGTATAGATTCCATTCACAGGATTGTAACTGAAGAGTACACCCAATGAGTTTATTCCTCCGGCGCTGGTCATCCCATATAACTTGCCATCAGATCCAACTGTCAATGTTCCCTGTGGAATTGATCCTGTTGCAGCAGAGAAATCAAAAAGTTTATTGAATCCGGCTTCAGAAGGATTATAGCTGAACAATACACCGGCGCTATTCGCTCCGCCTGAACTGGTCATGCCATACAAAGTACCATCAGTGCCTTCTACAAGACTGCCTTTGGGATTTGAACCGTTTGATCCGTCAAAATCGAGTACGTCAGTATAGATATTGTTGGTTACATCAAAAGAATAAATGACACCGGCTCCATACAAACCACCTGATGTGGTCATTCCATACAATTTACCGTCACTATGAAAAATTGGATTTCCATAAGGAATGGTTCCTGAAAAAGATGTAAGGTCAAAAAGATCGGCGTACACAGCATTGTTTATGTCATAACTGTAAATGACACCGCCACCCGATGCACCACCTCCCGATGAAGCACCATAAAGCTTTGCGCCCGGCCCTTCAACAACTCCACTCCGCGGATAGTCGCCATGCATGATGTCGAATGAGTAAACGTCAGTATAAATTTGTGTCGTCGGCTCAAATTTAAAAACTGTACAACTTCCGTAGGTGCCGCCATCATAACAGGTGCCGTAAAGATTTCCATCACTTGCCATGAGAATGTTTCCATAAGGATGATATCCGGCAGGACCCTGGAAACTGTGAGCCACATTCAATCCTGATCCATCATTGTTGCAAATGATGATAGCGCCCATGCCAAAGCCGCCGCCATTCAATGTGAGCGCCCATACATGTGCCTGAGACTGATATGCGGAAAAGAGAAAACATAAAACAGTGTAAGTAAAAAATTTAGTTTTCATGGGATTAAGGTTTATTGTTTACTCAAAGTAAAGCAATAAAAATTCAGGATTCCTAAAAAATACTTTAAAGATTAATTATCTCAGGATGCCTATTGTATGGGTAAAAAAAATTATTAATTTCGCAACCCTGAAAAAAAAAGCCAAGGATAATTGGTGGACTAGTTGATTAGTTTTAATGGTTGATTGGGAACAACCTGTTATCTCACCTCGTATCTTCTGGTCCATCTGAAAATAAGCGGGACGAGAATTGCAGTAGGCAGCAACCAAAAGAGAGCAGCGGGTAAATACTCCGGAAAATATTTTGCGTTCACCACGAGAAATGCAGTCAATGATGCAATGTATGCTCCTGTCATCCTTTGCAAATGAGCAAGCAGCCAGTAATTTTTAGCTCTTGATTTTCCCTGGTAATTCGCAAAGTCCAGTTTTACCATCAACAAACCGAGTGAACCAAACACGATAAAAACTGTCCCGAAGAAATTCGGTTTCACAATTAATTTTATCCCTATACCAATAAAAAGTATAGCCGCAGCAAGCATTACAATTGTAATTGCCCAATCAAGCCTGTCCGCCTTTTGCGTTCCTCCCGACAGTTTCAAATTTATATATCGTTTGCCTGTCGCAATCATATAAAGGGTGAAAACTCCAATCATGAAAAGAAAATAATTTGGATGCATGACGGAAAGGACAAGTGAAGAAAAACCAGCCGTAAGCATGCTGTACATAAACACTTTTCCTAACCGCCTGTGAACCTTGTCTCCTTTTCTCCGGATTAAATTAATGGTGCCGGTAATAAGTCCGAGTGCACCGCCTGTGATATGGAGCGCTAAAAATATTTTAAAGACAATGTCCATGAAATTCCGGGGTGTGTTTGGTAAATCTACATTAAGTAGTGTATGTGGGTTTAATGCAGCAAATATTCAATTCACATTTGAAATCAGTTGCTCGCGGGTAGAAACAGAAGTTTCCTTTATGTCCGGAAATCCAGTTATCATATTATTTTACATTTATAATGAGCTAGAATACACATCCTTCCGATGATTTTCGTACTTTCGCAGCCCTCCCGGCAAATCCGCCAGGAAACCCCCAAATAATTGATAATTAATGCTTTCAGTACAAAATCTTTCATTGAGATACGGCAAAAGGGTCCTTTTCGAGGACGTCAATCTCAAATTTTCCCCGGGTAACTGCTACGGTGTAATCGGTGCCAATGGTGCCGGCAAATCCACCTTTTTGAAGATTCTTTCAGGAGAAATTGATCCGGCAACAGGACAGATTCATATGACTCCCGGAGAACGGATGAGTGTGTTGAAGCAGAACCACTTTGAGTTTGACAGTTTCCCCGTTCTTCAAACTGTAATGATGGGAAACAAGAAACTTTATGAAGTGATGGCAGCCAAGGATGCGATTTATGCCAAGGCTGATTTCAATGATGAGGACGGAGCAAAGGCCGCCGATCTTGAACACCAGTTTGCTGAAATGAATGGATGGAATGCAGAAAGCGATGCAGCTTCTATGTTGAGTGGATTGGGCGTCGACGAAACATTGCACAACAAGCTGATGAATGAACTCAGCGGAAAAGAAAAAGTCCGCGTGCTGCTTGCACAGGCGCTCTTTGGAAATCCTGAAATCCTTTTACTTGACGAGCCCACCAACGACCTTGACGTAGATACTATTTCATGGCTTGAAAATTTCCTTGCTGATTTTGAGAATACTGTGATTGTTGTAAGTCACGACAGGCACTTCCTGGATGCCGTTTGCACGCACGTGGCTGATATTGATTTCGGAAAAATCACTTTGTACACAGGCAACTATACTTTCTGGTATGAAAGCAGTCAGCTTGCACTCCGCCAGCGCAGCGACCAGAATAAAAAGATCGAAGACAAACGAAAAGAACTGCAGGAATTTGTGGAGCGATTCAGCGCCAATGCTTCCAAGAGCCGCCAGGCAACGAGCAGGAAAAAATTATTGGAGAAGCTTGTGATCGATGATATTCAACCGAGCACAAGAAAATATCCGGGGATCATCTTCAAACCGGAACGCGATTGCGGCGATCAGATCTTACTTGTGGAAAATCTTTCCAAGAACAGCTCTGAAGGCATTCCTTTTTTTTCTGACATCTCCTTCACAATGAACAAAGGCGATAAGATTGCTGTCCTCAGCAAAGAGCACAGTGCAATCACCATGTTCTTCGAAATACTTACCGGCAATGAAAAAGCGGATAGCGGTGAATTCAAATGGGGAAGCACGATTACTCGCGCTTATCTTCCGAACGACAACGCACCTTTCTTTACGGGTGATGATAACCTGATTGACTGGCTGCGTCAGTTTTCAAAAGACAAAGATGAAACGCATGTGCGCGGCTTCCTTGGAAAAATGCTTTTCAGCGGAGAAGAAGTTTTTAAGAAAAGTAATGTGCTGAGTGGAGGAGAAAAGGTGCGCTGCATGATCAGTCGTATGATGCTGGCGAATGCCAATTGTCTCATCATGGATGAACCTACCAACCACCTTGACCTTGAAAGCATCACGGCATTCAACAATTCGATGAAGGACTGGAAGCACGTTGCACTCTTTACCTCGCATGACCATGAATTCACTCACACAGTTGCGAACAGGATCATAGAAATTACTCCCAGTGGAATCATTGACAAGAGAATGACGTTTGATGAATATATTTCTGACGAGGGAATTAAAATGCTTAAAGCTGAAATGTACGGTGATCTCGTTCCATTAAAAAAGTAGGAAGTCGTTAATCGTTATCCGTTAATCGTTATCCGTTAATCGTTATCCGAAATTCAATATAGATGCTTCAGATTGGTAGACATAATGAGCTTATCGTAAAATCAAAAGCAGCGATCGGGCTCTATCTTCACGATGGGCACGAATCGGTTTTGCTGCCGACGCGTTATGTTCCGGAGAATGTTCATGTAGGCGATGTGATGAATGTTTTCGTTTACCTCGACAATGAAAACCGTCCTGTTGCTACAACCCTGAAGCCTTATGCAGAATTGAATGACTTCGCTTTCCTGACTGTGAAGGACGTGAACCAGCATGGCGCTTTTTTGGACTGGGGAATAGCGAAAGATATTTTTGTTGCTTTCCAGGAACAGCGTACTGAAATGGAGATTGGGAAAAAGTATCTCGTCTATCTTTTCATGGATGATTTTTCAGAACGTATTGCAGCAACTGCCAAGTGGAGCAAGCATATTGACAAAGAAACCGAGGACTTTTCAGAAGGCGATGAAGTGAATCTTTTGATTGCTGAAAAGACCGATGTTGGTTACAAAGCCATCATCAATAACACGCATGAAGGTTTGCTGTATCACAATGAAATTTTTCAGCCACTTAATTTGGGTGATGCCAGAAAGGGATTTGTGAAGTACGTCAGGGAAGACGGAAAACTGGACTTGACATTGCAGAAGCAGGGTTTCAAAAATGTACTTGATACCAAGGACCTGATCCTTCAGAAACTGAAAGATCATCACGGCATTCTTGAACTTGGGGATAAAAGTTCACCTGAAGAAATTACAAAGCTTCTCCGGATGAGCAAAAAAGTTTTCAAGAAAACAATCGGATCACTCTATAAGGACAGGCTGATTATTGTAAGAGATCATGAGATCAGGCTGGTGGATCAGCTTGGGGACTGATTTTTTGGTTGTGGTGGATTATTAATTCTTGCCACTAAGGCACCAAGACTCGAAGAAACACAAAGTAAAATCTCCTATCCGCTTAGGATGAACTCAAATTGAGTTACTGTTGACTTTTCAATCCTTCATCACTTTCATTGTATGAATTTCTCCGCGAGAAGTTATGCATAGTACATACAATCCACGCGACAATTCACTGACATCTATCGTTGAGACATTGTTGCTCGAAGACAACTCCCCTTTCATAATCTTTTCTCCCATCACATTGTAGAGTGAAAATTCAGTTGCCAATTCAAAGGATGACGGATTGCTGATATACAGTTTGTCCCCTGCTGGGTTCGGATAAATTTCAATTTCGTTGTTCATAGAAGAAAAGGACACAGCAGTGCCAATGTCACATGGATCAAGTGAATTGGTTACAAATAATCTTTCCGAAGAAATATATCCTGAAGTTCCGTAGGGCACCCATACTTGAAAAGTATCGGCTGTGGTGACGGCAATGACCCTTGTTGTTTCGCCATTGCTCCATTGATAGATAGCATGTCCCGGCCCTGCATCAAGATATGAAACTCCTGCAGAATCAAAACATGTAATCACCGGCCGGTGAAACATCCATGGCAATTGCTGGAAATTGAAAGCGCGGTACGAGGACATTGTATCATAAAATGAAACTTCAAACTTTTTATTTTTCAATGAATCCACTACGACGAAGGTGACATTGTTCTTATTAATTATTCCAAAATTTACCAGGATATTCCCGTTTGGAAGGCACTGTACATTACCGGTAGCCCGGGAGTACATGGTAGAATCATAAACATAATCCCACACCAGCGTTGCGGTTTTATTCACTTCGTCCAATTGGTATTCAACTGCACGGCATCCATGATAAGGTGCGCCAAGAACACGGTACCCATTATCAAAGAAAGTGATGTTCCCGTTTGCATTCCTCCTGATATCATGCTGTCCGTAAAAAGGAACAGTATCGTTGAGGAAAGTAAATTGATTCTGAGTACCTCCCAACCTCCACATAATGGAACTATCAGAGCGGTTGATTTTTGTGATCTCGTTGAATGCCCGGCTACTCAACAGGATATTTCCATCATCATCCAGTTCTAAAGCATTGCTGTGCGTCCAGTCGACCAAATTCGGATTTGAAAACCAGGTTGAGTCTACATCCGTAAAAGAAAAATAATCTTTTGCATGCCACTCAAATACAACGTTCTTATTTGAATCCTGCTCCTGGATCACATTGCATATTACGCTTGCATTGGCACTGCCGTGCGTACCTGTCGGTTTAAACCATGCATAAGCGGAAAGATCCATGACTACATATTCAAAACCAAGCATCAGGTAATTTCCATTGGGGAGTATCTGGAATTCATGGTTGTCCGTAGTAACGTTTTTGCAAACGACAGTATCCTTCACGGTGAAAGTGCTGTCAAGGATATAAAATTTCGAGTTGAGACAATATGTGATCATCCCATTCGGCTGCACTGTAAAGCCGGGAGAATTGGCAGCGACACCCAAAGACCTGTAATAAACAAGGTCTCCAAACTGGTCGAGGATCATTTGTGCATGAATTCCCTGCATCGGATTTGTAACGCGTGAAGGCACCAGGAAATAATAACCAACTGTTGCCGACGAATCGTAAATTGTTACCTGGTATGGCTGCACCTGGGAAACTGCAGAAGAGTACTGCAGCAAACACAGAATGGCGATCAGTAAATTTTTTTTCATGGGATAGAGATCGAGAGTAACGATGATCACTTGTCACGTTGACGGGACAAACTTAAACCTGTTGGCTCGATATGCCAAATATCTGACTTAAAACATTGTTTTATTATCCGCGTCACTTTCCTTTCTTTGCACTCCCAAAAATTGGGGCATTAGCTCAGCTGGCTA
>Ga0190274_10001237_pt1 | contig 15019 bp, 13 predicted proteins | sample Popmic531T_FD_133002 | JGI IMG/M metagenome (GOLD analysis project Ga0190274, IMG submission 133002) | Populus adjacent soil microbial communities from riparian zone of Yellowstone River, Montana, USA - 531 T | ecosystem: Environmental > Terrestrial > Soil > Riparian zone | place: USA: Montana...
AGCCCCGCGGCTTCTGCTGGGCGGCGAGCGCCGTCGCGCCGACTCCAAGCGCCAGCACTCCCAACGTGATGCTACGCGTGAGCATGCTCATCCGAACGGCCTCCATGGCGGTGGTACGGTACCGGAGCGCGAGAGCATCCCCGGTGAACGACTTTGGTCAGTAACTGCGGAGTTCTGCACTTGCCGGTTATTCCCGGCACCTGCCTCGACTCCACGCCTGACAAGATATTGTTTAGCAACAGGTTCCGCGAAGGGCCAGCGGGCAGGCCCGGGCGACGGAGCGCCCCGTATGCTCACCCCATGATGCAAGCCTGCAGTCACAGGATCGCGCACACGGCTGCACCAAAGTGCAAAGACCGGGCCTCGGAGGGAAATCGCCCGGTAATTCTCGCCATAAAACTATATAAGTTTAAGTCTGCGGCCAACTTGGGAGAAGGCGGCCAAGGCCTGATCAAGGTCGGCACGGGTATGGGCAGCCGACACCTGACAGCGGACTCTTGCCTGACCCTGCGGCACGACGGGATACCCGAAGCCGGTTACGAAAACCCCTTCCTCGAGCAGCATTTCGCTCATCCGGATGGCATCGGCGGTCTCGCCCAGGATCACCGGGACGATCGGGGTCTCCCCGGCGAGGGGCTTGAACCCCAGGCCATTAAGCTGGTCACGGAAGTAGCGGGCGTTCTCCCGGAGCCGGGTTACCCGCTCAGGATGCGCCTCCAGGTACCGTACGCTGGCCAGGGTGCTTGCAGCGACCGTCGGCGGAAGGGCGTTGGAGAAGAGCTGCGGCCGGGCCCGCTGGGTCAGGAAGTCGCATACCGCCCCGGATCCGGCCACGAACCCGCCTGCCGCCCCGCCCAGTGCCTTGCCCAGGGTGGAGGTGATGATGTCCACCTGGCCCACCATCCCGAAATGCTCTGCCGTGCCGCGCCCGGTAGCGCCCAGTACCCCCGTCGCATGCGAGTCGTCCACCACCAGCACCGCGCCGTGTTTCCGGCAGATGTCGACCAGGTCGGGAAGGGGCGCGATGGCGCCTTCCATGGAGAACACGCCGTCGGTGATGACCATCTTGATGCGCCGGTCCGTCGCCGCCGCCAGCTTGGCGTCGAGGTCGGCCATGTTCGCATGGAGGTACACGCCGGTCTGGCACTTGGCGATCGCCTTCGACAGCCGCACCCCGTCGATGATCGATGCATGGTTGAGCTGGTCGCTGAGGACAAGATCTTCTTCGCCGAGCAGTGTCCCGGGTACCGCCTCGTTGGCGCTCCAGCAGCTGACGAAGCTCAGGGACGCCGGGGTGCCTACCAGTCTTGCGAGCGAGGCCTCCAGCTCACGGTGTACCGTGAAGGTGCCGCAGATGAACCGGACCGAGGCGGTGCCGGCTCCGTACCGCTCCAGCCCGACCTTGCCCGCCTCCACCACCTCGGGCTCGTTGCACAGGCCGAGGTAGTTGTTCGATGAAAGGATGATGACCTCGCCTCGCCCCTCCATCTTCGCCCGCGGCCCCTGCGGCCCGTCAAGATGATTGAGGCGCTTGTAGACCCCATCGCGCTTGAATTCCTCGAGCTGGGCTTCGAGTCGGCTGTCGAGCAGCGTCATTGCGTCACCTCCAGAATCACCTTGCCCGCGCTTCCATCCTTGATCACCTGGATCGCGTCCGCAATCCGTTCCAGCGGGAATCGGTGCGTAATCACTGGCCTCGGATCGAGCTCGCCCGCGCGCAGGAACCGCTGCATCTCGTCCCAGGTGCGGTACATCCGCCGGCCGGTGACGCCATAGAGCGTGAGGCCCTTGAAGATCAGGTCGCGCGCGAAGTTCACCTCGGTGGTGCGGCTGGGCGTACCCAGCATGTTGATCCGGCCTCCGAGCCGGGCCGCCGCAAACGCCTGCGCATGCCCACTCGGGTGACCGCTCATCTCGCAGACCAGGTCGGCGCCGTCGCCGTGGGTGAGCTCCCGCACCCGCTCGACCACGTCATCATTGCCCGGGTTGAGCGTCACGTGCGCACCCATCGCCCTGGCCAGCGCGAGCCGGGTGGAATTAAAGTCGCTGGCAATGACCTGTGCGGCCCCGGCCGCGCGGGCAACGCCGACCGCGAAGCAGCCGATCGGGCCGCAGCCCAGCACGAGCACATTGGCCCCCGCCACCATCTGGCCCTCGAGCACCGTATGCACGGCATTGCCCATCGGGTCCATGATGGCGCCGATCTCGGTGGAAATGCCCTCCAGCTTCATCACGTTCGACGCCGGCATCGCGATGTACTCGGCGAAGGCGCCATCCCGGTCCACCCCGATGATCTGGGTTCGCCGGCACAAGTGCGCGTCGCCCAGCCGGCACTGCAGGCAGTGCCCGCAGACGATATGACCTTCCGCCGTCACGAGGTCACCCACGGCCAGAAGGCCCGCCGCCGCCGCGTCCCGTCCCAATTCGGCGATTTCACCGGCGAACTCATGCCCGATCACCACCGGCGGCTTGAGCCGGTTGCTGGCCCAGCTGTCCCACTCCCAGATGTGCAGGTCTGTCCCGCAGACCCCAGCGTGGCGCACCCGGATGAGGACGTCGTTCGGGCCGAACGACGGCTTCGGTACATCGCACACTTCCATGCCGGGTCCGGCCTGCTTCTTCACGAGGGCGCGCATGCGATCCTGGGACTAGGGTGACGGTACGACATCGGCCTTGCGGCGGGGGACAAGATAGAGCCCCGTCGCCGAGTGGTGAACCTCGACGTAGTTGCTGTCCAGGGCCGCCATCTCGCCGGGCGCTTCGGGCGAAAGGCGTACCCCTGGGCTCCGGTCCTGCAGCTGGATCAGGTCGAATCGCTGCCCACGAATCAGGGAGAGCACGTTGCCGGTGCCACTTCGTCCGGTGAGGACCGCCTGCCGGGCATTGAAATAATCGAGCTCGAATCCCTTGCCCGCCCAGTAACAGAGGGCGGACGTCTCGCATGCCACCGGACCCGGCACCTCGCGGATCCGGGCCACGTCGGTTGCCGTCACCGCTGCCAGGGCGGCCGCATCGCCGCCCTGAAGGTTCCAGCGCGCGGTGAGCCAGGGCTTGATGGCGAGCATCGCTATGCCCAGCACCAGTGCGAGGGGAAGGAATCGTGCCTGCGGATAACGTCCGGCGAGCCCCTCCATTGCGCGGTATGTGATGATACCGGTGAGCGTACACGAGGCGACAGCAAGGTCGAAGAAACAGTTGTAGTAGACGCCCGCACCACCCCCGGTGAACCACGCGATCGCCAGGGCCACCGCGGTGTAGATCAGGAGCAGGCGCTCGGGGCCGCGCCGGGCCAGCAGACCATAACCGGCCAGGATGGTGGCCAGTGGAAATGCCAGCACCGGCATCCCGCGCTGGATGTTCTGCGCCAGGTACAGCGCCTTCCACTGCCGTCCGGCAAGGAGGCTCCCAATCGACTCCGGCCCCCAGACGGCGTAGATCAGGCCCAGCGAGATGGCCGTCGCAATTACTCCACCCACCGCGACGACGACCCCACGCCGTGGGGATTCGAGCCACAACGCGAGGAGCGTCGCCGTCGGCAGGGCGATCATGTTGTGCTTGGTGAGCCCCGCCAGCAGCATCAGGACCATCGCCGTCGCAAGCGCCTGGGTCGATCCCCACCATCGGGCCAACGTCCAGAGACCGAGCGTCGACAGGGCCAGGGCCAGCATCTGTGGGTCGTTCATCGCGACGTAGTCGGTGTAACCGACCAGGAACGTGGCGAGGACGAGCAGTCCCGCGAACCATCCGGCCGCCCGAGCACCCGCCAGCATGCAGGCGATGATGCCGGAGAAGGTCGCGACCACCAGCAGGCTCACCAGCGAGAGGATCCGGCCCGCCACGATGAGGTCGCCGGTGAGGCGGCCGAGGACCGCCACGATGCCGAACGAAAGCGGGGGATAGTTGTTGAGGACCGGACCGGCAGGATCGAGGTAGAGTGCCCGCCCCGCCAGCCACGCCTGGGTGTGGAGCGCGTTCCAGCCTTCGTTGGGGTTGAGGGCCACGTGCAATGGCAGGAGCGCGATCCGGTCGGCCAGGATCGGCAGCGCGATGACGGCGAGGCCCAGGCAAGCAAGCCAGAGGCCCCGGGACGCCATCACTGGCGCCGGGGCCTCGCGCATCTCGCTCACCGGGACGCCGGCTGCGTCACACCAGTGCCGGCTCCCGGCTGCCCGCCTTCTCGATGCGTACCGCGCTCACCTTGAAGGCCGCGATGCGGGCATACGGATCAAGCTGCGGATTGGTGAGGAGGTTGGCCGCCGCCTCGCGGAAGTGCATCGGCACGAACACCTGGCCGCGTGCCTGGCGGTCGGAAACGCGCACGTTGATGCGCACGGACCCGCGCCTGGTGGTCAGGTCCACCGCGTCGCCGTCATTTAGGCCCAGCTCCACGGCATCATCCACATGCATCTCCACGATCGGCACCGGCTCGCGGCTGTCGAGCCCGCGCGACCGGCGGCTCATCGTGCCGGTGTGCCAGTGGTACATCTGGCGCCCGGTGTTGAGTACGAAGGGATACTCCTCGTTTGGCAGCTCGTTTGGCGGGAGGTACTCCACGCCCACGAACTTGCCCTTGCCGTCGGCGGTGGGGAAGCCGTCCGCGAACAGGAACGTCGTGCCGGGATGGTTCACGTCCGGCACCGGATACTGGAGCGACCGCAGCACGCGCAGGCGGTCGTAGTTGACGCCCCGCCAGATCGGCGTCACCCGCGCCAGCTCGTCCATCACGTCCGACGGACCGGTGTAGTTGGACGCGAGGCCCATCCGGTTGCTCAGGTCGATCAGGATGTCCAGGTCGAGCCGGGCATCGCCCGGCACCGGCTGCGCCGCTTCGATGAGCTGGATGTGCCGGTCAGTATTGATGACCGTTCCTTCCTTCTCGGCGAAGGACGAGCTCGGCAGCACCACGTCGGCCCAGCGCGCCGTCTCGGTGAGGAAAAGGTCCTGCACCGCGAGGAACTCCAGGCTCCGCACCCAGTGCTCGGCGTGCGCGATGTTCGGGTCGGACAGCACCGGGTTCTCACCCATGATGAACATGCCGCGGATCGGGCTCCCCTCCGCCACGATCTCGGTCACCATCATGCCCTTCTTGAGCGACAGGCTTTCCTCCGGCACGCCCCACGCGTCGGCAAAGATCTTCCGGACTTCGGGGTTCTCCACCGACCGGTAGTCGGTATACGCGAAGGGAATCGCGCCCACGTCGCTCGAACCCTGCACGTTGTTCTGGCCCCGGATCGGGATCATCGCCGCGCCCCAGCGCCCGATCATTCCGCAGGCAAGCATGAGGTTGAGCAGGCTCGCCACGATGTCGGTGCCGGTGTTGTGCTGCGTCAGGCCCATCGCCCACAGCGTCGAGGTGTTCGGCCCGCGCGCATACATCTCGGCGGCCTCCCGGATCGTCGCGGCCGGAATCCCCGTGATCTTCGCCGCCATCTCGGGCGTGTACGGCACGACGGCGGCGCGCACCTTGTCCCAGTCGTCCATCCGGGTCGTGACGAACTCCCGGTTCTCCAGTCCCATCGCGATGACATGATTGAGCATCGCGTTGTACAGCACCACATCGGTGCCCGGCATCATCTGAAGGTGGATATCGGCCAGCTCCGCGAGTTCCGTGCGACGCACGTCGGCCACGATGAGCTTTGCACCCTTCTTCACCGCGCGCTTGATGAGCGCGCCGAAGACCGGGTGTGTCTCGGTGGTATTGGCGCCCGAGATGAAAATGACGTCGCACGCCTCCTCGATCTCGCGCATCGAGCCCGAGGCCGCCGATGTGCTCATGGCACGGCTCATCGCCGCCACTGAGCTCGAGTGACAGAGCCGCGTGCAGTGATCGACGTTGTTCGTGCCCAGTGCGCCGCGCACCATCCGCATGAAGAGGTAGTTCTCCTCATTGGTGCACTTGGCCGAGGCCAGCGCCGCGATGCCATTGGTGTTCTGGTCGCGAATGCGCATCAGTTCCTGCGCCGTGAGGCTCAGCGCCTCTTCCCACGAGGCCTCGCGGAAGGCACTGTACCAGGCGGGCGGCGTGGCGACGCGGTCGCGCACGTCGTCATCGTCGAGGATCGGGAGCCCGGTCTGGGGCGGCTTGCCCTGCTGGCGCTTCGGGGGGCGCGGCTTGTCCCTCATACCGAGATCCTCGATGAGCTGCCACGGCCCCTCGCGCTCGCGCGGCCACTCACCGGTCCACTCCCACTTCTCGCCGTTGTGCTCCCAGCCCTTACGGATGAGCGGGGCCTTCAGCCGGTCCCGATGCTGCACAAAGTCGTAGCCGAAACGGCCCTTCACGCAGGTCGATCCCTGGTTCGGACTGTAGGCCTCGATGTCGGGGCTCGTGACGCGAAGGATCCGGTCGCCCTTCACCTGGATGTCGATCTGGCAGCCGACACCACAGTAGGGGCACACGGACTTGGCCACCTTGTCCGGGGTGGCGAGTGCTTCCGAGCCGAATCGCTGCTTGGGAATGAACTCGAAGATGGCGCCCGTGGGGCAGACCCGGACGCACTCGCCGCACCAGGTGCAGCCGGCATTGTCGGGATTGCCGTCGCCGCCCACGATGATCTCGGTGTGCTCGCCCCGCTGGCCCACATCCAGCACGCCCACGACCTGGATATCCTCGCACGCCCGCACGCAACGAGTGCAGAGGATGCACATGCTCATGTCGTGCTGGATCATGTAGTCGCCCGGACGCTCGTCACCGTGACGAAGACCCAGGGTACGCTTCTCCGGCGGGTGGGCATCGTACCGCACCACGTACTCCTCGAACACATTCCGGGGCTCGGCCCGACCGCCATTCTCGAGGTGATCGCCCGGATAGCGCTCGAGCAGAAACTCCAGCACGCCCTTGCGGTTGTCCTTTGCCTCAGGCGACTCGGTCTGCACCGACATCCCCTCGGCGGCCTGGGTGTAGCATGCCGGCGTGAGCTTACCCTGCCCATCCACCGAAACCAGGCAGATGCGACAATTGGCCACCGTTGTGAGCTTCGGGTACCAGCAAAGGGTGGGTATATCGATGCCGGCGTGACGCGCGGCGTCGAGAATGGTGGCGCCGGCCTCGAACTCGACCGTCGCCCCGTTGATCTTCATCGAAGGCATGACCGACTCCATCGAACGGGCACCCCGGATGAAGGGTGCAGACTAATTATACCCGCGTTTCAGGCGCCGGCGGCCTTGCGGTGTTCGGCGGGGGCAGGCTTGACCAGGACACATCCGGCGGGGCGCGGACCGCGCTTCCGGCGGGGCGTTTCTTCCCGCTCCCAGCCATCATAGAACGTGAAGACCGCCTCCGGTACCAGGGCAGTCGATGGCAGCAGCACATGCAGGCCGTGACTATTGGTCTGCGACTGGATCGCCCGGAGCGCGTCGAAGCGCGTCGGGCTATCCAGTTCGGCCAGGGACGCAAGATCGACCACCACGAGGTCAAACGGCTCAGTGCAGGGCGGCAGCCAGTCGCCGAATGTCACCATCAGTGCAAAGAATCGCGCCGCGAGGGACTCGGTGGCCAGCCGCTGTTCCAGCCGTTCCACCACGCCTAGATCCGAGGCCCAGAAGACCACGTCCACGTCATGCGCGGTGAGCAGGCAGGCGCATGCCTCGGCTCCCTTGCCTACCACGAGCGCCCGGTCGGTCGGCACCAGCCGCTTGAGCAGCGGCACCACGGGACAGACCTCGTCGAGCCCCCAGTGGGTAGGCTCCTTCTGCGCCGCGCGCAGCTTGAGCACGTGCTCACCGAACTTCTTCTGTGTCTTGAGCTTAAGCTTCTTGCGGATGAGCGCATCCACCACTTCGCCCGTCAGCAGTTCGGTCAGCACCAGCTGGCTTTCGTCCGAGTCGTACAGCCCCGCCGTAGCCTCACCCGCGAGCCGCATGATTTCGTCGCGCGTCACCGAGTTCTTGAAGGCCTCGATGCGCTGCATGACGTATTCATGGTACAGCTGGGTCAGGGACGGCGGCGGACGACGGCGCCCGGCGGTGCGGAGGGCGTCGGCGGCGGTCAGCATGCGTTGCGCGCGGGCGGCGTGATTTGGGGAGCCATCTCGTTGCAAACTCGGCAATTAGCTCGAATCCGTCAAGCCAGTGCCCGGATAAGAGCTCCCTTGAGATATCCGGTCTCAGGAACTGTCAGCAGTTCCGGATGGTCGACCCCCTGACCCAGGACCCGTTCCAAGACGAGACCTCGGCCCGAATCAGCGGCTGCCGCAGCCAGCATTTCCAGGAAGTCTGCCCGACGGACATGGTGGGAGCAGGATGCCGTCACGAGGACGCCGCCCGGGGCAAGAATCCGCATCGCTCGGCGGTTCACCTCGGCATACCCCTTCAGTGCCTGCGGCACTGACGACCGCGACTTGGCGAAGGCCGGTGGGTCGAGTGCGATCGCATCGAACCGCTCGCGACCGCGATCGAAGTCGCGCAGCAGGTCGAACGCGTCACCCTGCGACCAGCTGATGTTCGTGAACCCGTTGAGCGCTGCGTTCTGTTTGCCGCGTTCCAGTGCCTCGGCGCTCGAGTCGAGCGCCACCACCGCGCTGCAGCGTGCGGCGAGATGCAGCGCGAACGATCCATGGTACGCAAAGCAGTCGAGCCCGCGGCCACCCTGCTGCGCCACCGTGCCGAGCAGCATCCGGTTGGGACGCTGGTCGAGGAAGGCGCCCGTCTTCTGGCCGCTCCATGGCGCGGCGAAGTAGTGCACGGTACCCTCGCGTACGTCGATCGACCGCGGCACCTCCCCCATGGCGAGCTCGATGCCGGACGAAAGACCTTCCCGCTGCCGCGTCGACGTGTCATGCCGCAGCAGGATGCCCTCGGGTGCCAGGACCTCGACGACGGCCGCAATAATCTCCTCGCGCATCGTCTCGAGCCCGGCGGAGAGCAATTGGGCGACGACCCACCGGTCATATCTGTCGATGATCAGGGACGGAAGGCCATCACCCTCCGCGTGAACCACGCGGTAGGCGGATGCGTCGATCTCCGCGCGTCGCGCCAGGCAGGACGCGAGCCGCCCGCGCCACCAGGCGCCGTCGACCGTCCGCTCGCTGCGTTCGAGCAGACGCAGCTGGATCTCTGATCCGGGAGAGAAGAGTGCCTGGCCCACGAACTTGTCGCGCGGGTCATGTACCGACACGAGACCGGCCGCTTCAGGGGCGGCCGCGACGTCGCTGCGATAGATCCAGGGATGCCCGCGGGCCCACCGCTCCGCGCCGCGCGCCGTGACCCGGGCTACGGGAATCCGCTCACCGGTCACCGTTCACCGCTCACGCTGTTCCCCCTCGCCTCTCACCTTTTCAACTCGATCGGGTCGGAGGCGAATCGCGTCGCGCAGGTAGATGTGCCGGATGTCGGAACGGGGGCGCGTCGTATACGCGTGCACCAGGAGCCGAATGCATCGCGGGAGCGATCCGGGCACCGGGATCTCCGTCGAGTGCAGCAAGGCCACGATATTCCAGCCGTAGTCCTCCGCCGCTCGGGCGGGGAACGCGGCATCGAGGTCACGGGTCACGGTGAAGATCCCGCTGACGATGTCGTCCGGCTGAAGGCCATTGCCCTCGATGAGGTGCCGGAGCAACTCATCGGTCGCCGCGAGGATCTGGGCGGCATCGTTCGCGGCGACGGTGGTGGCCCCGCGGATCCCCTGCAGTCGGTAGTTTTCCCGGTCAGACATGGCGACTAATCTAGCGCAGGCACTGCAGCTCATGCTCGTTACTGACGACGCACTTGTCCGTGGGCGGGATCTGGTGGGCCTGGTCCGCGCAGCGGAGCAGGGGGGCATCACCTCGGTACAGCTCCGGCTCAAGACCGCTTCGGCGGCTGACCTGGCCGTCGCGGGCCGGGCGCTCCTGCGGGCAGTGCGCATTCCTGTCATCCTCAACGACCGGGTCGACGTGGCGCTCGCCATCGGCGCCCACGGGGTGCACCTGGGCCCCGACGACATGCCCGTCGCCATCGCTCGGCGCATCAGTCCTCCCGGCTTCGTCATCGGGGCCAGCGTGGGTATGGAGGGCGAACGGGAGAATGGCGCGGAGGCGGATTACTGGGGCATCGGTCCCTGGTCGGCGACCCTCACGAAGAATGATGCCGGCATCGCGCTCGGCGCCGTCGGCTTCGCGCGTCTCCGCGCACTGGCGGGCAACGTTCCCTGCATCGCCATCGGCGGTATTCAGCCGGAGGATGTGCCGGCTGCCATCACCGCGGGGGCTGCAGGTGTTGCCGTTGTGTCGGGGATCCTCGGTGCCGATGACGTTGAGACCGCAACGCGCCGATATCGTGCGCTTTAAACGCACGTCCGCACGTCCTCAGGGCGTCGAGTCCGCCAACTCCGGCCCTCTCGCCCGGCGGATCTTCGCAATCGCCCGCAGGTGCTCCCCGTAGGTCCGTGTGAACACATGATGGCCATCGCCCACTGCCACGAAGAACAGGTACGGCACCGGCGCGGGGTACAGTGCCGCCTCGATGCTTGCGCGACCCGGCGAATTGACGGGGCCGGGTGGCAGGCCGGTGTTGAGATACGTGTTGTAGGGGGACTTGAAACCGTAATCCTTGATGAGCAATCGGGACTTGCGTGACCCGGTTGCCATCTGGATGGCGTACTGCACCGTGGGATCGGCCTGGAGCGGCATTCCCTTCCTGATCCGGTTCCAGTAGACCGCTGAGATCACGGAGCGCTCACTGTTTACCTGGGCCTCGCCCTCGATGATCGAGGCGAGCGCGAGGAGATGAAGTCGCGTCATGCCCAGGCTGTCGAGTCGCGGCGCCCAGCTCGGATCCCATGCTTCGAGTCCCTGCTGCGCCATGATACGGACGAGGGCACGCGCCGTGACACCCGCGGGCACCAGGTACGTCTCCGGCAGGAGCAGTCCCTCGAAGCTCATGGCACCCGGCACGAACGCCGACGCGCCGACCGGGTCGTTCGCGGCGGCCATGAACGAATCGACGGGAATGCCCAGCGCCGCGTTCGCGATCGGCGCGATCTCGGCGAGCGTGAGACCCTCCGGCACCGTGACGCGCAGCATCAGCTGGTCGCCTCGCCTGAGCGCGTCCATGACCGACCAGGCCGATGAGCCCCGGGCCAGCTGGTACACGCCGGCCCGCACCGAACGATCCAGCCCGCGCAGGCGCGCGAGCAGCTTGAACCATTTCGGGTGCTCGATGACGTGATGCGCCGCGAGCGAATCGGTGACAACGCCGAAGGAACTGCCCGCCGGAATGGTGACCTGCTCGACCGGCCCGGGCGTGCCTGCGCATGCTCCAAGGAAGGATGCAACGAGCACGGCACCCGACCACCGGGGTCCGCTCACCGCCTACCGCTCACCACTGGAGCGCTCACTCGAGCGTCGATCGCCGCTTCCTCGTCGCGAATCGAGAAACCCCTGCAGCAGCACGCTGGCCGCGAGTGCGTCGACGTCGTCCTTGCGGCCACGCGTGCTGCCGCCCTGCTCGCGGATCACCCGCAGCGCATGCGCCGTGCTCATGCGCTCGTCCCAGTACACCACCGGCAGCCGAGCCCTCTGCTCCATGAGAGTGCCCAGTTGCCGCGCGAAGCCGGCCGACTCTCCCTCCTCACCGTCGAGCGTTAGGGGCAGCCCGACCACAATGCCCACCGGATGGTGCGCCTCGACGTGGCCGAGGAGGATCGGCATGGGGAAGCGCTTCCCGCCCCGCCGCGTCACCGTGGCGAGGGGGGAAGAGAAGAGCTGCAGCTCGTCGCTCAAGGCGATGCCGATGCGCCGCTCTCCCCAGTCGAGGGCGAGAAGGCGGCCGGTTGTCGGGAGCGTCTCAGCGTCCATGGGTGAACGGTAAACGGTTGACGGTCGCCTGAAAGAAAAACGGGGGCCAAAGCCCCCGTTGAATCTGTACCCTGCACTGTTCACGCGGTTGCGGTCACTGCGCCATCGTGGCGAAGAATTCCTTGTTGTTCTTCGTGCGCTTCATCCGCTCCAGGAGGAACTCCAGCGCCTCGACCGGCGGCATGTCCGCGAGGAAATTACGCAGCAGGTACACCCGGTTGAGCTCGTCCTTGTCCATGAGGAGCTCTTCCTTGCGGGTCGACGTGCGCTGGATGTCGATGGCAGGGTAGATGCGCCGGTCGGCCAGGCGACGGTCGAGCACCAGCTCCATGTTGCCGGTGCCCTTGAATTCCTCGAAGATCACTTCGTCCATGCGGCTGCCGGTGTCGATGAGGGCCGTCGCGATGATGGTAAGGCTGCCGCCCTTCTCGATGTTGCGGGCAGCGCCGAAGAACCTCTTCGGCTTTTGCAGGGCATTGGCGTCCACGCCGCCCGACAGGATCTTCCCCGAGTGCGGCACCACCACGTTGTGCGCTCGCGCGAGGCGGGTGATCGAGTCGAGCAGGATCACGACATCGCGGCCGTGCTCCACGAGGCGCTTGGCCTTCTCGATGACCATGTCGGCTACCTGGACGTGACGGTCCGCCGGCTCGTCGAACGTCGAGGCGATCACCTCCGCCTTCACGTTCTCCTGCATGTCCGTCACTTCCTCTGGCCGCTCGTCGATCAGGAGCACGATGAGCACGCACTCCGGGTGGTTCTCGCTGATGGCATTGGCCAGCTTCTGCATCAGGATCGTCTTGCCGGCCTTGGGCGGCGCCACGATCAGGCCGCGCTGGCCCTTGCCGATCGGTGAGAGCAGGTCGACCACCCGCATCGAGAGGTCGCTCGTCTTCCGCTCGAGGCGGATCCGCTCGTCGGGGTACCGCGGCTTCAGGTTGTCGAACGCGATCCGGTGCTTGGTCTTCTCCGGCTCCTCGTAGTTGACGCTTTCAACCTTGAGCAGCGCCAGGTACCGTTCACCCTCCTTGGGGGGGCGGACCTGTCCCATCACGGTGTCGCCGGTGCGCAGGTCGAACCGCTTGATCTGGCTCGGGCTCACGTAGATGTCGTCGGGGCCGTACAGGTAGTTCCAGTCCTGACTGCGGAGAAATCCGTAGCCTTCCGGCAGGATCTCGAGCACCCCCTCACCCCGAATGACCGTGTCCTGGTCGAGCAGCGACTGCTCGATGCGGAAGATCAGGTCCTGCTTGCGGAGGCCGGAGTAGTTCGTGATGTTCAGTTTTTCCGCGAGCTCATGCAGCTCGGCGACGGACTTCTGCTTCAGTTCAGCGATATCCACGGAGGGACTCCAAGCGGGTCGGAGACGCCGCAGGGCGCGGCGGTCAGCAACAGCGGTTTGGGGAAAGGCTCAGCGAAAACGTGTCAGAAATAATGGCGGCAGGCGCAAAGCGTCACTCAGCCATCGGACTTGTCTGGGGGAGCAAATGCATACGGGGCTTGATGGGGCATAACGTAAGGTGCGGCCTGTCGTGCCGTCAAGAGGGTGCGCCCCCGGCCCCTGCCGCCGGGTGAGCCGCCGCACGGCCCTCCTGGCCGCGGCGCTCACGGTGATAGCCATCCTGCTCCTCACCCTCTGGCCCCTTCCCGAACAGGCCTACCAGGCGTCACTCTCGCCGGTTTCCTGTCTGGTCTGCGGTGACCAGGGCATGCAGGACGTTCTTCAGAACGTCCTGTTGCTCGTACCGCTCGGGTTCTTCCTGGGCCTGGCCGGGGCCCGGCCCAGCCGTGCGGCGCTTGCCGGGTTGACTCTCTCGCTCATTGTGGAGACGCTGCAATACTTCCTCGTCAGCGGCCGCGACGCGGCAGTAAGCGACATCATCACCAACACCGCAGGTTCGGCACTGGGCGCGGGACTGGCACCGCACTCTGCCACCCTCCTGTGGCCCGGTCGGCGCGCGGCAGCCGGCCTTGGATTTCTGACGACGCTGGTATGGTCGGGGTTATGGCTCTTTGGCGGGTGGGCGCTCGAGGGCGATATCGGTGCCGGCCAGTGGCGCGGGCGCTTTCCGGGCGACCTGCCGGATGCGCCGGCACTGAGTGGCGTCGCGGTCCAGGCGAACATCAATGGCGCGCCACTTGGCCTGGCGCCGGCCACACTCCCGCTCGAGGTGGAGCAGCGCTTCGGGCGTGATTCGTTCGAACTGCGCGTCGTCATCCAGCCCGGTCCGCCCGTGGCGTGGCGGGAGAATGTCGTCACGATCATCGATGTGACACCCTCCCGCCATGAAGGCAACAACAGGCTCGTCATGACGCTGAACCGCGTGGGGGCGCTGGCGCTGCTTTCATACCGGATCAATGCGGCACGCGTGCGGCTGCGCACACCGAGCTTCAACTTCGGTCCCGCTTTCGACGTGCCGGTGGGACGCACCGCCACGCTGGACATATCGCGCTCGCGTGGCAACCTCCGCGGTACGGCCGACCGCGACGGAAACAGGCTCATCACGGATTATCGCATCGCACCTGAACTCTTGTGGGCCGTCCTTGCCCCCCGAACGCCGCAGCCAGGTGATCGGTGGCGGCTCGAGCCGTTCCTGTGGGCCGCGGGCATGCTCGCCGCGGCCGGATACTGGTCGGGCAGGTCGCGCTCGCGCGCGGTCATCATGTTCGCCTTCCTCTGGGTCGTCCTGGTCCAGGTCGTCACGCCCCGCCTCTTTGCTGTGGCAGAGCAGTCACCGCTCGGCTGGACCATGTTCCTCACCGCGCTGATCCTGGGCGCCGTCGCCGGCCGCCTGTCCGCGGCTTCACGCCACATTCACCTCTCATCTCGCCACCCTTAGCCTCTCACTCAATGTCCCGTGGACTCCAGGCCATCGTTCTGCTGATTTTCTCCAACCTCTTCATGACGTTCGCCTGGTACGGCCATCTCCGAACGCTGGCCGACCGGCCCTGGTACATCGCCGCCCTGGTGAGCTGGGGAATCGCACTCTTCGAGTACCTGCTTCAGGTGCCGGCGAATCGGATCGGCTACGGGGTGATGACGTTGCCGCAACTCAAGATCGCGCAGGAAGTCATTACGCTGCTCGTATTCGTGCCGTTCGCCATCGTCTACATGAAGCAGCGTATGCACTGGGACTTCGCCTGGGCCGGACTATGCCTCCTGGGGGCAGTGTACTTCGCGTTCCGGCCGAAATAATCGAAGGGGCGGGTGAGCCCGGTGGAAACGCAAAAAGGGCCGCATCCAT
>Ga0190274_10001239_pt1 | contig 14985 bp, 8 predicted proteins | sample Popmic531T_FD_133002 | JGI IMG/M metagenome (GOLD analysis project Ga0190274, IMG submission 133002) | Populus adjacent soil microbial communities from riparian zone of Yellowstone River, Montana, USA - 531 T | ecosystem: Environmental > Terrestrial > Soil > Riparian zone | place: USA: Montana...
CAACAACTGGGAGCCGAGGGTTGGATTTGCCTGGAGCCCTCGGTTTGAGGATGGTTGGAAGAGCACCCTGTTTGGCAAGTCTGGTGACTCTTCGGTTCGGGGTGGCTACGGCATCTATCACGGCCGCATCTTTCAATCGGTCTTCTCTCAGGGCGGAGCTACGGTGCGCTTCAATCCGCCAAACGCTCTCTTCCTAAACGAGACAGTGACCTCCGCGAGATTCAATCCGGTTAACCTGGCGGATCCTACCAACGGTTTTGTCTTTGTGCCGGGACCTCAAACCGCGCGCCATACGATTACAGAGATTGATCCGGGTTTGCAGATGCCTTACACGCAGCAATGGAATCTGAGCGTTGAGCGACAGCTGCCGTTTGCATCATCTCTGCGAGTGAGCTACACCGGTAACCGGGGCATTGGCTTACTTAAGTATTCTCTCAACAATCTACCGCTGCACGATGCGGCGAACGGCGTGCGAGTCGCCAATCATCCGAACAACCCGGCAAATCTGCGCGGTCAGGTCATCAAACTTGCCAGCGATTTTCTTTGCGCCGGCACTACCGGAACCACAGCCGTTCCCTTTACTGACCAATGCAAGAGCGTCGTCCCTATCGGAGAATTTGAATATAGTTTCCGAGTGCCGCGTATCAACGAGCGACGTCCAAACGGTCTCTACAGTACGAACCTTGCGGTTAGTAATAACGCCTGGAGTTACTACCATGGTTTGCAAGCGGAATGGATGAAGCGACTCAGCAGCGACCTGAGTTTCATGGCGGCCTACACCTGGAGCAAGGCGATTGACACTACTTCGGAAGCTACAGCGGTGGGCGCCGGCGATAGCAATCAAAACGGCAACGACAAGCGTGCTGGACGCGGCCTCTCGCGATTCAATACGCCGCACCGTTTCACTTTCTACGGTACCTACCGGTTGCCTTTCTTCCGAAACGACAAAGGCATAATGGGCCAGGTGCTCGGCGGCTGGCATTTCTCACCGGTAGTGAAACTCGCAAAAGGAACTCCCTTTACGGTTTCGACTCCAGCAGTGGATCTAAACTTTGATGGTTTTGGTGAAGGTCGACCAGTGCTGCTCGACCCATCAGTCCTGGGTAATAGTGTCAACCTTCCCGCCACCTCAACGGCTGCTTTGCCGAGAACGGCATTTCGCGCGCTGGTGAGCACGGACTACAACGCGTCTCTGGTAGGTCGTAATACTTTTAATTCCGATGGCGTTAAGAACGTCGACTTTGGTCTGATGAAAACGTTCCTGATGCCCTGGGAAGGTCACAAGTTCACGTTGCGAGCAGATTTCTTTAATGCGTTCAACCATGTGCAGTACGGCATTCCCGTGGCCACGCTGAACAGCACTAACTTTGGTGCCATCACCGGTACGTCTGCGCTTTACCTGCCACGCACCGTGCAGGTTTCGCTTCGCTATCAGTATTGATTTACGTCAGCACCATCTGCATAGAGAAATTGTGAAGACCATGGATCGGCTAACACTCAGAACGCGAATTGCGCTTTTGGCGAGTCTGGCCGGTCTCTTCTGCGTGCCTATTTTTGGCCAGGAGAAATCAACACCGAGTCCGGGGTCAGGCTTGACTTCAAAAAGCGAAGTGCGCGCTCTATGGGTGGTGCGCACTTCACTGACTTCGGTTTCGAAGATTCAGTCGATGGTGAAGGCCGCGGCGGAGAATGGTTTCAACACGCTGATCGTTCAAGTGCGCGGTCGGGGTGATGCGTATTATCGTTCTCGACAGGAGCCGCGAGCGACGGAGCTCAAGGACCAACCTGCTGATTTCGATCCTTTAGCGGTGACCCTGGCTGAGGCGAAACAGCGCGGCTTGAAAGTACACGCCTGGCTAAACACCAGCCTGCTGGCGAATCTTGATGCGCTGCCAACAGATCCCAGGCACGTTTACAACAAACATCCGGAATGGCTGGCCGTTCCGCGGCCGGTTGCTGCCGAGCTTTACCAGATGTCCCCGAGCGATTCGCGGTACCGGGCACGAATTGTGGAGTGGTCCAGGGCGAACCGTGGTGAACTGGAAGGCGTTTACACTGGACCTGTCAATTCCAAAGTTCGAGAACATATCTACAAAATCTGGATGGATGTTCTAAAAAACTACGACGTTGATGGGATTCACTTCGATTACGTCAGACTTGCCAGCCCTGATTTCGATTACAGTCATACTTCTTTGGAAAAATTTCGTAAATGGTTAGAACCGAAACTCTCAAAAGATGAGCGGAGTCAGTTGAAGCAGTCATCGGCACAAAATCCGTTGGCTGCGGCTGAAAAGTACGTCGACAAATTTGGCGAGTTTCAACGCGAGCAGATTACCATGCTGGTCCAGCGAATCTATCTGGCGGTGAAACGACAGAAGCCAAACGTCATCGTCTCGGCTGCGGTCTTTGCCAACCACGAGAACGCATACACACGCAGGTTTCAGGACTGGCGCCGTTGGCTTTCGATGGGAATTCTGGATGTGGCATGTCCGATGGCTTATTCCACTGACACTGCCGTCTTCAAAACCCAAATAGAAATCGCGGCGACTAGTGCGCATGCGGCCGGGAAACAGGTTTGGGCTGGAATTGGAGCTTATCGAATTCCGGCGGATTCGACCGTAGAAAAAATAAATGCGGCGCGTACCCTGGGCTCGGACGGAATCATACTTTTCTCTTACGACTTTACCATCAGGCCCAGTGAACTCAACCCGGGGGGAGACTATCTTGATCGCGTGCGGCGAACGGCTTTCAATCACTAAGAACGCCGCAAACATACTCAGAAAATGGCGCTGGGGCATTCCGCCCTATGGTTGCGATCGCTTCACCGATTGTTCGATCTTTTCAATAGTTCGGATGTGAATCCGAGAATTTGGACAAAGGCTCTGGGGTTCGACCCTGGCAACTACAAATATTGTGAACGCTTGAGCGTTTACCAGTTGGCAAAACCCGACGCTTATGGAATATTGATTGCCTGTCTAAACTTGATAATCCATTCGGCGTTCAACGCGACTTCAGCTTTCATTTCCAATTAACGACACTTCTGACAAACGAGAGGACACCCCTATGAAGATTTCCAACGCCATTACACGAGTTCTATCACTGGCTGCAGTGTTAGTTCTGGCCCTTGGCGCAGTTGCCTTCGGGCAAGAGGTTACGGGCAGTATCGTCGGCACCGTAACCGATTCGACCGGAGCTGCCGTGCAGGGAGCAACCGTGAATATCTCGGGTTCAGACACGAAGGTCTTGTCCCGAACTGTGACTACCAATGAAAGTGGCGAGTTTTCCGTTCCCAATTTGTCGCCCGGCCTCTACGACGTGACCGTCGAAGCCCCCAACTTCAAGAAGCATCTTGAGAGTCGAGTCAAACTCGACGTCGGAGAACGACATCCCGTTACGGTTGCACTTGAAACAGGCAACATTACGGAAGTGGTGACGGTTGAAGCGTCCCCGGTTGCTGTTGAGTTGTCAACACCGACTGTCTCCAATGTAATCAATGGAGAGCAGGCGCGTGAACTTTCGCTCAACAACCGTAACTGGGTGCAACTCGTTACCCTGGCCCCCGGCGTTGCCAACGATCTGAACGACCAGGTTTATGTGGGAACCACCAATCCCGATACAGGCACGGTGGTAACACAATCGATTGGAGTAAACGGCGCCCGTTCGAGTCAGAACACTTTTACGATTGATGGCGCAGATGTAACTGACCGTGGTTCAAACATTACGATTCAAGCCTATCCGAGCGTAGACTCAATTGGAGAGTTTCGAGTTTTGCAGGGGCTGTGGCCAGCCGAGTCTGGGCGTAGTGGCGGCGGTCAGGTAAATATTGTAACGCGCTCCGGTGGAAATAAATTTCACGGCAGCGCGTTTGAATTCATCCGTAACGAAGCATTCAACGCGGGCTACTACTTAATAAATGCCAGCCCGAATCCGCCATTCGGCAAAGACTCAGATGGCAAGGCGAAGAAACCGCCGTTTCGCTACAACAATTGGGGCTGGACTTTGGGCGGCCCCGTGTATGTGCCAAAGTTTGGAGAAGGCGGAGCTTCCGTCGGTAAATTGGATAGAACGTTCTTCTTCTATTCCGAGGAGTTTCGCAAGGATCGTCGTTTCACCACTGCGAGCACCGTTACGTTGCCTGATGCGAGTTTGAGACTTGGTATCTTCCCCGTCCCGGTCTGCATTAATAGAGGAGCGGTCTTAGCTGAACCGAATTGTACCGGGTCATTCATCTTGCCGGCAGGTACTCCGATTCCCGCAGCTTTTCGTAGCCCGGCGGCTCAGGCCTACCTTGATGGTGTCTACAACAAACTCCCGCTCCCAAATGCCGGGACTGCGGCGGCGCCATATAACACTGTAGTTTCATTTCCGAACGTAGCTGATTTCCGACAGGAGATCATCAAGATTGACCATACCTTTAGTGACAAGTGGTCGGGCTACTATCGTTATCAACACGATGACATTCCCACCATTGATGCCAACTCACTTTTCTCGAGTGGCACTGGCCTGCCTGGCGTTTCAACTACTCAGACAAATTCACCGGGCAAGACGCACACAATTCAGACAACTTATGCGCTGAGCCCGAAGACCATCATTGAAGGCCGTTACGCATATGGATATGGCGCAATCCTCAGCAAGAACGTCGGATTGCTGGCCCTGGCGAATACCCAGGTTCCGGTAACGCTCCCATTTACTAACACTCGTGATCGTATTCCTTCGCTCAGTGGTAACGGTTTCACTGCTTTGGGAAGCTTTGGTCCATACGACAATTTCTCCTACAAGCACAACTTCAACGCCACTTTGACGTCGATCTTTGGCAGCCATACGACCAAGTATGGCGGCGTCTATTCGATATATCGCAAGAATGAAAATGCGCTGGCCGGCGTCAACGAAGGAAGCTTCAGTGTGTTCCCCAGTACCGTGGCCACCGGTGCGGCAAACACGACACTCAATCAGAACATTCAGCGCTGGGCGAGTTTCCTGGTCGGCAACGTGACCACATTCACCCAGGCTCACTATGATTACACGGCAGATCTACGGGCGAAGACCATCGAGGCGTTTGCCCAGGACGAGTGGCGTATGCGCCGGAATCTGACGGTGTATTACGGCGTTCGTTACTCTTATTTTCCGGCTCCGTGGGACAAGAACGGCAGGTTGTCAAACTTTGATCCGGCGTTTTACAACCCCGCAAGTGCTCCCCAGGTTACCGGCGCGGGCATTCGTGTAAATGGCGTAGCGGGAGTACCTAATGGGAATTACTGCAATGGAATCATTGTCAATGCTCAGAACTTTACTACTGGGCCTTCGCAGTTCAATTGCAATCCCACTGCATCGCCATGGGGTAATAAAGTAATTAATGTAGGGAAGAAGGATTTTGCTCCGCGGTTCGGAGTAGCGTGGGATCCGTTTGGTAAAGGTATGACTGCGGTCCGTGCCGGTTATGGCATCTACCACGAGCAGGTGCTAAACGGTTTCTACTTGACGCAAATTGGAACCAACCCACCCTACCAGGAGACTATTACTACTTCCACAGGTACGCGGTTGGATAATCCTGCGGCAGGCTTCAGCGTTCCGACCACGCTGCAATCGCTTCGTGGCGTGCAAACCGATTGGCACACGCCTTACATGCAACATTGGTCGCTCAACCTGCAACATCAGTTCAACAACAAGTTTGTGGCTACCATTGGTTACTACGGCTCTAAGGGAGTTCACCTGATCGGTCTAACCGAACTCAATGAGGTGGCTCCAGGCGTCGCTGCTAATTCCAAGTGCGCGGTCAATACTGCCTACTACGCGCAGACTCCGGCCCCTACTCTGGTCACGTGTCAACCTGCAGGCTACGCATTCCGCAATGTGGCTACTGCCACCGGGAATCCAAACGGAGCCGCCGCGGACCTGCTGATTCTCGATCAGATTCGGCCCTACAAGGGTTACCGCTCAGTAGCCGTGGTTCAACCTCGATACGATTCGAACTACCATAGTATGCAGATTAGTGGCGACTATCGCCTCTCGGGTAGTTCACAATTGAAGTTGGCATACACCTGGTCCAATAATTTGACCACCAGTCCAAACGATCGCTCGACTTCGCCGCAGAATAGTTATGATATTCGCAGCGAGTATCAAAGAGCTGCACTCGATCGTCGCCACATCTTCAACTTTAACTACGTCTACGAACTGCCGTTCTTCAAGAATCAGCATGACTTTGCCGGAAAAGTTTTGGGCGGCTGGCAGGTCTCGGGGATCATTACTTACAACTCGGGGCTGCCGTTTTCAGCCACGACCTCTAATCTTGACTACGGCGGTCTTGGTCTAATTAACGCCAACCCTGCCGCCCGACCAAACTTGCTCTGCAACCCTAACGAGAATGCACCACATACGGTGTTGCAATATTTCAACACCGCGTGTTTTCAGGCGAATCCCTCTAACACTGCTGTCGGTTTGCAGAACACGATGGGAACCGCTCCGCGTGGCATAATCAATGGCCCTGAAACCCAGCGGGTGGACTTTACAACTTCAAAGAGCATTCGCTTCGGAGAGAGTGTTCGCCTTCAGCTTCGGGCTGAGGTGTTCAATCTTTTCAATCACACTAACTTCCGCAGTTTTGCCAGCACGAACGTTACCAGTGCCGTGTTTGGTCAAGTCAGTGTATTTCGTGACCCGCGCACCATGCAGTTTGGTGCAAAGTTGCAGTTCTAAAAAAGGATAGCCTGCAAAATCGAATGCCCGCAGCGTTGCAAAACGTTGCGGGCATTCGCATCTATGAGTTCAAGAATTCAGGTAGTGCTCCATTAGTGTGTTGCTAACGAAGGGACGGTTCGAAGCAATGAAGTCAGTACCACCTCGCGGTAGCGGGTGGGACCGACGATTGCCAATTGCCGATTTTCGATTGGCGATTTGATTTTTGCTCCACTGCAGTTAGTTGTCGGCGATTAACCCTAACCAATCGGCAATCAGCAATTGGCAATCGGCTATCGTCGGACCCACCCGCTACCGCGTGGTGGTACTGACTTCATCACCTCCCAGTTGCTCGACCGGATTCGGCTGTTCCTTACCGAGCAACACAATGACGGAGCACTACCAGGATTCAGGATGTAACTGGAAACCCTCTCGCCGAGTGTTACAATGGTTTGAGTCGAAGCAATAACAAGTACCAAGAGCGTCCTATGACCAACGAAGAAATGAAAAAGGCGATGGAGTTCATCGTTAACCAGCAAGCGCAGACGTCTGCGAAAATTGACGGAATCCTTGAGGCTCATAAGGAAGCTCAGAAGGAAGCCCAAGAAAGCTGGGACCGCAATGAATCGCTGCGGTGAGCGAAAACGGCCGCGCAACTGATGAACGACTCAACGCGCTGATTAATGTAGTCGAGCGGCAACTCAGTGAAGGCCGCAATGGGAAGCCCGGAAAAAGTTGAGTCCAACCAATACAGTGCTCCTTCACAACGCCCGCATAGTCCTGCCGCAACGGACAGCTGACAACGCCAGCCTGCTGGTTCATGACGATCGCATCTCTCGAGTTTTCGAGGCGACGACGAACTTGCCCGCCTCTGATTCGGTTATTGATCTGCATGGCCTCACGCTCATGCCCGGACTGATCGATGTACACATTCACGGTGCGGTTGGTGTCGACACGATGGTCGCGGAAACGGCTGATCTGCATCGAGTCTCGCAGTTTCTGGCTACCCAGGGTGTGACTGGGTGGTTGCCTACTCTGGTGCCGGCGCCGGATGCCGACTATGCGCAGGCGGTCAGAGCGATTGCAGATGCAATGCAGGCGAGTGACGACTCCCGGCGAGGAGCTAGAGTCCTTGGCGTTCACTACGAAGGACCATTCGTAAACTCAGCGCAGTGTGGCGCACTACGTAAGCAATTCTTTCGCACTTTTTCCGGCGCTGCAGATATTGATAGTTTGCCGCGCATTCCAGACGGGGATCACCAGGTGGCCAGACATCTGACCACCATGGCCCCTGAGGTTGAAGGTGGAATCGAGCTCGTCCGCGAGCTATGCCGGCGCGGTTGGATTGTTTCGATAGGACATACCCGGGCGGAGTTTGCGTTGTTGGAGAAAGCATTCGAGGCCGGCGCCCGGCACATGACTCATTTCATGAACGCCATGGCGCCGCTCCATCACCGCTCGCCGGGTCCGATTGCCTGGGGTCTCTCTCGCGACGATGTCACCTGCGATGTGATCGCTGATGGCATTCATCTCGACCCGCGCATACTCCGATTGCTGTTCAAGTTAAAGGGAGCTCAAGGTTTGACGCTGATTAGCGACGCGGTGGCGGCGGCCGGGCTGGGCGATGGCGCCTATCAGATTTGGGGTGAAACAATACGAGTCAGGCAGGGCCGCACGAGTAATGCGGCGGATAGTATTGCGGGATCAGTCATCTCCATGCTGGATGCTGTCCGCATGATGAGGTCGCTTGGTATTTCAGACGTTGATGTAGCGCGCATGGGTTCTTCGAATCCTGCGCGACTGCTGGGAATCGATAATCAGTGTGGCTCGATTGAAGAAGGGAAACGCGCTGACCTGATTGCGATTGACGAACAAGGCGAAGTGGTATTGACGATCATTGGCGGCGCAATTGTTTATCAGAATAGTAATGAGTGATGAGTGATGAGTGATGAGTGATGAGTGATGAGTGATGAGTGATGAGTAATGAGTGATGAGTAATGAGTGATGAGTGATGAGTGATGGGTGATAGTAATGAGTAATGAGTGATGAGTGATGAGTGAGTGATGAGTATTAGTAATCCTATACTCATCACTCATCACTCATTACTCATCACTCATCACTCATAACTTCTTTGATAGATTCCTTCCCGAGCATAAGCTTCGTCCAGTAGTTCCACCGGATGACAAACTGTTAGATCCATTCCCGCGAGCATAGCGCCGGCGCCGATCTGCATCTGGCAGCCGGGATTTCCGGTTGCCAGGACCTGTGCACCAGTTGCCTGAACATTCCGGAGTTTCTCTTCCAAAACTCTTCCCGACAAATTGGGTTCGAGAAGGTTGTAAATGCCGGCGCCCCCGCAGCATCGTTCGGAACCTTCAAGCCGCGCGAAGTTCAATCCGGGAACTGAACCCATCATTTTAAGCGGAGCTTCACCCGCATGTTGGCCATAGAGCAGATGACAAGAAGCGTCGTAGGTAACATTCACCGCAGTCTGGTTGCTTGCCTGAGGAGCCTGCCCTGACTGTTCCTGCAAGCGCGTCGTGCCCGTGGTCCGCAGAGACTCGAGAGTTTCCAACTGTTGGCTTACGTCGCGAACCCGTCCACTGAATTCAGCCGCTGGCTTGGCCAAGGTTTCGTCGCCAGTCAGCAGGTGCCCATACGATGCCAGCATCGCGCCACAGCCACCAGCATTGGTAATGATTGGAGCCTGGTCGGCGCCGGCGAATGCTTCGATGTTTTTCCGCGCGAGAGTGCGGGCCCCTGCGAGATCTCCGGCATGAGCATGCAGGGCGCCGCAGCAAACCTGTTGCGCAGGACTCTCAACTGCAAATCCGTTGGCTTCGAGGACGCGGCGAGTGGCGTAATTCACCCTTGAGAAGAGCCCTGCACCGACACAGCCGGTGAAGAGCATTGTGCTGTCTCGCCTAGCGCTGGTCGTCGATGTCGTTGCGATGGAAGGTCGCTGATTCAATTGATTCGCAAGGGTGAGCGGCTTCGGAGCTGAGCTCGCAAGCAATGCCAGGCCGAATTCGACTTGTCGCGAAAACAGTTTTGCAATGCGGGTTTTCAGGAGCAGTCGCGCAAGGCCCGCGTCTCGAAACATTCGCGCCATGCCAAATGCAACTTTCAAACGTCCTGGATGCAACCAGACATGCTTGAGCACCAGCCGCAGTAGTCTATAACTGAGACCGCGCGTTTCCCCCGACGTAAATAGTTCTCCGCGCGCCGCTTCTAACAACTGTCCATATTCGACACCTGCCGGGCATACCTGTTCGCAGGCACGGCAACCGAGACACCGATCGATATGTCGTTCGAACGCCGGCGAGTCGCTGGCTAGCCGTCCCTCACCAACTGCCCTCATTAAATAGAGCCTCCCGCGAGGTCCGTCGTTTTCGTCCCCCGTGGCGACGTAAGTCGGACATGCCTCAAGGCAGAGCCCGCAATGAATACAGGCGAGAAGCTTGTCTTCCTCCTGGGCCAACGTTGAAGTGAATTGTGATAGAGGCAATGGAGTAGCTAGGCAGCTGGTGCAACTTGCTCGGTGTTCTGGACTACAACTGTGGGATTCGGATTGTACTCTGGAACTGGAAGATTTTGTTCCCTTAGTAGAGCCAAGTGTTCTTCCATTCCCCATCTTGCTTTATAAAGGCAATCCTCGAGTGAATGACCGATTCCTGTGAACCCTTCCAACTCGGGAGAGAAGAATCCAAAGAAATTAGGATCATCTGTAGCCTCAATGACAAGCGAGTACTTTAGATCAATCATCTGAACTATTCCTTTTCTTTGACCCCGGCGGTTTTCAGAATAGCATGACACGTGCCGGTAGGAACTTCTTTCGATCCATGATAATCAACTCGAACCAACCTGTCATGGCCAGGCTTTTGAGTAATAGCGGATGGATCCTTTTTCTTTAAGCAGGCTGAACCCGTTTCGCTCCAGAATTCTAACTAGTTCACTGAATTTCATTGGTTCTTATTAACTCGGTGGTTTCGACCGATTCACTAAATCACATGAAAGAAGACGCCAAAGAAAATTCGATTAGGACACCACCCGATTGCGCAGCAACGACCCGGTCGCTACCACCACCCCACGCGGGCTGCCCACGTGGGAACCATGGCCCGCTTCCGGTTCTGTATTCTTCGACACATGATGCCGTCTACTGGTCGCGGCTTATTCCTTGTTCAGTCTCAATAAGCACGATTTGGCCCGACCGACTCTTTATGCGCATCCCAACTTTGCTCGATTCGTAGACATTGGCATCAACCCTCACGATAAACCGTGCTCCGTCCTTGGATTCGATGAGTAGACTAAAACGAGCCCCGGAACCGCGAGTCGAATGAGAGTAGTCTGCCCATCGATCGATAATTCTTCCGTCGTAGTCGGGTGGATGAGGGAGGATCTTTGATTTTTGCCAAACCAGGAAGACAAGCAGGGCTAACATTGCCATCAGAAAGGCGGCCGTGAGTATCGTGGACAGCTTTCCTTCAAAAAGTCGTCGCCGTGCATTTTGTTCACGAGTGGCCTGCTTCATCGAATTTGAGTCCGGCTTCAATACCCAACAGCCAACCCATCACTTCTTCTTGGATCAGTTGCACCTAGCCGCACGCCGGTCTTCTCTTCGATCATGATTCCTTCAGCGTCGCCAAGGTAACGCGGCTTGTCCAGTTTGTGACCGCGGGCGCTGAGGGCACGCTGCGTATCGCCAGACAGACCGTAGGGTTCAAACTCAAATTCATCGGGCAGCCATTGATGATGTATTCGTGGTGCGTCGATCGCTTGCTGGATATTCATCCCATAGTCGATCACATTTGTGATGACACACAACACAGTGTTGATGATGGTAGGTCCGCCCGGACTGCCAACCGTAAACCACAGGCTGCCATCCTGACGCAGCACAATGGTCGGCGTCATAGCCGAAAGTGGTCGCTTCTGTGGCGCCACGGCATTTCGTTCGCCTTGAATCAACCCGTACATGTTGGCCGTACCCGGTTTGGCGGCGAAGTCGTCCATCTCATCGTTCAGAATTATCCCGGTGCCCCTGGCAACCGCGGCGGAGCCGTAGGAATTGTTCAGCGTGTAAGTGTTTGCCACCGCATTTCCCTCAGCATCAACCACCGTGAAATGCGTCGTCTCTTCAGATTCATGTCCGACAGGTTTACCGGCGCGAACTTCCACGCTGGTTGACGCTCTTTCGGCCTTGATGGTGCTGCGGAGTTTGGCGGCATAAGCTTTATCGATCAGACCGGCCACCGGAACCTTGACGAAGTCAGAGTCGCCCATAAACTCGGCCCGATCCGCGAAAGCCCTGCGCATGGCTTCTGCCATCAGGTGATAACGTTCCGAGGAGGCTGATTCCATCTTCTTTAGATCGTAGCCCTCGAGGATGTTAAGCATCTCAATTAGCACCGCACCGCCTGATGAGGGTGGCGGCATGGAGATAACTTCATAACCGCGATAATTGCCGCGCAAGGGTTCGCGTTGCTTCGCCACGTAGCCACGCAAGTCCGCCATGGTCATCAATCCGTTATTGCGTTTCATGTCCGCGATAATTAAACGCGCAGTCTCACCCTGGTAGAACTCGTTTGGGCCGCCCTTTTGCAGCCGGGCAAAAGTGGCCGCTAGATCCGGTTGACGAAACAAATCGCCCTCGTTGTAAAACTTCCCGTCGTTGAGGTAGATGCGCTTAGTTTCCGAGTATTGAGAAAGGTACTCATCGTTGCCCCGAAGCGAACGTGCCAGCGAATAGGTCACGCTAAAACCGTTGGCCGCCAGCCGGCGGGCAGGCTCGACGAGTTGCGCCCAACTGAGTTTGCCGGAGCCATAATTCTTTAAGGCCAGTTCCATCCCGCGCACAGTTCCCGGCACGCCTGCCGCCCGGTAACCAACCAGCGGGCCTCCCTCGCCTTTGATGACGTTACCCTGTTGGTCGAGATAGACGTTGCGGCTGGCAGCAGCCGGCGCCATCTCGCGGTAGTCGATTGCCGTAGACTTTCCATTCTTAAGCCGGATCATCATGAAGCCGCCGCCACCCAGGTTTCCGGCTGCGGGATGTGTTACCGCCAACGCAAACGCCACGGCAATGGCCGCATCGACAGCGTTGCCACCGCGCTTCAGGACGTCGACGCCAACTCGCGAAGCGACCTCGTTGGTAGACGCAACAATGCCATGCTTCGCGCGCACGGGTTCGCGCGAAGCGGCAATCGCAGTGGTAGGTGCTAACCGGGAAATCGATACGAGCGGCGTAGTTGCCAGCACAAATGCGACGGCAAGCGAAAGAACTAGGAACTTTGATTTCGCGTACATGATCCGACTTCCTCCCGGTTTCTCTATCAACTCTTGTTTCGTGCTGTTCGTGTGATTTAGTGGATCGTGCCTTTAGTGATTGAGTGTCATACGATCCACGGCACCAAGAAAACACGAACCTACGCTGCGGCTAAGGTTCAAACCCAAATCTTCCTGGCGAAAGAATGCCATCAGGATCGAGTTGCTGTTGTATCCGCTGCATCAAGCCGGCCGTGGCGCCTGATGGTCCGCACGCGCCAACGCGATCTCTCAAGTCAGCTGGTGCGTTCTCAATGATCAGTGCACTTCCCAGGTTTTGCGCCGCGACCCGAAGTGTGTCCAGTCGTGAAATGGTTAAGTCTTCAGTTTGTTGAGAACAATCAACCACACGAATGCGTCCGTCGCCTAGTCCAGCCTGCCACATCAATCCGGGAGTTTTGTTGCTCGTCTGACTGTCATCCATGACTGCTAACTTAGTTAGGAATGCTTCCACGTCAGCTGGCCTCAACCCAACTCTCCACGTCAGTTCTTTCGCAAATCGCAATGGCAGTGCTGCCAGGGAAGGCCAGGCCGATGTGTCGTCAGAAAGGATCCGCGTCCCCGGTCCGGTGTGTTTGTTCCGGTCATCTATCAAGCCAATTGCTTCGGTTGTTTGCTGAAGGACGCTCCCCGTTGAACCCGCAAATCTTATCAGCAGGAGATGTTTCTCCTCAGGAAAACCTGCTTCGGCCGCCAGCCCCGGCGAAAGAAGTTCTACAGCCACGGGAAAGAGTCGCGAATCAATCACTGCCCGCGCGCCCTGAATTAATCCTTCGAGTTTACCGGTGGACAGAATTGTTTTTGTTTCAAACGGCAGCGGCCTGAGTTTGAAGTTAACCTCGACAATCACGCCCAGAGTTCCGTAGCTGCCGGTGAATAGTTTGCAAAGGTCATAGCCCGCGACATTCTTTACTACCCGGCCGCCGACTTTGATCAAGCTTCCGTCAGCCAGCACCACCTTCATTCCGATCACGTGTCTTCTGGGTGCCCCGTAACCAAACTGTTGTGCGCCGCCTAATCCCGTAGCAACCACTCCGCCGATGGTCACGCGATCAGCTTCGTCTGGTGGATCAATAGCCAGCCATTGACCGTTTCGCGCGAGCATTTCGTTTAGATCGTGAAGTGTTGTCCCGGCTTCGGCGATGGCTATCAGATCGGCAGGCTCGTGCTCAACTATGCGATTGAGCTTTTGAGTGCTGAGAATGATGTCGACCCGGGTTGGGGGATTGACGACGTCGAGCCAGGTTGCTGCTCCGGCGGGCACGACTTTCCAATTTTCACGCGATGCGAGTTTCATTATCTCGCAAACTTCCTCAACGGAGTTGGGCACCACGGTCAAGGCTGAAGGAAGGGAAGCAGGCAGTAGTGACTGGATGATATTTGATTGGCTGACGATGACTGATAACTGATCAGCAGCATGGTGCGGATCGAAAGGCCGCGCAAGCCTCGAAGCTTTATGGCCGTTGCCCGGCAAAAGGGGCTGCTTGTCACTCTCAGCCAAACTAGAATCTAGCGAACCATGCAGGCGAGTCGAGCACCCCAGCGGGGCTGCCCCGCCGGGGACCCCGCCCGCCTGCGGTCCCAGCAAAGCACCCGACTCCTGCAGCTTGTTCAGAGGTGCGCTGAGTTCGACCGCGACTTTGGACTTTGGACTTTGGACTTTGGGCTTGGTTTGCGCCGCCCGCGCTTCGCCGCAACCTCGCAACATCGGAATAATCTTGCCCGGGTTGCACAGGCCGCTCGGGTCGAAGGCTGCCCGTACGCGCAACATCGTATCCATGTCGGCTTCGGAGAAGATTAGTGATAGCAACTCCCGTTTATCAAAGCCGACGCCATGTTCGCCGGTGATGCTGCCCCCCGCTTTTACACAGGTTTCCATCAGTTCGCGTCCAGCTTCTTTCACTCGATGGACCTCATCCTCGGAACGAGAGTCGAAACAGATCAAGGGATGCAGGTTGCCATCACCAGCGTGGAAAACATTGGCGATAAGAA
>Ga0190274_10001240_pt1 | contig 14975 bp, 9 predicted proteins | sample Popmic531T_FD_133002 | JGI IMG/M metagenome (GOLD analysis project Ga0190274, IMG submission 133002) | Populus adjacent soil microbial communities from riparian zone of Yellowstone River, Montana, USA - 531 T | ecosystem: Environmental > Terrestrial > Soil > Riparian zone | place: USA: Montana...
GGATCCCGATCATCTACCTGGTGGACAGCGCCGGCGTGAACCTCCCCTACCAGGGCGGTGTTTTTCCGGGGCAATACGGCGCGGCCCGGCTCTTCTATTACAACTCGATCATGCGGCACTATCTCCATGTGCCGCAGATCAGCGCGGTCATGGGCAGCTGCATCGCGGGTGGCGCCTACCTGCCGGCATTGAGCGACGTGATCTTCATGGTCGAGGGCACGAGCTTCATGGGGCTGGGCGGACCCAACCTCGTGAAGGGTGCCACGGGCCAGACGATCGACGCCGAGACGCTGGGCGGGGCGAAGACGCACACGGAACTGAGCGCGGTGGCGCACTACCGCGCGGCCAATGACCTGGAGTGCGTGAAGCGCATCCGTGAATACGTGGGTCGGCTGCCGATCGCGGGCGGCGTGCGGCACGCGCGACGGAAGTCGCAGGACCCGGCGCGAGACCCGGCCGACCTGTACGACGTGCTGCCGCACGATCACCGGCTCTCGTACGATGCGCGGCAGGTGCTCGCCTGCCTGCTCGACGGCGGCTCGCTGGACGAATTCCAGCCCGACCTGGCCCGGGAGATGATCTGCGGACACGGGCACATCGAGGGGTGGCCGGTCGCGGTGATCGCGAACTCACGCGGGATCATCAAGGGGCGCGAGGGCGAGCGGCCGCGGTTCGGCGGGATCATCTACACCGAGAGCGCGGAGAAGACGGCGTTCTTCATCGAGACGGCGAACCGGGAGCGGCTGCCGATCCTGTTCGTGCAGGACGTGAGCGGCTTCATGGTGGGCGCCGACGCGGAGCACTCGGGGATCATCCGGGCGGGAGCGCACTTCGTCGAGGCGATGGCGACGGCGACGGTGCCGAAGATCGTGCTCACGGTCAACCACGCGTCGGGCGCCGGGTACTACGCCATGGCGGGGCAGGGGTTCGATCCCGACTTCATCATCTCCTGGCCCACGGGGCGCATGGCGGTGATGGAAGGAGAGTCGGCGGTCATGGCAGTGCATGGCGCCGAGATCAAGAAGGCGCAGGCGGCCGGGAGCGCGCTGCCGGACGCGGTGCAGGCGTCGGTGGCGGAGATGCGGGCCGACTACGAGCACCAGCTGGACGCCCGCTATGCCGCGGCGCGCGGGTTCGTGGACGCGATCGTGACGGCGGAGGAGACCCGGGACCAGGTGGCATTCCTCCTGCAGGTCACCTCCCGGTATGCGGGCCCCCATCTCGGCCCGTTCGTGCTTCCACCACTGGATGCCGTATCACCACATGCTTCGTAACCGAAGGGGGGCGTTGTGCGACTGCTGACCAGGACCGCTGGACTCGCGCTGGCCGGGCTGCTCGGACTCTCCGGGGTCTCGGCGGCCCAGGAGACGGAAGTCGACGTCGGCGGCATGATCGGCCTGAGCCTCCCGACGAACGAAGCGGCCAACCTGTATGTCGCGGGGTGGAATGCCACGGGGTCGATCCGGGTGATGCCGGCCGACTGGCCGGTGGGACTGCAGGGCGACTTCGGCTACTCCAGCTACAACCGGGACGCGCTCAACCTGAGCGACCGCGGCCTCACCATCTGGTCGGCTGCCGTCAGTGTGGTCTACCAGGTGGAGCTCGACGCGACGCCAATCGAGCCGTACTTCCTGGCCGGCGTGGCGATCAACGGCCTGAGCGTGCAGGACCCCCGCACGATCGACAATTTCGGCTCCGCGACGAAGGGCGGCATCGTATTGGGCGGCGGCGTCGCGTTCAAGAACGGCAAGGCGCGCTTCGCCCCCCTCATCGATTTCCGGATGTACGGGATCTTCGGTCCCGACCCGCGGGAGGGCGCGTATATCAACCTGAGCGTCGGCTTCATGATCCTGCTGAAGGGGCGTCACTCCGCTCCATGAACCGCCCCAGTGCATGCAGGACCCCATCGGCGGCACTGTGGTTCCTCCTGAGTGCCGTCACCGCGTGTACGCCTTCGGCCAAGCCACCGGCTGCCGGTCCCCAGCCCGCCCCCACCCAACCGGCCGCACCGCAGCCGTCCGCCGCCGCGGCAGTGCCTTCACGGACGCAACGGAAGCTGCCGGCCCCCGTGCTCGCCCCCGATGCGGCGTTCCGGCGCGGGTGGATGCCGCTCGCGCCCACCGGTGTGCCCGACTTTGCGCTGGCGCACCCGACGTACGATGGGCGAGGCGTGCTCATCGCCATCCTCGACAGCGGCATCGACCCGACGATCCCGGGCCTTGGGCTCACCAGCACGGGTGACCGGAAGATCCTCGACCTGCGCGACTTCTCTGGTGAGGGGAGCGTTGCGCTGGCGAAACTCACGCCGAGGGGCGACACGGTGGTGATCGCCGGTCACCCACTGGGCGGATTCTCGCATGTACGCTCGATGGATGCGGACGGACCGTGGTATGGCGGCTCGATGGCCGAGATCAACCTGGGCGATCCGGAGGCGGCCGACCTCAACGCCGATGGCGACGTGAACGACACGCTGCTGGTGGTGGTGACGCACGCGTCGGATGGATGGGTGCTCTTCGCGGACACGAAGGGCGACGGCTCGCTGACCGATGACCGCGCGGTGCACGACTACCTGGTGGCGCGGGAGACGTTCGGCTGGGCGCCAGCGGGCGGCACGCCCTACGTCAACATCGCCGTCAACTTCGCCGACGCGAACGGCCAGCCGACGCTCGACCTCCTCTTCGACACCAGTGCGCACGGATCGCACGTGGCCGGGATCGCGGCGGGTCACGACCTCTACGGGGTGAAGGGCTTCGACGGCGTGGCCCCGGGGGCGCAGCTGCTCGGGCTCAAGATCGCGGATGACGCGCAGGGCGGGATCTCGCGGACCGGGAGCATGATCCGCGCGCTGGACTACGCGATCCGCTTCGCCGAAGCGCGCCAGATGCCGCTGGTGGTGAACATGAGCTTCGGCGTCGGCAACGAGATCGAGGGCCAGGCACGCATCGATCACCTGATCGACTCGACGCTGGCGGTACACCCCGGCGTCGTGTTCACGATTTCCGCGGGCAACGACGGCCCGGGGCTGTCCACGCTCGGGTTTCCCGGTTCGGCGGCGCGGATCATCTCGGTGGGCGCCCTGTTCCCCGGCGTGTTCCTCGCGGGCGACGGCGCCATGGTACCGGCCAACGGCATCGCCGACTTCAGCGCGCGTGGCGGCGAGATGTCCGGGCCGGACCTCATCGCGCCGGGGGTCGCGTACTCGACGGTGCCGCTCTGGGACCGCGGCGGTGAGCGCGAGGGTGGAACCAGCATGGCTTCGCCGCATGCGGCCGGGCTGGCGGCGCGACTCTACTCCGGAGCGCGGCAGGAAGGGAAGTCGCCCACGGCCTGGACGATCCGGCAGGCCCTCATGGTGACGGCCCAGCCGCTCGATGGCGCCACGTTCGTGGACGAGGGCACCGGGCTGCCCAACCTGCCGAGAGCCTGGGCGTGGCTTCGCGGCCGGTCCGACGTGCCGTATATCTCGGTGAGCACGCCCGCCGGCACGACGGCGGCATTCGTGGATGGCGGCCCCGGCGGCACCTCCGCAGCCCAGCGATTCGTCCTCCGCCGCGAGGGTGGAAAGACGACGTCACTCCGCTTCCGCAGCAGTGCACCATGGCTCGACGCACCGGCCACCGCGACACTGGGTGCCGACCCGGCCATCGTCGACGTGAAGCTCCGCCCCGCGTCGCTTGCCAGGCCGGGCGTCTACGTCGGCGTGATCACGGGCTGGGGCACGGACACGCTGGCGGGGCCGCTGGTGCGGCTCGCGACCACTGTGGTGGTGCCGTACCGCGACAACGACATCGAGCTGAAGCAGCTCAAGGTGCCGACGGGCCAGTGGGTGCGGGTGCCGTTCGCGGTCGATTCGGCACAACCGTTCTCGGTGCGGGTCTCCTCCGACGCCGCGTCGCCACCGCTCGCGTACCTGTTCGAGCCGGGTGGCATGCCGTACCGGGACAACAACTCGCGACCCGCCGGCGATGGCGACCGTTCGGCGGTGTTCGACGTGCTGGGCCGGGATGCGATGGCGGGCAACTACGAGCTGGTGGTGCAGGCCTCACAGTTCGAGGCAGCCAGCATCAATGTGTCCGTCCAGCAGTCCCCCGTGCGGCTGGGACTGGCGGGCACGGCGACCGGGCTCGAGGCGTCGGTGTCGAACCTCACGCACGACGGCGTGCGTGCCGACGTGGGCGCCGCAGTGGTGGGTGCGGGGCGGGTGGAGACGGTACGGGCGTCCGGCAGCGCGCGACGCGACCTGGCGGTGGAGGTCCCGGCATGGGCGCGAGGCATCCAGGTGGACGTGAAGATGCCGCGCGCGGAGTGGAGCCGGTACACCGACTTCGGCCTGACCCTGTTCGACAGCGCGGGTCACCAGCTGGCCAAGTCCCCGCTCAATTATTCGTTCGGCCGGGTGGAACACGAGATGGAGAACGGGCACCCGGCGCAGCGGATGACGGTGTCGCTGTTCCCCGGCTTCGCAATGCCGGATGAGCAGGGACCGTGGGCCGTGGATGTCACCATCCGCCTCTACTCCGACTCGGCGCAGGCGCTGATGCCGGCCGACGAGCGCGCACTGACGCTCGGGCCGAGCGAGTCGCGCACGATGCGCTTCTCGGCGGGGGCCGGTGTTCGCGCCATGCCGACGGGCTACGTGCCGCTCGGCCTGCTCCTGGCGCGGACCGGCGACGACGAGATCTGGGCCACCGAGGCACTGCTGTCGCCGATCACCGGTGTGGGCGTCAAGTGAGCGATGTCCTCCTGACGGAGCGGCAGGACGCGGTACTCACGCTCACGCTCAACCGACCCGACAAGCGCAATGCGCTCAATGGCCCGATGGTGGATGCCCTGCACGCGGCGCTCGACGGCATAGAGCTGGACCCGTCGGTGCGCGTGGTCGTGATCCGCGGCGCGGGGAAGGACTTCTGCGCCGGGGCGGACCTGGACGAACTGCTGGCGTCGGCGGATCACACACCGGCGGAGAATGAGCGCGATGCGCTGCGGCTGGGAACGCTGCTGGGCCGGCTTCGCAGCTGTCCGCGCCCCGTGGTGGCGCTGGTGCGGGGGCGGGCGCTGGCGGGAGGCGCGGGCATCGCCACGGCATGCGACCTGGTAGTGGCCGCGGAGTCGGCGCAACTGGGCTACCCGGAAATCCAGCGCGGTTTCGTTCCGGCGATGGTGATGGTCTTCCTGCGGCGCCTGGCCGGGGAAAAGCTGGCATTCGACCTGGTGGCGACGGGACGCATCCTCAGCGCCACGGAGGCCCGGGCGCTGGGGCTGGTCACGCGCGTGGTGCCGGACGCCGGATTCGAGGCGGCGGCGCAGGAACTGGTGCAAGGGCTGGTCGCGGCGAGCCCGTCGGCGGTGCACCTCACCAAGAAGCTCTTCTACGAACTGGATGGCGCGAGTGTCGGCGACGGGATCGCGCTCGGGGCCCGGATCAACGCCCTGGCACGCACCACGAGCGACTTCCGCGAGGCGATCAGCCGCTTCCTCAAGCGCTGAGCCGGCAGTCGCGCCCTGCGCGATGGTTGCCTATGTTATCCGGTTCGAACCACCAACCTGGAGATTCGATGGGCAAGATGATTCGTTCGGCCGCGGTCCTGCTCGCCCTCGCCGCGCTCGCGTCGCGGGCCGAGGCGCAGGCCACCGCCCAGCCGAAGCCGAGCCCGCTCAAGGCGGCCGCGAAGGAGTACAGCTTCGAAATCCGGCCGACGATCGGCCTCGTCATTCCGCTGGCGCCGTCCGGCGACGTGGGCTGGGACATCGGCGGCAGCTTCCGGCTGCGTCCGCCGACCTGGCCGGTGGGGCTGCAACTCGACGTGATCTGGATCGACCTCAGCGGCAGCCTGTTCCAGTTCACGGCGGATGCGGTGTTCCCGTTCGCCACCGGCAACACGAGCTTCGAGCCATACGCCATCGCGGGCCTGGGCATGTACGACGGCGAGTTCGGCCTCAATGCCGGCGTGGGCGCCGACTTCGCGATCTCGGGATCGCCGATCGGCTTCTTCGCGGAGACGCGGTTCCACGTGGTGTTCGAGCCGGGCGACAACCCGAACCTCCTGCCGATCAACGCCGGCGTCCGGATCCGCTTCTAGATGAAGGTCCGCCTGATGGTCCTGGTGCTGGGGGGACTTGTCGCCTCCAGCAGCAGTGCCATGGGACAGACGATCAGCGCCGGCCTCCGGGGCGGCGTGACGTTTCCCGTGGGCTCCTACGGCGACTCGGGGTCGACGCTCAGCACCGGATGGAATGTGGGCGTCACGGGGCGAGTGGACTTCGGGTCGTCGCGCTTCGGGTTCCAGATCGACATGGGATACAGTGGGAACACCATCAATGGCTCGCCGTACGGGGAGATCAGCGACTGGCAGGGCGGGGTGGCCCTGCTGTTCCGGATCCTGCCGATCACCTCACCGATCCGGCCGTACGTGCTGGCGGGCGCCGGCATCGATTACTGGCAGGACAACAGCGGGAACGGCCTGGTGCCGGCGTTCTACGGGGCGGGTGGCGTGGACCTGCGGCTGGACCCGATCGAGCCCTACGTGGAGGTCCAGTACCGGAACGTGATGACGCCGGGGCCGAACCTCAGTACGGTGCAACTGATGTTCGGGGTGCGGTATATCCTCGGGTACCGCTGAACAGCGGAAGAAGAAAGCGGAACGCGGGAACGGAGCGCAGGAACGGAAGCGTCCTGCTACATGTTCCTGCGGTATTGACCTCCGACCGCGTCCACCGCCGCCGAGAGCTGTCCCAGGCTGCAGACCTGCGCCGCTTCCATCAGCTGCGCGAAGACATTCCCCGATGACAACGCCGAGTGCCGGAGCGCCGCGAGAGCCAGCGGCGATTCTCCCGCATTGCGGGCCTCGAATGCCTCCCGCGTGGAGATGGCGTATTCCTTCTCCTCCGCGGTGGAGCGGATGACTTCCGACGGCGTGTTGGTGGGCGAGCCGGCGGGGTCGAGGAAAGTGTTGACGCCGATGATCGGGAGCGAGCCGTCGTGCTTCCGCTTCTCGTACAACAGCGACTCGTCCTGGATCCGGCTCCGCTGGTACATGCGCTCCATGGCGCCGAGGACGCCTCCGCGCTCGGAAATGCGGCGGAACTCGAGCATCACCGCCTCCTCGACCAGGTCGGTCAGCTCCTCGATGACGAAGCTGCCCTGGAGGGGGTTTTCATTGCGTGCGAGCCCCAGCTCCTGGTTGATGATGAGCTGGATCGCCATGGCGCGGCGCACACTCTCCTCGGTGGGCGTGGTGATCGCCTCGTCGTAGGCGTTGGTGTGGAGCGAGTTGCAGTTGTCGTACAGGGCGTAGAGTGCCTGCAGCGTGGTGCGGATGTCGTTGAACGAGATCTCCTGCGCGTGGAGGCTGCGGCCGGAGGTCTGGATGTGATACTTGAGGCGCTGTGAGCGATCGTTGGCGTGGTAGCGGAGCTTCATCGCCTTGGCCCAGATGCGACGGGCCACACGGCCGATGACGGCGTACTCCGGATCGAGCCCATTGGAGAAGAAGAACGACAGGTTCGGGGCGAAGTCATCCACCTTCATGCCGCGCGACAGGTAGTACTCGACGTAGGTGAAGCCGTTGGCCAGCGTGAATGCCAGCTGGGTGATCGGGTTGGCTCCCGCCTCGGCGATGTGATAGCCGGAGATCGACACGGAATAGAAGTTCCGCACCTGCCGCTCGATGAAGTACTGCTGCACGTCCCCCATCATCCGCAGGGCGAACTCGGTGGAGAAGATGCAGGTATTCTGGGCCTGGTCCTCCTTGAGGATGTCGGCCTGGACCGTGCCCCGCACGCGACTGAGGGTGGCAGTGCGGATGCGCTCATAGACATCCAGCGGCATCACGTCATTGCCGCTCACGCCCAGCAGCAGGAGGCCCAGTCCGTCGTTGCCGTCGGGAAGGGGGCCGCGATACTGCGGACGCACCAGGCCGCGCTCGGCATACTTCGCGTCGATGCGCCGGGTCACTTCGTCGGCCTGTCCCTGTTCGCGAATCCAGCGTTCACACTGCTGGTCGACTGCAGCATTCAGGAAGAAGGCCAGGACCATCGGCGCCGGGCCGTTGATGGTCATGGAAACGGAAGTCGCCTGATCGCAGAGGTCGAAGCCGGAATAGAGCTTCTTGGCGTCGTCCACCGTGGCCACGCTCACGCCGGCATTGCCGATCTTGCCGTAGATGTCGGGACGGCGCGCCGGGTTCTCGCCGTACAGCGTGACGGAGTCGAAGGCGGTGGAGAGCCGCTTCGCCGGCAGGCCGAACGACACGTAGTGAAAGCGACGGTTGGTGCGCTCGGGGCCGCCCTCACCGGCGAACATGCGCGCGGGCTCCTCGCCCTGGCGCTTGAGCGGGAAGACGCCGGCGGCGAAGGGGAACATGCCGGGAGGCGCCTCGGTGAGCAGCCAGGTGAGGATATCGCCCCAGTCGCTGTAGCGGGGCAGGCTCACCTTGGGCACACGGGTACCGGAGAGCGACTCGGTGAAGAGGTCCTGGCTGATGACCTTGTCGCGGACCTTGAACTCGTAGCGATCGGCACGGTAGCGGGCGACCATGGTGGGCCACTCGGCGAGGAGCTGGCGGCACTCGGGCGCGAGCTTCGTCTCGAGCGCGGCGCGCTCGGCCTCGAGGCCGGCGATCCACGCGGGCGCCTTGTGGTCGGTCTGCTCGACACGCACCACGCCGCCCTCGGCGGGCTCCTGCACCACGAGCGCGGCCTGGCCCTCACGGGCGCGGAGCTGCTCGAGCGCGCCGTTCAGCTGGTAGATGCGCCGGGCGATGGCGGCCTGCTCCTGCACGAAGCGGGCATACCCTTCCGCTCCCTCGACGATCTCCGCCAGGTAGCGGCCGCGGTCGGCGGGTATGATGCGCGCCGTCTCGCCCGCACCGGACACGAGGGGCCGCTGCGCCATGAAGGGCACGCCGGTCTTCTTCGCGATGGTGTCAAGGGTCGCCGTGAACAGGCGATTCATCCCGGCGTCGTTGAACTGCGCGGCGATCGTGCCGTAGATCGGCAGGCTCTCGTCGGCGGCATCCCAGAGCTGGCGATTGCGCTTGTACTGCTTCCGCACGTCGCGGAGCGCATCGAGGCTGCCGGGCTTGTCGAACTTGTTGATCGCCACGAGGTCGGCGAAGTCGAGCATGTCGATCTTCTCGAGCTGGGTCGCGGCGCCATACTCGGCGGTCATGACGTAGAGCGAGACGTCGGCGTGCTCGGTGATCTCGGTGTCGGACTGACCGATGCCTGAGGTCTCGACGATGACGAGGTCGAAGCCCGCGGCGCGGCAGATGTCGATCGACTCCCGGACGTGCTTGCTGAGCGCCAGGTTCGACTGGCGCGTGGCGAGTGAGCGCATGTAGACGCGGGGGTCGTCCACCGCGTTCATGCGGATGCGGTCGCCCAGGAGCGCGCCCCCGGTGCGACGGCGGGACGGGTCGACCGAGATGATGGCGATGGTGCTGGTCGGAAGGGCGGCCAGGAAGCGCCGGACGAACTCATCGACGAGCGATGACTTGCCGGCGCCGCCAGTGCCGGTGACGCCGAGGACCGGCGCCTTCGCCGCGGCGAGACGGGCAGCGAGGCCCTCCCGCAGGTCGGCGACGCGCTCGGGCTCGTTCTCGGCGAGCGAGATGAGCCGGCCAAGCGTCCTGGGATCGCGCAAGGGCACGGCGGCCCATGCCGCATCGAGGTCGATGGCGGGCCGGGCGCGATCGCAGCGGCGAAGGAGATCGTCGATCATCCCCTGGAGGCCCATCGCGCGGCCATCGTCGGGAGTGTAGATCCGGGTGATGCCGTAGCGGTGCAGCTCCTCCACCTCGGAAGGGAGGATGGTGCCGCCACCGCCGCCGAAGATGAGGATGTCGGCGCCGCGCTCGGCAAGCAGGTCGTGCATGTACTTGAAGAACTCGATGTGGCCGCCCTGATAGGAGGTGACGGCGATAGCCGTGGCATCCTCCTGGATGGCGCACTCCACGATCTCGGCGGCGCTCCGGTTGTGACCGAGATGGATCACCTCGGCGCCCGATGCCTGGATGATGCGGCGCATCACATTGATCGCCGCATCGTGCCCGTCGAACAGGGACGCCGCGGTGACGATACGGATGGGCCGGCGGGGCTTCGGTTCCGCCGCGGTCGGCAGGGGCAGGGCCTGGGTCATTCCGTCTCCGGTCATGCGCCAAATGTAGGCAGGTCACCGGCTTTCCGCCCGGCGAATGGCGGTTGCATTCGGTACCTTTCCCCGATGCCTACGACCGATGGTCCCGCGCCGTTTCCACCCGTCAGCTACGCCGCCTGGCGGGCCGGCGTGGAGGCCGGGCAAGGAGCTGAGGGGGTGACCCGCAGGCTCCGCGCCATGACGGAGGACGGGATCGCGATCGAGCCGCTGTATGCGCCGGGTGGTCCGGGAGACGCCGAGACCCGTAACCTGGCCGGGCGATTGGTGGGACTGCTGCCGGGTGAACGTCCGGGCTGGATGATCCGCCAGCGGCTCCCCATCAGTGCGCCGCGGGATGTGGTGGAGGCGGCGATCGCCGGTGGCGTACAATCGCTCGAGTTCTCACTCGACGCCCCGGGCGAGCTGGCTGCCCTGGCGGCCGCCCTGGAGCACCTCAAGCGCGACGGGATCGAGGCCAGCATCGAGGGCAGTTTCCTCGCGGCGCTCATGGGATTCGGCCTGGACTTCTCCAGGTTCGGTCGCCTCTCGCTCGGCATCGACCCGATCACGAACTTCCTGCGCGGCGCAAGCCACCTGGGAAGCCTCTCCGACGATGTCGCGGTGCTTGGCCTGGTGGCGCAGCTCGACCGCCCGGGCGACATGCTGCTGCGCGCCTCGGGCGACGTCTTCTTCGACGCGGGTGCCACGAGCGGACTGACGCTCGGAATCACCATGGCGGCGGGCCTCGCCTACCTTCGCGCGGTCGGCGCCACCGGAGCGGACATCGGGTGGGCGGCCAGCAGGCTCGAGGTGCGCCTGCCGTGTGGCCCGCGCTTCTTCGAGGGCGCGGCGATGCTCCGGGCGGCGCGCCTCGTGTGGGCCCGCATCCTCGAATCATCAGGCGTCGTGCCGACGCCGCTCCGGGTGGTCGCCAGTACCGGCCGCCGTACGCTGACCCGGCACGATCCCTGGAACAACGCGCTTCGCAATACCTCGGTCGCGTTCGCGGCCGCCATCGGCGGCGCGGACATCGTCCAGCTCCTGCCACACGACGTTCGAAACGCCGAGCCGGGTCCCGCCGCGTTGCGGCTGGCGCGCACGACCGGATTGATCCTGCAGGAGGAGGCACACCTCGGACGCGTGCTGGACCCGGCGGAGGGCAGCTGGTTCCTCGAGTCCTTCACGTCGGGCCTGGCCGAGGAGGCGTGGGGTGAACTGCGACGACTGGATGCGGCGGGGGGTGTCGTCGCCGCAATCGAGTCGGGCGACCTGAGCCGGCGCATCGCCGAAGCGGCGGCGGCACGGCACGAGCGGGTGAAGGCGCGGCGTCACCCGATCATCGGGGTGACGGAGCATCCGGTCGCGGGCGAAGTCGTGGTACCGTCGCCGGCGGAGGTCGTGGAGGCAGTCATGCCGTCTCCATTTCCGTTCCGGCCCGACGCCCGCCCGTATGAATCGGGCCCGCGATGAGCAAGATCCCGAACTTCGCGGACGTGGAGTGGAAACCGCCGTCACTCCGCGAAGCACCGCCAGCCGGTGCGCCGTGGATATCGGCGGAGGGAATCACGATCCCACGCCTGTTCGACGGATCGATGCTGGACGGCGTGGACGTGAGCACGATGCCGGGATACGCGCCGTACCTGCGCGGGCCGTATCCCACGATGTATCTCGGCCAGCCATGGACGATCCGGCAGTATGCCGGCTATTCCACCGCCGAGGAATCGAACGGGTTCTACCGGAGGAACCTGGCGGCGGGGCAGATGGGACTCAGCATCGCCTTCGACCTCGCGACGCACCGGGGGTACGACTCGGATCATCCCCGAGTGGCGGGCGACGTGGGGATGGCGGGCGTCGCGATCGACAGCATCCTCGACATGCGGATCCTCTTCGACCAGATCCCGCTCGACCGGATGAGCGTGTCGATGACGATGAACGGCGCGGTGCTGCCGATCCTGGCGCTCTACGTCGTGGCGGCGGAGGAGCAGGGGGTGAAGCCGTCGCAGCTGGCCGGCACCATCCAGAACGACATCCTCAAGGAGTTCATGGTCCGGAACACGTACATCTATCCCCCGGGCCCGAGCCTTCGCATCGTCGCCGACATCTTCCGCTACACCAGCGCGCACATGCCGAAGTTCAACAGCATCAGCATCAGTGGCTACCACATGCACGAGGCGGGCGCCACCGCCGACCTGGAGCTGGGTTACACGCTGGCCGACGGCGTGGAGTACGTGCGGACCGGTCTTTCGGCCGGGCTGAAGATCGACGATTTTGCGCCGAGGCTCAGCTTCTTCTTCGCGATCGGCATGAATTTCTTCATGGAAGTGGCGAAGCTCCGGGCCTCGCGACTCCTGTGGACCAGTCTCATGCAGCAGTTCACCCCGTCGAAGGCGAAGAGCTCGGCGCTCCGCACGCACTGCCAGACCAGCGGCTGGAGCCTGTCGGCCCAGGACGTGAACAACAACGTGGTGCGCACCTGCGTCGAGGCGATGGCGGCGACGCAGGGTGGCACGCAGAGCCTGCACACCAACGCGCTGGACGAGGCCCTTGCGCTGCCGAGCGACGCATCGGCCCGGATCGCGCGGAACACGCAGCTGTTCCTGCAGCAGGAGACGGACACCTGCGTCACGGTGGATCCATGGGGCGGAAGCCGGTACGTGGAGTGGCTCACCGCCCAGCTGGCGCAGAAGGCGCAGGGTCATATCGACGAAGTCGAGAAGCTGGGCGGCATGGCGCGCGCGATCGAGGCGGGCATTCCGAAACTGCGGATCGAGGAAGCCGCGGCGCGGACGCAGGCACGGATCGACAGCGGGCGGCAGGCGCTGATCGGGGTGAACCGCTATCGCCCGGAGCAGGACGAGCCGCCCGAGGTGCTGCGGATCGACAACCGCGCGGTGCGGGCGGCGCAGGTGGCTCGGCTCGCCGAACTCAGGGCGACGCGCGATGGCGAGGCGACCACGCGCGCACTGGCGGCGCTGTCGGCTGCCGCGATGTCGGGCGAAGGGAACCTGCTGGAGCTGGCGATCGACGCGGCGCGGGCGCGGGCCACCGTGGGTGAGATGAGTGAAGCCCTTGCGACGGTGTATGGCCGGCATGCGGCGCCGGTGCACGTGGTGAGCGGCGTCTACGGAGGGGAAATGGCGGGCACCGACGAGGGCATCGTGACGGTTCGCAACGCGGTCGACCGATTCGCCGCGCTGGAGGGACGACGTCCCCGGCTGCTCGTGGCGAAGGTGGGCCAGGACGGCCACGACCGGGGCCAGAAAGTGATCGCGACCGCCTTCGCCGACCTCGGCTTCGACGTGGACATCGGGCCGTTGTTCGCGACCCCGGACGAGGCGGCGCGCCAGGCGGTGGAGAACGACGTGCACGTCATCGGTGTGAGCTCGCTGGCCGCGGCGCATTTGACGCTGGTGCCGGAACTGCAGTCGGCACTCGCGGCGCATGGCCGGCCCGACATCATGATCGTGGCGGGCGGGGTGATCCCGCCGCAGGATCACGAGGCGCTCAAGGCGGCGGGAGCGAGCATGATCTTCGGCCCGGGCACGGTGATCCCGGAGGCGGCGCGCACGCTGCTCGGTGAACTGGCGCGACGGCTGGGGCTGGATGCGGCGAAGATCTTCAGCGGGCCGGATGGCGCCAGGTGAGTGAAGCGAAGCGGGCACCACAGTCCCTCGACGAGCTGATCGCGGGGGTGAAGCGGCGTGAGCCGGCGGCGCTGGGCCGCGCGGTGTCGCTCATCGAGTCGACGGCGCCGGCCGACCGGGCGCGGGCGGGCGAGCTGCTCACGCAGCTGGGCCCGGCGCCGCGGCCCTCGGTGCTGGTGGGAATCAGCGGCGTTCCGGGGGTGGGAAAGAGCACGTTCATCGACGGGATGGGGGCGCGGCTCCTGGGCCAGGGCCACAAGGTGGCGGTGCTCGCGGTGGATCCGTCGAGCACGGTGTCGGGCGGCAGCATCCTGGGCGACAAGACGCGGATGCAGAAGCTCGCCGGTGATCCGCGCGCATTCGTGCGCCCGTCTCCCACCGCGGGCACGCTGGGCGGCGTGGCACCCCGCACGCCGGAGACGATCGCGTTGTGCGAGGCAGCGGGGTTCGACGTGATCATCGTGGAGACGGTGGGCGTGGGACAGTCGGAGACTTCGGTAGCCGACCTCGCCGACGTGTTCCTGGTGCTGATGCTGCCGGGCGGCGGCGATGAACTGCAGGGGATCAAGCGCGGGCTGATGGAGCGGGCCGACGTCATCGCCGTGAACAAGGCGGACGGCACGAACGCGGAGCGGGCGCAGGCGACGGCGCGGGACTATCGCACGGCGATGCACCTCATGCGGGGGCGCGATGCAGCGGGACCGCCGCCGGTGCTCACGTGCAGCGCGCAGGACGGGACGGGGCTCGACGAGGTGTGGAGCGCCCTGCTGGAGCGGCGACTGGGACTGGTGGAGAGCGGGGTGCTGGCGGCGCGGCGCCGGGAACAGCGGGTGCGCTGGATGTGGGCGCTGGTGGAGCAGCGGGTGCGGTCGGCGCTCGAGATGCACGAGGGGGTGCATGGCCTGCTGGCGGACACGACGCGCAGCGTGGCGGACGGATCCCTGCCGCCCAGCGTGGCCGCCGAGCGGTTGCTCAGTGCGGTGGGGCTGGGGTAAGGCCTAGAACTCGCGCCGTTTCATCTCGTCGAAGAACTCTTCGTGCTCCTGCTGGTCGGGGCGTTCCGGCCGGCGGGTGACGTCGAGCGTGGAATCGTAGGTCGGGCGGACCTTGGACTTGGGCCTTTCGGCCTTGGCCATGTTCTTCTTGATGAGTGCCTCGAGCTGCTTGTCCTTCATGCTGTCCTCGTGTGGGTGCCC
>Ga0190274_10001241_pt1 | contig 14969 bp, 9 predicted proteins | sample Popmic531T_FD_133002 | JGI IMG/M metagenome (GOLD analysis project Ga0190274, IMG submission 133002) | Populus adjacent soil microbial communities from riparian zone of Yellowstone River, Montana, USA - 531 T | ecosystem: Environmental > Terrestrial > Soil > Riparian zone | place: USA: Montana...
GAACTCGAACCGGTGCTCGAGCACCGCGGTACCGGTCAAAGTGTTGTCGTCGCCGCCGAACCCGGGCGCAAGCATCGTCGCATCATCGTCGTTGAGCACGGACGTCTTGCGCTGCTCGAAATCGTCGTCGTCATCCCCTGCGGTGCCGCCGCGCAGTACTTGCGTCACACCGGTGGCGGATAGCAGGTCGTTTCTCGTCCGCAGCGCACGCTCCTCGCGAGTGTCACCGTCGTTGTCGGCGACGCCGGCCGTCGGTAAATCGCCGAAGTCCTGCGGGAGGTCTTCGAGATCCTTGACGTCGAGGCCGAGATCGTCGAGATCGATCTCGGCCGTCTCGCTCGGATTGTTCGCGAGCGTGGGTTGCTCGACCGTCGGCAGCTCGTTGCGCCGGAACGGTGTCTGCACGGTCGGGGTCTCCATCGTCGGGGCGTCGGGCCCCGGGCTCTCGATCGTCGGAGTCTCGACGGTCGGGGCGTCGACCGAGTATTCCGCGCTTGGGTTTTCGACCGACAGGCTCGCCCAGTCGTCCGACCGCGGCGAATCGATCGTCGGCGACTCCTGCGTCACGGCGAGACTCTCGTCCGACGCATTCTCGGCCTGATCGTCGTCGCCCTCCTCGCCGAGATCGAAGAATGCCGCTTCGAGACCCGCGGCCGTGCGCGCGCCGATGTCCAGCGAGGTGTCGAGCTCGGGCTTCTTGGACCTGCTCGGCTTGGAGGCGGGCGCCATGGGCGACGCCTTCAACTCGCGGGTTCCGGAGGTTTCGAGATCGAGGTCGTCGCCCTCACCGCTCGCGAGACCGAGATCGAGATCGACGCTGCCCGCCGACGCGTCGTCGAACGCGAGGTCGAGCGGCGAATCGCCAGCCTGCAGATCGACGTCCACTTGGCCTGCGACGGAAGTGGCCTCCGAGAATAGGCGCTCATCCGGGCAAATCTGCTTGCCCATGATGACAACCTTGTCCCAATCGGAATCCGCCTTCTGGCCGACTTCTTTGCGCAAGCTTTGCGCTGCAGTCAGGAATGCGTCCTTGTTGCCCCAGACGAAAAACACCTCGAGCAGCTTCAGCTTCAAGTCGCGGCGATTGGGCGCGGCTTCGAGTGCCTTCTGCACGAGCTCGGCGGCCTGGTCGTAGAGACCGTACGCCATATGGAAGTCGGCTTCGGCGACCGGGTCGGCCTGATCGAGGTTGATGACGGTCTGGCTCGACAGCGTGTCGTCCACCGGGGCAGCTGCGGCGCGAGCCGCCGCGCGCGGCGCGCTCGCACGGCGTGGTTCTGGCGCCGCTTCGGGCTCTGCCTCGCCGCGGCGCGAAGGACGTGCCGCTTCCTCGACGACGATGCTCTCGTCGGGGACCTGACGGCGCATTCGCTCGGTCGCTTCACGGACCTCGTCGTCATCGACCTCTGACTCGAGCGCTTCCCAGCGACCCGTGACGTCCTCGGGCTCCTGCCGGCGACGGCGCACGTACAAAAGGGCGGCAAGCAGCACGGCGGCCACGCCGACACCGATCAACAGCACCGGGCTCTTCAGCCAACCGAGAATCTGCGAAACGAGCGACGGACCTGCGGGCGCGCGGACCGGTGTCGCCGCGGGCGCCGGCTTTGGCGCGGCTTGTTCGGGAGCGGCGGCGGCCGGCGGAGTTTCGGCCGGCGCAGCCTCGTCAGCGAACAAAGGCTCCTCGATATCGACGCCCGGAGCGGTCGACGCTTGCGCGCCCGGAGGCGTCGCGGCCGGCGGTTGGTCGGCCGCTTGCCTCTGCAGATTGGCAAGCTCCTGGTTGCGCAGGTCGATCAGGCGCCGGCTTTCTTCGACGTCAGAGTTGCTCGCGACGGCGCCCGGTGCGGGGGCGGGCGGAGTTGCCGGCGCGGGAGCAGCGGGTGCGGGTGCGACGGCCGCGGATCGGCTCGGCGGCGCCTGCGGCGCGGGCGTCGGCTCGGCCGGCGGCAAGAGCCGCAGCGTTCCTTGTTGCTGAGAGCGATTCAGCCACTCATCGCTGTGGCGTTGCACTTCCGCATTGGCGACCGTGGTGCCGAGATCCTGGAAGTCCGCGGATTCGGGTAAGTGCAACGTAGCGCCGACCAGCAGCACGTTCATGTTGCCGCCGAATGCTTGCGGGTTCGCGCGGTAGATGGTCACCATGGCTTGATTCATCGAGACGCCATCGGGACGGTAGCGCTCGGCGATCGCCCAAAGCGTTTCCGCTCGCTGCACGGGACCGTAGGTACCGCCCGTTGCGGAAGTCGTGACGCGCGGCTCCGTGTCGCTCGGACGTTGCGCCGGCGCGGGCTGCGTGCGCGGCGGAGTCGAGGACACCGGAGGCGGCGCCGGCGTGGGGGCCGGGGCCGGGGCCTGCGCTGGCGGTTGCCGATTGATCGAGCCGCCCGGCGAGTTGGGCGCCGCGGGGCGCGTCTGCGCGGGCTGCACGGGAGCATTGACCGGTGAGCCCGGCAACAGGACGGGCGGATCGAGCAGCACCGTGTATTCGCGCTGCTGCCGGCCGCGCGACCACGTCGCCTCGACGAGGATCGTGACGAACGGCTCAGCGACGGACTCACGCGACGAAACCTGCACGACGGGCTTGCCCGCCGAGTTCGTCGCGACGCGGAACTCGAGGCGAGTCAAGAAACCGGGGCGCTCGAGGCCGCGGCGCTCGAACACTTCGGGCGCGGCGAGCGCGATCTTGAGCCCCTGCAGCTCGTCCTCAGTCGCGATGAGCCCGATTTGCGCCTGGAAAGGCTGATTCAGCGCGGACTGGAGCTCGATGTCACCTAGTCCGAACGCCCATGCCCCGAGGGGAGCGGCCAGTAGCGGCGTGATGCCCCAACGTGCCAATGCTCTCATGGAGTCTCCCTAGCTACCTCGGCCATTCGAGCCGCCTAAAGAACCTCGATGGCGGACCGAAAGATACCTTACATAAAACGGATTTACCAAAAACTGCCGGGGGTTCTCCCGGCTTTCTCTCGAGCATTCTCAGCTCGTCCTCGCGGCCCAAGGTCGCACCAACAGGGCTGGAGAATCGCCTCGATCCGCGAGGTCCAAGAGACGCGCGCGGGCGGTCGATCACAACCACTCGCGGCGGAATTTAACAATTTCTGGGTCCCAGGGACTGTGATGTTTGTCCGAGTTTCCGATACGCACCGCTTCCCGATCGCCGCAGTCCTGTCGGACGGCGGTACATTTACATAATACGCGCCTCGTCCAGGATGTGGCGAGCCTAACGGCGCGTGCGCCGCTGCGTCCGCGAACGAAGTCGCGTGTCAGGAACCTTGCTTGACGCCGAGAACCGGCACCGCGGAGCGGACATCGGCGTTCTGGGCGCGATGCCGCAAGTAGTGATCCATGAGAGTGAGCGCGATCATCGCTTCGGCGATCGGCGTCGCGCGGAGCCCGACGCACGGATCGTGGCGGCCGGTCGTCACTATCTCCGTTGCGTGTCCCTGCTTATCGACGGTCGTACCGGGCACCTGAATGCTCGACGTCGGTTTCAGCGCGATGCTGGCCAGGATGTCTTGGCCGCTCGAAATACCGCCGAGCGTGCCACCCGAAGAGTTCTTCTTGAAACCGTCCGGCGTAAGCTCGTCGCGGTGCTCGCTGCCGCGCTGGCGGACTACCTTGAATCCATCGCCGAACTCAACGCCCTTCACCGCGTTGATGCTCATGAGCCCGTGGGCGAGATCGGCCTCGAGCTTGTCGAACACCGGCTCGCCCAACCCTACCGGCACGCGCGAGGCGATGATGTTGATCCGCGCGCCGATCGAATCGCCGGCCGCGCGCAACTCGTCCATGTATGTGTTGAGCTGCGCCAGCATAGAAGGGTCGGCGCAGAAGAACGGATTCTCGTCGACGTGCGCGAGATCGGTTGCCGCCAGCTCGAACGGCCCGATCTCCGCGAGATAGCCGCGAATCTCGACGCCGAGTTGCTCACGCAGATACTTGCGTGCGATCGCACCGGCCGCCACGCGCATGACGGTCTCGCGCGCAGACGCGCGGCCGCCGCCGCGGTAGTCGCGGATCCCGTACTTTTGTTGATAGGTGTAGTCCGCATGCCCGGGCCGGAAGCTGTCCTTGATCTTCGAGTAGTCGCCGCTGCGCTGATCGACGTTCTCGACGAGCAACCCGATCGAAGTTCCGGTGGTCTGCCCTTCGAATACGCCCGACAGGATTTTCACTTGATCCGGCTCTTGGCGCTGGGTCACGTGGCGCGAGCGCCCCGGCCGGCGGCGGTCGAGATCGTGTTGAATGTCGGCCTCGCCGAGCTGCAAACCTGGAGGGCAGCCGTCGACCACGCAGCCCATCGCGGCTCCGTGGCTCTCGCCGAAGGTCGTGACCGTGAACAACAATCCGAACGTATCGCCTGCCATGCTTCGTCTACCTTGACCTACCGAGCCGGAACACGCCCCCTAGCGGGACGTCCGTTGCCGGCGGACTCTTTAATTAAGACGCAATCATGCGCGCCTAGCCCGCACGAAGGAATTCCTCGATCTCTGCGGCACCGAGCACAAATACTCCGTCCCCGCCGCGCTCGAACTCGAGCCAGACCAACGGCAGCCCTGGATAGGCGGCAGCGAACGCCTCCGCACCGGCGCCTACCTCGACGAACAGGCAACCGTCCGGCGTGAGCCGCTCGCCCGCCCCGCGCAGCACCCGCTCCGCGGGCTCGAACCCGTTTGGCCCGCCCGCGAGCGCGATCGCCGGCTCCGACCGATACTCGGGCGGCAGCACCGCCATTGCGGAGTCCGCCACGTAGGGCGGGTTCGACATGATGACCCGATAGCGCGTTCGCGTCGGCGGGAACAAGTCGGCTTCGTACAGCCGAACGCGCGACTCGACCGCGTGCCGCGCTACGTTCAGCTCCGCCACCGCGAGCGCGTCGGCCGACACGTCGGTCGCGTCGACGAGAGTTCCGGGAGAGTAGTGAGCGGCTGCGATCGCGAGGCACCCGCTGCCGGTACCGATGTCGAGCACTCGGTCGCCCGGGCGCAGCGCGCACCACGGCGCGAAGCGGCGCTCGATCGTCTCCGCAAGCGGCGAGCGCGGCACGAGCACGCGCTCGTCGACGGTGAAGCGCATACCGGCGAACCACGCCTCGCCGAGAACATAGGCGAGCGGCTTGCGCTCGGCGACTCGGCGCACGGCGAGATCGAGCGCCGCACTCACCACCGCCGGCGGCGGCGGCGCGCTCCAGTCGACGTCGCGCCATTCCTGGAGATGACGCAGCAGCCAGAACGCTTCGTCGCTCGCGTTGTCGGTGCCGTGACCGAACACGAGGTCGTGCGCCGTGAAGAATTGCGCGAGCGCCGCAATTGCCTCGCCGCAGCTGCGCGCGCTTTGCAGGTGCGCCTCGAGATTCGCCGCTGTCTGCTTGGTCGAGGTCATCGGGCGCGCATGATACCCGTTGTGCAATAATCCGGCCCGTGCTGGGAGCCATGCTCAGAGTTCTGGTCGTCGGGCTCGTCGTGCTGGTCGCGGCGATGTTTCTGCTGCCGCGCCCAAGCAGCGCACCGCTCAAATCCGCGACGCTGCTGCAAGAACCCCTCGCGCTCCCGCCCGTCGCGCTCGTCGACGCGGCAGGCATGCCGGCCGATCTCGAAGCGTTTCGCGGCAAGTTCAGCCTGCTGTTCTTCGGCTTCACGAACTGCCCCGACGTCTGCCCTCTTACGCTCAAGGTCCTCGCCGATGCGCGCGCCCAACTCGCGGGCCGCTATCCGAATGCCGTACCGCAAGTCGTGTTCGTGAGCGTCGATCCAAGCCGCGACACACCGGAGCGAATCGCCGCGTATTTACGGAATTTCGACGGCGCCTTCGTCGGCCTCACCGCTGCGGACAGCCGGCTCGCACCATTGCTCAAGGCGCTCGGCGTGACGGTTCAGAAGCACCAGCACGGCGGCGAGGACTACACCGTCGTCCACAACTCCACGGTCTACGTGATCGGGCCGAACGCCGAGCTGATCGCCACATCGAGCGGCCCGCACGAAGCCGCGACGATCGCAGCCGACTACTTGAAGATCCGGCAGCGCTACCAGGCCGCACACCGCGCACCGAGCGCATGACCGCTGGCTGGCTGCTACAGCACCTCCTCCCGAAGGACACGATCTCGGCGACGATCTACCGCATCGCGCGGTCCGAACGGCCGTGGCTCACGCGGCCGCTGATCGGCTGGTTCGCGCGGACCTACCATGTCGACCTCTCTCAAGCCGAGCAGCCCGACCTCGACAGCTACCCCACGTTCAACGCGTTCTTCACGCGTGCGCTGCGCGTCGGGGCGCGGCCGCTCGCCGGTGATCGCGAGACCGTGGTGTCGCCAACGGACGGGACTCTCACGCAGTTCGGTTCGATCGACGCGGACACGCTGCTCCAGGCGAAAGGCCGCCAATATTCGCTCGCGGCACTGCTCGGCGAGGACGGCGCCGCAGTCAACGAGCTGCGCGGCGGCAGCTACTGCACTATCTACCTCGCGCCGCACGACTATCATCGAGTGCACGCGCCGCTCGGCGGCGCGCTCGAGCGCACACGTTACATTCCGGGCCGGCGCTTCAGCGTGAGCCGCGCGACGGCGGCCGCGATCGATCGCATCTTCTGCCGCAACGAACGTGTCGTGTGCTGGTTCCAGACGCCCGCCGGACCAATGGTCGTCGTGCTGGTGGGCGCGCTCAACGTATCCAGTGTCAGCACGTTCAACCGCGGCGAGATCGCGAGCGGCGCAAAGCAGCATTGGCGGGAGAAGCCGCCGGTGCCGATCGAGCGGGGCGCCGAGATAGGCCGATTCAACCTCGGATCCACCGTGATCGTGCTGTTTGCGCCGGGCGCGGTACGCTGGGAGCCGCGGCTCGCGGACGGCATGACCGTCGCGATGGGCATGCAGCTCGGCCGGCTCGACGACCGGACCCGCCCCGTCGACTAACGGCCGCTCGCATGCCCCGTGTCGCCTCAGCTTCGCTCGCGACCCTGCGCCGCAGAGCCGAGATCAACGCACGGATCCGGGCTTTTTTCGCGGCGCGCGACGTGCTCGAGGTCGAGACGCCCGCACTGTCCGCGGCCGGCATCTCGGACCTCGCGCTCGACAGCATCACGGCGAGCTCGCGCAGTCTCGGCCCGCGGCTCCACTACCTGCACACTTCGCCCGAGTACGCGATGAAACGGTTGCTCGCGGCAGGCAGCGGCGACATCTACCAGCTGTGCCGCGTGTTCCGCGACGACGAGCTCGGCCGCTGGCACCAGCCCGAGTTCACGATGCTCGAGTGGTATCGAGTCGGCTGGGACGATCTGCAACTCATGGTGGAAGTCGGGGATCTCTTCCGCGCCATCGTCGGCCACCGCCGCGTTACACGCGTGAGTTACTCGGAAGCGCTCGAGCAGGCGATCGGCGTCGGGGCCGCAGCAGAGACGGGACAGTTGATCGAACGGCTTGCGCGGCGCGGCGTCGACGTGCCCGCGGGACTCTCCCACGATGCCGTGCTCGACCTCGCGTTCGCGACCGTGGTCGTCGAGGGTTTCGCGCACGACGCTCTCACGTTCGTCCACGACTATCCCGCGAGCCAAGCCGCGCTCGCGCGCTTGAAACCCGGCACGCCGACGGTGGCGGCACGATTCGAGGTGTTCGCGGGGACGATCGAGCTCGCCAACGGGTTCCACGAGCTGACGGACGCCGTCGAGCAGCGCCGCCGATTCGAGTCCGAGCTCGCGGCGCGCGCAAGCACGGGCCGGCACGTGCCTCCGCTCGACGAGGCGCTGCTAGCCGCGCTCGCACACGGACTACCGGATTGTGCGGGTGTCGCGGTCGGCGTCGACCGGCTGGTCGCGTTCGCGCTCGGGCTCGATGGCGTCGGGCCCGCGATGAGCTTCACGCACTCGGCGCCATTCGACTGAGGACGCGCGCGGACTCCGGTCCGCCAAACGCGGCGCACGGCCGCCCCGCCGTCGCGGGTTCCGTCGCTACTGCTTCACGCGCGAGATGTAGGTGCTCGTGCGGGTGTCGACGCGAATGACTTCGCCTTCGTTGATGAACAGCGGCACGCGGACGACCGCGCCCGTCTCGAGCTTCGCTGGCTTCTGCCCGCCGGTCGCCGTATCACCGCGCACGCCAGGGTCCGTCTCTACGATCTTGAGCTCGACGTGATTCGGCGGCGAGACATACAGCGGCACGCCATCCCATAGCGTCACGATGCAGCTCATCTGCTCCTTGAGCCACTGTTTCGCGTCGGCGACAGCTTCGCCACCGGCCGCGATCTGCTCATAGGTGTCCGGCACCATGAAGTGCCAGAACTGCCCGTCGTTATAGAGGTATTGCATGTCTTGATCGGTGACGTCGGCCACCTCGGCCGTGTCGCCCGACTTGAAGTTCCGTTCGAGCGTGCGGCCGTTCTTCAGGTTCCGAATCTTCACGCGATTGAACGCCTGGCCCTTGCCCGGCTTCACGAACTCGTTCTCGATGATCACGTACGGATCCCCGTCGAGCAGGATCTTCATTCCGCCGCGCATTTCGTTGGTGCTGTAAACTGCCATGTCGTCGCCGCTATCCGCCTCAAACAGAGCGCGGGATAATACTCTCAAGACCCGCCCAAAACGAATCGAAGAACCGCGAATCGAGGATCCGCCCATCAACGCCACCGGAAAGGCGCACGCAACGGCTGCCGGAACCACTGATCTGCTCCCGCCGTCGTGGCAAACCGCCGTGCAAAACGCCGTCCGCGACGTCGCGGAGCTCGCACGCCTGCTCGATCTGCCCGAGGCTGCGCTCGGCGCGGCCGGATCGTCCGCTTTCCCTCTGCTCGTGCCGCGCGGATTCGTCGGCCGGATGCGCAAGGGCGATCCTAGCGATCCGCTTCTGCTGCAAGTGCTGCCGCGTCTGGCCGAGCTCAGCGAGGTTGCGGGATTCGTGGCCGACCCGGTCCGCGAGCAGGGCCTCGCTGCCGGCGGCGTGATCGAGAAATATCCGGGCCGCGCGCTGCTGATCGCGAGCGGCGCCTGCCCGATCCACTGCCGCTATTGTTTCCGGCGCGAGTTCCCGTACGCCGAGCAGCTCGCCGCGCGCGGCGGCTGGGACGAGGCCGTCGAAACCTTGCGCGCTCGCCCCAGTACACGCGAAGCGATCCTGAGCGGCGGCGATCCGCTGTCGCTCTCGAACCGCCGCCTCGGCGAGCTCGTCGCGAAGCTCGAGCAGACGTCGATCGAGACGCTGCGGATTCACACCCGCTATCCGGTGGTCGTGCCGGAGCGCGTCGACGACGGGCTCCTGCGTCTGCTCGCGGCGACGCGCTTGAACACGACCGTGGTCGTGCACTGCAACCACCCGAACGAGCTCGACGACTCGACGGCCGCAGCGCTCCGCGGGCTGCGCCCACGCGTGAGCGCTTTGCTCAATCAGTCCGTGCTGCTGCGCGGCGTGAACGACTCGGCCGATACCCTGGCGACCTTGAGCACGCGCCTGTTCGCGTGCGGCGTGCTGCCTTACTACCTGCACCTGCTCGACCCCGTCGCGGGCGCCGCGCACTTCGACGTCGCGGCGCACACGGGACTCGAGCTGGTCGCGCAATTGCGCACGCGCCTGCCCGGATACCTCGTACCGAGGCTCGTGAAAGAGACTCCCGGAGGCTTAAGCAAAACCCTGATCGGCTGAAGCGCGCTCCACCGCGTTTGTGACTCGCGTCCCTTCGACCGTGAGATCGGGTGTTAAACTGCCCGCCTTCCACAAGGATTCTGAGAGCGCATGGCCCAAGCGCAGACGGCGGTGCCGCTGATCGTTCTGACCGGCCGAGAGGACGACGTCGAGCTGGTCAACCGCTCGCTGCGCGACGGTGGGCATCCGGTGCGCTGCCACTGGGTCGCAAAGATCGATGCGCTCGCGGACGCGCTCGACGATCACGACGCTCAGCTCCTCTGCTTCTTCCCCGATAGCCTGCCGGCTCCCATTCGCGAGGTCGCGAAGATCAAGCAGCAGGCCGCCCGCATGGTGCCGCTCGTCGTCGTGAGCAAGGCCGCCGAGGAAACCGACATCGCCGACGCGCTTCTCGCTGGCGCCCAGGACCTAGTGTCCCTCGGCCAGACCGAGCGGCTGCGCAGCGTCGCCGAACGCGAGCTGCGCGCGTTCCGGCTCGAGCGGGCGCTCAACGAGACCTTGGTGTCCGCCAACCAGTACAAGCGCCAGCTGAGAGACTTCATGGCGGGCTCGGTGGACGCGATCGCGCACGTCAGCGAAGGCATTCTCATCGACGCGAACCAGGCCTGGGCCGAGGTGTTCGGCCACGCGAGCGCGGACGCGTTGCTCGGCGGGCCGCTGATGGATGCGTTCGACGCAACGAGCCAAGCGGCGCTCAAAGGAGCGCTCGTTGCGTGCGCGAAGGGTCAATGGAAGTCCGAGTCGCTGCGGCTCACGGCGCTGACCGCGAGCGGCTCCACGTTACCGCTGAACCTCGTGCTCCAGGCGACGTCGTTCGACGGCGAGAAGGCGGTGAAGCTCAGCGTGCCGCGCCAGGCCGTGGGGCCGAGGCCCGATCCCGAGGATCTGGTCGACCAGGCTGTGAACAGGGACGCGACCACCGGCTTCTATCACCGCCGGCGCTTCCTCCAAGTGCTGACCGATCGGCTCGACAACAAGCCGCAAGGCGGCGTGCGCGCGCTCGCGTATATTCGCCCCGACAAGTTTCGCCAGGTCGAGGATCAGGTGGGTCCGATCTCGAGCGAGGACATTCTCGTGCAGGTGGCGGAGCAGCTTCGCACGCTGGCTCAACCGCACGATCTCTATGGCCGGTTCGGCGGCCCGGTATTCACGATGTTCCTCGAACGCGGCACGCTGCGCGACGTCGAGGCGTGGGCGGCCAACGTGTGCACGCGAATCGCCGAGCGCATCTTCGAGGTCAACCACAACACGCTGTCGATCACCTGCACGATCGGCCTCGCGGAGGTCGGGCCCGGCACCGACACGATGGAGACCCTGATCGCGGCCGCCAAGAAGACGAATCAGGCCGGCCGCGAGCAGGGCGGTAATCGAATCTCACTCGAGCAAACCTCCGACAAGAGCACCCGGATCCAGCGGTTCGACGAGATCTGGGTGCACCAGATCAAATCGGCTCTCATGGAGAACCGGTTCCGCCTCGCGCACCTCCCGATCGCGAGCCTCGGCGGCGAGCAGAAGGAGATGCTCGACACCGTCATCCGTATGGTCGACGCACAGGGCGACGAGGTCGGGGCCGCGGACTTCATGCCGGCCGCGAGCCGCAACCGCCTGTTGCGCGCGATCGACCGCTGGGTGATCGGCGCGAGCCTCGCATTCTGTGCGAAGCAAAAAATCGACGTGCTGTTCGTGAAGCTGTCAGGCGAGTCCCTGATCGACAAGACGCTCGCGGACTGGCTCGCGAAAGCGGTGGAAAGCAGCGGGGTCGCACCGCAAAAGCTCTGCTTCCAAGTACGCGAGGAGGATGCGACGCAATACCTCACGCAAACGAAGGCGCTCGCAGGTCAGCTCAAAGCACGCGGCCACCTGTTCGCGATCGAGCACTTCGGCGTCGGCCACGACTCCATGCGCGTGCTCACGAGCACGCCGATGCAGTACCTGAAGATCGACGGCTCGTTGATGCAGACGCTGGCGACCGATCAGGCGCTTCAGGAGAAGGTTCGCAAGTTCATCAGCCAGGCGAACAAGCTCGGCATCGCGACGATCGCCGAGCGCGTCGAGGACGCGAACACGATGGCCGTGCTGTTCCAGCTCGGCGCGGCCTACATGCAAGGCCATTACCTGCACGAGCCCGAAGTCGTGCTGTCGGAAGGCGCGGGCTCTACTCCGCGCTGAGCCGATCCACCGTCCGCCACCCGCGCGGCAGAGCCATGCCCCGGCGCGCGCGCTCGCCCGCGTAGTGCGCGAGATCGGCGGGCTTGATGACCATGTGCCGCGTGCCGGAATCGATCCGCAGACCCTGATCCTTGGCGAGCACGCAGATCCCCGCGAGCGCGACGCCGTCCTTGCTCGGCACCGCGAGGATCTTGTTGCCCTTACCCTTGCTGAGCTCGGGCAGCTCCTCGAGCTTGAACACGAGCAGACGCCCGTCGCTCGACGCAGCCGCGAGCCGCACTCCGTTCTCGCCCACCGGCGACGCGGGAACCACGGTGCCGCCCTCGGGCACGCGCAGCGCGGTCTTGCCGGCCTTCTTGTTCGAATGCAGCTCCCCGAGCTTCACGACGAACCCGTAGCCCGCCGACGACGCGACGACCCACTTTTCCTCGGGCGCGCCGATCAGCACGGCGCGGAAGCTCGCGCCGTCGGGGGGATTGAAGTGCCCCGAGAGCGGCTCGCCCTGTCCGCGCGCCGACGGCAGCGAGTGCGCACCGACGCTGTACGAGCGGCCGGTGCTGTCGATGAACACCGCGAGCTGGTTGCTGCGGCCTCGAGCAGCGGCGAGGAACTGGTCGCCCGAGCGATACGACAGCCCCGCGACGTCGATTTCGTGGCCCTTCGCCGCGCGTGCCCAACCACGCTCCGACAGCACGACGGTCACGGGCTCGTCGGCGACGAGCTCGGATTCCGCGATCGCCTGCGCGGCCTCACGCTCGACTACCGCCGTGCGGCGCTTGTCGCCGTGCTTCTCTGCGAGCGCCTCGATCTCGGTCTTGATGAGCTTCACGAGCCGCGCTTTCGACTTCAGCGTCTGCTCGAGATCCGCCCGCTCGTCAGCGAGCTCTTTCTGCTCGCCCTTGATCTTCATCTCCTCGAGCTTCGCCAAGTGGCGCAGCTTGAGCTCGAGGATCGCTTCGGCCTGCACGTCGGTGAGCTTGAAGCGCTTCATGAGCACCGGCTTCGGATGCTCCTCGGTGCGGATGATCTTGATGACGGCATCGATGTTCAGATACGCGATCAGCAGCGCATCGAGGATGTGCAGCCGCTGCGTGACCTTCTCGAGCCGGTGCTCGAGCCGGCGCTTCACCGTCGTCGTGCGGAACTTGAGCCACTCCTCGAGCAACCCCTTGAGCCCAAAAACGGCCGGGCGGCCGTCCAAGCCGATCACGTTGATGTTCACGCGGATCGTGCGCTCGAGGTCCGTCGTCGCGAACAGGTGATTCATCAGCGCGACGACGTCGGTGTTCTTCTTCGGCGGCAGGACGAGGCGCGTCGGACTCTCGTGGTCCGACTCGTCGCGAATGTTGTTGTCCATCATCGGCAGCTTCTTCGCGGCCATGTGCGCCGCGATCTGCTCGAGCACCTTCGCTCCCGAGGTTTGGAACGGCAGCTCGTAGATCACGATCTCACCGTCCTCGATTGCATAGCGCGCGCGCAGACGGAGCGTGCCGGTACCGGTCTTGTAAATCTGCACGATCTCGTCACGGCTCGACACGAGCTCGCCGCCGGTCGGGAAGTCCGGGCCCTTGATGCTCTTCATCAAGGTGGAGAGCGTCGCGTCTGGCTCGTCGAGCAGCCTGACCAGCGCGGCGGCGACCTCGCGTAGATTGTGCGGCGGCACGTCGGTCGACATGCCGACGGCGATGCCGCTCGTGCCGTTCAAGAGGAGGTTCGGCAGTTGCGCGGGCATCTGCACGGGCTCGCTCAGCGTACCGTCGAAGTTCAGCGTCCAGTCGACGGTGCCGTGCTCGAGCTCGTCGAGCAGAACTTGCGCGTAGCGCGTGAGACGCGCCTCCGTGTAGCGCATCGCCGCGAACGACTTCGGGTCGTCCTGCGATCCCCAGTTCCCCTGGCCGTCGACGATCGGATAGCGGTAGCTGAAGCTCTGCGCCATGTGGACCATGGCTTCGTAGCAGGCTGAGTCGCCGTGCGGATGGAATTTGCCGATCACGTCGCCAACCGTGCGCGCCGCCTTCTTCGGCTTCGACGTGGCCGAAAGGCCGAGATCGCTCATCGCGTAGATGATTCGGCGCTGCACGGGCTTGAGACCGTCACCGATGTGCGGCAGCGCGCGGTCGAGGATGACGTACATCGAATAATCGAGGTACGCCTTCTCCGTGAACACCGCGAGCGGCACGCGTTCGATGCCGTCGAAATTCAGCTCTTGATCCTTCATTGCACTACCCGGCGTTTGTCACGCAGTGGTCTCGCGCACGCGGCCGCGCGCACGTGGTCTAGCCTGGGGAATCGATTCCGAGGTCAGCGAGGTTGCCCTTGTCCTGGAGCCAGTCGCGCCGATCCGACGCGCGCTTCTTCGCGAGCAGCTTGTCGAGAATCTCGCGGGCGTCGTCCATCGTCTTACCGTCGACGGTGAGCTGGACGAGCCGCCGCGTTTCCTTCGCCATCGTGGTCTCGCGCAGCTGTGACGGATTCATCTCGCCGAGACCTTTGAAACGGGTGACGCTGACTTTGCCGGTCTTCTTCTCGGCGTCGATCCGGTCGAGCAGCAGGTCGCGCTCCGCCTCGTCGAGGCAGTAGTGCACTTCCTTGCCGACATCGACGCGAAACAGCGGGGGCATCGCGACACACACGTGCCCCGCGATGACGAGCGGCTCGAAGTGCTTCAGGAACAATGCGCAGAGCAGCGTCGCGATGTGTTGGCCGTCGGAATCTGCGTCCGCGAGGATGCAGATCTTGTGGTAGCGCAGGCCGTCGATATTCGCGGAACCCGGGTCGACACCAAGCGCGATCGCGATGTTGTGGACCTCGACGGACGCGAGCAGCTCGGCGGGGTCGACCTCCCAGGTGTTCAAGATCTTGCCGCGCAGCGGCATCACCGCCTGGTACTCGCGGTCGCGCGCCTGCTTCGCGGAACCGCCCGCCGAATCGCCTTCGACGAGAAACAGCTCCGCCATGCTCGGCTCTTGGTTCGTGCAGTCCGCGAGCTTACCCGGCAGTGCCGGGCCCGCGACTATCCGTTTGCGCACGATCTGTTTCGCGGCCTTCAAACGGTGTTGGGCATTCTCGATCGCGAACTGCGCGATCTCGTCGCCGCTCTCGGGATGCTGGTTGAGCCAGAGCGCGAAGTGATCCTTGATGACGCCGCCGACGAAGTTCGCGCACTCGCGCGACGAAAGCC
>Ga0190274_10001242_pt1 | contig 14960 bp, 15 predicted proteins | sample Popmic531T_FD_133002 | JGI IMG/M metagenome (GOLD analysis project Ga0190274, IMG submission 133002) | Populus adjacent soil microbial communities from riparian zone of Yellowstone River, Montana, USA - 531 T | ecosystem: Environmental > Terrestrial > Soil > Riparian zone | place: USA: Montana...
GTCGAAACCCAGCGAGCGTACATTCTTGGCCAGGTCCTTACCTGTTTCTTCAAATGTCATGATGACACCATTCTCATTGTAATCAGTAATACCTTTTACAATGAATTGTGCACCAAATAATGTTTTACCGCTGCCTGCACTTCCGCAAATTAAGACGGGACGTCCTGCTGGGAATCCTCCATTGGTAACTTCATCAAGTCCGGAAATACCTGTTGGCGTTTTTGGAAACGATAATTTATTTTTTTCGCGCATATGTGATTTGTGTTGTCTTGCGTATAAGAGAAACGACGGACAAAAATAGCAAAACCCGTCACCACTAATTACACGAATTCACAGGAATTATAATAAATTAGTTAATAAAAATAATTGGTGTCAATTCGTGTAATTAGTGGCTTGTCTTTTCAATTTGGTTTTTCATCAACATTTGTTTTATATCCCCAAAGCTGAAGCATTCCTTTTTCTTTTTCCTGGTTAGGAAGCGTCTTGTAAGTGAAAGCAATTTTAGTAATCGAACTTTCTTTGCCATACACATCTATGATCCGGCTTTTTTCATCTTCCTTCATCGGACTGCGAAGCGACACATCCTGCTTTCTCCCATTTTCATAATAGATCTCCATATCCTGCAACTCAATGGCTGCATCGAATACTACGAGTCTCAGCTTTGCAAAACTGTTGGAGCCAACCAGCGTTATCTCTTCTCTTTCCTTTTCAAAGTTGACGATAGACTCTTCAATTTTCTGCCAGCCTTCACGGTCGCTGACCACCAGGGTTGTTTTCTTACTGCATGAGAACATTGCAAGCAGCAGCATGACCATCATTGTATTTTTCATAGGGGACGTTTCTAGCTTGATTAGTAAAAATGTGCCACTTGTAAATCAGCAGATAAACAAGAAATTCAATGATTTTTTTTCTCCTTATCACTAAAAGACAATGTTCAACGCTCCTTCTCTCATTGATTCAACTGTTACGTACCATACATAGATTAAGAAAAGCATGGATGGAATGGCAGCCATCACGATACGGGCAACCTTGCCCATGTTAGCCGGCTTGGTAATATTCAGGATGTGGATTGAAGATGTCACCAGCGAAAAAATTACCGGCAATAAATAATATGGCAACAATGAATATTCTTTATCCACCAAAGAATTAAAGGTAATCTGGATCGGCCATATTATCATCAATAAACCTGTAGTTATACTCAACACCCTTCCTGATTTTTTCAAAAACAAAAACAGCCAGCTGGAAATTCCAAAATGCATTACTGAAGAAATGAAGCTGAGAAAAGAAATAAATCCGATAACAGAAAGCAAACTAAAAAGCCAATACACCATATAGGCTGCGAGCAACGAAAAGAAGTAAATAATATAGCCGGTTCTTTTGGGCATTCACAGTTGTTAAAATTTAATTGTCAAAAAAGGATTGCAGCTCCTCCCATGTTTTCTTTTTCCAGTTTTTCTTTTCATGTTCTCTACTCCACAATCCGCATACATCTCCTTTGAATAACCGCTTAAGAATATGAATGCTCTGCAGTCATTACACCAGGCATAACTTGTTGCCGGGCCTGGACAGCAGAAATATTTTTATGACCTACTGAAGCGGAACTTTCACTTTCCGTAATTTCACGAACCTGCTCATGCTTTCTAATAATCATGTGAATTCCATTGGCGGACAAGAAAATTTTAAGTGAGCTTGCTGAAAATTCAGGATGAGTATACTTTTCAATCACGAGCGTATTCGCACGGTAATGACTGATCATCCTGGTTGCAATCTGGGCAGGAGTTGCATTCATATCAAACCTGTTTATGACATACAGCATAGGCGTTCTGTATACATGACGATTGCCGTCCATTCTTTTCCACATGGATTCTGTTTTGCAGTCGCAGACAGAATATGTGCTACGAACATTGAATGCAACGTCGTATTCTTCATAGAAGGTTTTATAGGCAGATTCAATTTCCATTTCCTGCAATCCTGAAAAGTAATATTCCATTCCTTTTATCACGGTAAAAAAACCGCGTGCTGTCAGCTCCGGGAATATTTCTATGGCCACCATTAAAAGATCTTTTCTTTCCATTGACTCCAATACAATCAATTTTAATGGCTTTAATATAATCAATTAAGCGTTGGTTACAAAGCATGTTCTTTTAAGTTAATTGACTTCCAGGTAGTAAATTCTTTCCGGTTAATTTATTTTTTGATCTTCAGAATTTAAATCCCACTTCCATATTTGCACCCAGCGATGTAATATCAAATACGTGATGGCTTTCATCTTCCCTTGAATGCAAATGACGGAACACCAGTTTTGGAGATACATAAAAGCATCTAGCATTGTAACGGTAACCCAATTCTGCATTTAGTGCTGTGTGCTCATATTTATAGATCTCAAGCCATTGAGAAACATAGGTTCCTTTGGCTTCAAGTGAAATGATAGAACGGTCGCCGCTTCCAATTAACCATTCTGCTTTTGCTCCGAGAACAGGGGCGGGTATTACCTGGTCATTAAAGTCTTCCTTGAAGTTCAATGAATCTCCTTCATTTATGATCTGACCGGTAATTTCGAAATGGATGTAATCATACATCAAACCGCCTTCCAGCGAAACCTTTACACAGGATCCGCGCCTTGTAACAGGTTGCTCAAAAAGCAGCACTCCCCTGTACATGTTTGTGCCTTTAATGGATATGCCTGCACTTCCATTAATTATAAGGTTGTTGTAATAGAGGTTTTCCTTCACCCTGTTGGTAGCGGTGAAAATGAATCTTTCCACTGAAAGACTGAGACTTGCATCATTTTTAAAAGTATATTTTAATTCAAGTGCGGCATTGTGCCAATGGCTGAGATTCAGGTCTTCATTAAATGAAAGAGAATCGGCAACGGAATTCACTTCTTTGACATACACATAACCATCCACGAAGAAATCATAAGTATAACCCATCGATGCCGTCCAAAAGCCTTTACGGTCAGGACTTTCAGACGAATCCTGGGAAAATCCTTGCAAAGAAGCAAGCATCAATAAACAGAGAAGTTTTTTCATTTGTAGTCGTTTTTCCTCCCCATTAAAATATTGATGCCACTTAACAATACATGAAAAGCCGGAATTATCTGATGGAATTTTTTCCCCACACCCAATTCATAGTTAAAGACATTGGTAAATAATCCTGTACACCCCGGGGAGTTTCTACAAAAAACCCGGCACTTTTCAGTACCGGGCAACCTAAAAACTAAAATATCCACCCTGCATTTCGGCAGGGGCTACTAAAAACTATGCTCTTAAATATTAAAAATAAATGTGCCATAAGCGGCACCAATTCAATGGGTTGAACGTAGATTTTCAAGATGATTAAGATAATCATGATCAACCATAATAATCTTGACGATCAGCGTTCCTTCAGTATATTTTTATCTGTAAAAGCTTCCGCAAAAATAGCTGTCCACTCAGCTTCGGTATAAGCTTTGACAAAACAACTTCTCGCTCCTTTGAAAATGCTTTTCCGGTGAGAATCCGGATCACGCGTGGTGCTGATCATAAATACAGGCACATCTGAAAGCCGCGGAGTCATTGAAATGTGATCCAGGCATTCCCATCCGTCCATTAGAGGCATGTTTATGTCCAGGAAAATATAATCGGGAGTATAAGTTGTTAGGGATTCCAACGCATGAACGCCATTCCGTGCATGATACAACTGGATTGAACGGTCATAGCGTTGAAGCGCTTCGCGAAAGAGGTCAAATTCCTCAAAGTCGTCTTCAGCGTATAGCACGATGAGGTTACTTTTATTCATTGAGTGGGGATCTCAATAGTCCTGATAAAAAAAGATTTCCGACTGTAAAATTATCATAAATAAAATTTCCTGCAATAATTTTTTACTGCCGAAGGACATTATTATCTCTTTATCAGGGAAATAAATAAATGAGATTGAAGAAAACTTTTACCAATTACCGCGCACTACCCCCTGCCGGTGAATCATGCTGACTCATTTCAAGGTGCGGAGCAGTAATCTCTGCTGAGTCCCGCTCCGCATGAGGGTGAACAACTGTATCACTTTCCATTTGCGCATCCGGACTCCGGTCTTTATTCCTGTTGTCAGGATAACGGTTACACATGGTTGCCAAAAGGCATAAAGAAAATAATATTTTTTTCATATACATTTAATATGCGGCAACGTTTCTCTCCAGCAGGTTTTTCAGATCACCCAAAACTTTATTCCAGTTTTCTTCGCTGTGCTTGCGCATCTCATCCGACTCAATATTATCCTGGGTGATTATAACCTTTGTCTTTCCCAGTTCTTCGGACAAAGTGTAGGTAACGGTGACATAATTCTCCGGCTTATCCTCTATGCCGCTCATGGAACTCCAGTAAGTATACTTGAACAGCTCACCGGGTTTTGTTTCCAGGATGGTGCCTTTATCCTCATACTTTTTTCCTTCCCATTCACCGCGGAAATGCAATGGACTGCCTTTCTTCCAATCACTGATGGCTTCCGTTCCAAAAAAGTATTTTTTGATCTGATCGGGATTTGTCAATGCATCCCATACTTCCTCGCGAGGAGCATCAATTACAATGCTGACTTCGCCTTTATATTGGTATTTCATGACTGATTATTTATAAAGTGACATAAAATTTTATACCATGGCTTGGTTTTTTAGTCCGGCACTCCATGCCTGAAGGTCCTTCCATTGTCATCCTGAAAAACCTTTGCAAACCATTCAAAGGAAAGAAAATAATTTCTGTGGAAGGCAATACAAAGATTGGCAAGGAAAGGCTTGCGGGAAAAAAAATCACTGAGTTCAAAAGTTGGGGAAAACATTTTCTGATATGTTTTAAAGATTTCACCGCCCGAATTCATTTCCTGATGTTTGGTTCATACAGGATAAACGAAGAGAGAGAATTGGCGCCCAGGCTTTCACTGCATTTCCAAAACGGGCAGCTCAATTTTTATTCCTGCTCCGTAAAATTCATTGAAGACGATCCCGATGAAGTCTATGATTGGACCGTTGATGTGATGAGCAGGCGCTGGAATCCGGCATCTGCACTAAAAAAAATAAAAACGAGCAGCAGTCCTGTCTGCGATTTATTACTCGACCAAAACATTTTTTCCGGCGTAGGAAATATTATAAAAAATGAAGTGCTCTTCAGGATTAAAGTTCACCCGCTTACGCCGGCTGAAAATCTTCCCACGAAAAAATTAAAAGAACTGGTGGCTGAAGCAAGGATTTACAGTTTTGATTTTCTTAAATGGAAAAAAAAGTATGTGCTGAGAAAGCATTGGCTGGTACACACTAAAAAAACGTGCGTTCGCTGCAAAATACCACTGAAGAAAGAATACCTGGGAAAAACCAACAGGCGAACATTTTTCTGCAACAATTGCCAGGTATTGTACTAGGGCTATTACTCCCCTTTGGGGTTGGGGGCCTAACCGTTTATAATTTCCCCACCATTCGGATGCAGGAACTGGCCCGTCATGTAAGAAGAATCGTCGCTGGCGAGAAATAAAAAGCATGGGGCGATCTCGCTGGTCTCACCTGCCCTTTTCAATGGTACATCACTTCCAAAACTTGCAACTTCTTTGGCTGGAAAACTTGCCGGTATCAAAGGCGTCCATACAGGTCCAGGTGCAACACCATTCACGCGGATCCCTCTTTCTGCCAGCGATGAAGAAAGAGAACGGGTAAATGAAACGATGGCGCCTTTTGTAGCTGCATAGTCTATCAGATGACCGCTTCCCCTGTAAGCTGTAACAGACGAAGTATTTATGATCGTACTTCCTTTATCCATGAATGGAAGCGCAGCCTTAGTGAGATAGAACATGGAGAATACATTGGTACGGAAAGTTTTTTCAAGTTGTGCCGAAGAAATTTTCTCAATGCTGTCCTGAGGAAAATGGATGGCAGCATTGTTCACCAGCACATCCACCCTGCCGAATTTTTTCACCACCTGCTTGACAACCCTGACGCAATTGGCTTCTTTCTGAATATCGGTTTTAATCAGCATGCATGGAATTCCTGTTTCAGCTTCAATAAACATGGAAGTTTCTTTTGCATCCGCTGTTTCATTCAGGTAAACAATTGCAACCTGGGCACCCTGCTCTGCAAATAAAATAGCCACTGCCCGACCAATGCCGCTGTCGCCGCCGGTTATGATTGCAACCTTTCCTTTCAGTTTATGTCCTGGTGAAGTCAACGGGTCGAAAAACGCAGGACGTGGTTTCATTTTCCACTCCAGCCCAGGCATCCTATCCTGGTGCTGGAGGGGACGCTGGTACTTCTTCTTACTTTTTTTCTGCATCATTTATCCCCCTTAAAATAACATTCCTCTCAAAATGAGCATGATTATCGGCAATGCAAGAAGACCATTCCATCAAAAAAACCTTAATCCCTGTGAATGCGGAAAGGCATATTTTTTCCTTTCAATAAGCAGTTTAATTTTAAATAATAGAGTCATGAAAAAAATTTACGTTATTCTTTTTGCAGTTTTCTCTATCACTTCTGTGTCGCAGGCGGCAATGACAACGGTCAACGTGAGCGATAATCTCTTCACTCCCAATAATTTTACGATCACTGTGGGAGATACAATCATGTGGATGTGGGTGAACGGCACGCATACAACCACTTCAACTACGATTCCCGTGGGGGCAGCGGCTTGGGATGAACTCATTGACCAGAACAGTACCAGTTATATGTATGTGGTGAGTACAACCGGGACTTATAATTACAGGTGCACTTTCCATTATACAATGGGAATGATTGGCCAGTTTACTGCCGAACAGGCATCAGGAATCAGTGAAAATATTTCCGGCGTTTCGTTGAATATTTTTGCAAATCCTGTAAGCCACCAATTGCAGGTGAATCTGAAAAGTACCTTGACGGGCGAATTGTCCATATCACTGAACGACATCACCGGCCGACAGGTAAGATTACTTGCCTCCGGAAATCAAACAGCAGGAGAACATTATATGCAGTATAACCTGGCTGACCTTCCAAAAGGAATGTATCTTCTCAAGTTTACGATTGGCACCGAGGAATTGGTACGGAAAATTATATTGTAATACAACTAACTGGTTCGGGTAATAAAGTCCTGCTTCGTCAATACGGGGCGGGATTTTTTAATTCGCGGCATTCATAAAATGGCAGGCTTTTTTACACTATTCAATTCATCTTATATTTGAATATGACCCCTCCGGTTAAATTGAAGAAGAAAAAAAATTCAGGCTCCGTAAAAAACATCGACCTGAAAGTTGGGAAGGTCACGCTCCACCTTACCAACCAGCAGAAAATTTATTTCCCGGGCGATGGAATTACGAAAGGTGACGTTGTTAAATATTACGACGATGTGGCTGAAATCATACTGCCTTACCTCTGGGACCGTCCGCAAAGCATGAACCGGTTTCCAAACGGAATAAATGCACCCGGCTTTTACCAGAAAGATGTTGACGTTGACAAAAGTCCCGCCTGGATAAAAACACAAAGTATTTTTTCCGAATCAACGAAGGAGAATGTAGATTACCTTTTATGCAACAACAAGGAAACGCTGCTGTATATGGCAAACCTTGGATGCATTGAAATCAATCCGTGGAATTCCCGGATCAAAAAGATTGAAAACCCGGATTGGCTTGTGATTGACCTGGACCCGGAAAAAATTGACTTTATCTATGTGGTTGAGGTGGCGAACCAAGTGAAAAAATTTCTTGACAGTCTGGAAGCGGAATGCCATTGCAAAACTTCAGGAGCTACAGGATTGCACATTTACCTTCCATTGGGCGCAAAGTATGATTATAATATCGTGAGAAAATTTGCGCAGGTCATTGCTCAAAATATTCATATGCTTCTGCCTGAAATTACCAGCATTGAGCGGTCGCCGAAAAGAAGGCAGGGCAAAGTATATATTGATTACCTCCAGAATAGTCGCGGACAAACCCTGGCGGCACCCTATTCTCTGCGTCCAAAACCGGGAGCCACTGTTTCGACGCCGCTGGAATGGAAAGAAGTAAATAAAAAGCTTCACCCCTCCGACTTCACAATTAATAACATCCTTAAAAGAATCGATAAGAAAGGCGATTTGTGGAGTCCGGTTGTGGGAAAAGGAATCAATTTGCAAAAAATTGTAAAACAACTACAGGATAAAGATTTGATCAAAACTTAGCCACCAATCTCACTATGTTACTCGTATAATAATTGGAGCAATGAGTGTAATTACTGGCTAGCGGCGGGGAAAATTATCACATTCCAAATCCTCCAATCAAACAGTGCTTACAGGAAATGAGGTTTAACAAACTGGAACACTTTTTTTAAGGGAGCCAATGCGCTCTGATTCATTACCGTTAACTATTTGAAAACGAATGAATGAATCATATATACCTTAAGAATCTGTTTTGCAGTTTTGTGCTTGTTTTCTGTTTTCTGCAACAGGGGACAATTTCAGCTCAACGTCCGGCTGCATCAAAGCATGGGGATCGGTATGACCTGGTCGCCAATATCAATAAAGTGCACCTGGATCGCCGGAATATTGAAAATCTGAAGAACCAGATCAATAAATCAAAAGCAGATAAGAACAAAAAGGATGTGAAGATCCATCGTGAAAAGCTTGCGCGTGAGAAAAAAATTCTGAAGGAAGATTATGCTCATGCAAAGAACGAGGAAAGCAGTTATATGAAAAATAAAGCCGCGAGGATCAGTCAATTGGAAGAAGAATTGAAAGCATCGAATGAACGTTATGAGTCCATCCGGAAGAAGATCAAAACAGACCTGGCTAAGAAAAATGACTTTGCACTGAGGAAGGATGCTGACGAGCTGTTAAAATCGGTACAGGAAAGAAACGAAGTTTCAACACGGCTTTCGATGGAAAAATCTGATATGGTTGAAACAGTAAATGCCATTGACAAAGCATGGAAAAAGGTAAGGCAGAGTGGAAATGAATATCCTGAGAAAATTGAAAAAAATACCACAGGCAGCAACCTTACTAACAAGTAAGTTTATTTTCTGGTGATGGATTTCCATACATTTGGCCGGCATATTTTTTTAAGCGCCACCTGAACTACCATGCTGATCAAAGTTGAGCGCAAGCCCGAAAAATTCCTTCCTAATTTCAAACGGGTAATTCTCCGGTTTCTTTTTTACAGTGATGAACGCGCCCGCGTCATCATTCCCAAAGTAATGAAGTCAACCGACGATGAGATTCAACAATCCCTTGAAACTACACTCAGGGATTTTTCGAGGCGACACCGCAGCATTACCCGGACTTTTCTTTCACACTACGAGAAGATCCTGCACCTGTTGGCTGAATTTAAAGTGGATACAGAAAATCTTTCGTTGGAAAGAAAGCTGGTGCTCGGCTCATATTTTACCATGGAATATTCAATTGAGTCGGCTGCATTTTTTAATCCCTCCATCGTTGAATCACCCGACCAGCAAAACCTCGAGCCCGGCATGAAGCGCGTGATCATCAGCTTCAGGGCCATTGGTGAAGGACATATCTCAAGCATTGTATTTCGCCAGGGTATCATCGACAGCAATTGCAATTTTAAATTCGACGCGGACAGTTATTTTGTGAGGGATGCAGAAATATTAAGGCATCACCCTTATGAAAAAAAGAAGTTCATCGAACGGCTCAAGAAACGAAACATCCCATCAGAGCTCATTGAAGCAGTGACTGGTCCGTTGCCCGACACATTTACTTACCGCCAGTTGGAGGATTCAGTGGAGAAATATTCCGCGGAAAAGAAAGAAGTAAAGGATCAGTCTTTCTTGGTCCGGCTGCTGTGGAGTGCTGACGTATACCATGAAATTAATTTCTCCTACGATACCAATATTTCAGAGCGCGTAATTTTTCCTGTCACTTCCGCTGAAAGCAATGGTATCGAAGATGCCAGGTTTGTGAGGTTCACTGATGATGATGGAAAAGTTACTTTCTATGCAACTTACACTGCTTATAACGGCAGGGAAATATCTCCAAAGATTCTTGAGACGAAAGATTTTTATCATTTCACCTTCCGGCCTTTGTACGGTGAGGGTGCACGCAATAAAAACCTTGCGCTCTTTCCAAGGAAAATAAACGGTCAGTATGTAATGCTTTCCAGGATTGACGGTATCAGGAATTACATCATGACATCTGATGAACTGAATATCTGGGAAAAACCCAAGCTGCTGCAGGAACCGGAATACCCATGGGAGTTTGTTCAGATCGGGAATTGCGGATCACCGCTTGAAACCGAACATGGCTGGCTGGTAATCACACATGGTGTGGGACCGGTGAGAAGATATTCATTGGGAGCAACGCTGCTTGATCTGAATGATCCTTCCATCGTAATCGGCAGGATGAAAGAGCCGCTGCTGGTTGCAAATGATGATGAGCGCGAGGGATATGTGCCGAATGTGATCTATACCTGCGGGAGCATGCTTCACAATGGAAACCTGGTGCTGCCTTATGGAGAATCAGATTACAGCACAGGCTTCGCAACTGTTAATCTGAGTGATCTCCTTGAAAAAATCCGGAACGGTAAATGACAATTCAGCTTTTCACTTTGCTGACAACCTCCTCAGAATCCAAAGTTTCCTCTTCAATAACATTTCTCATTGCATAATGGGAAATGAATGCTGCCAATGTACTTTCTGCTCCCTGGTTCTTATTGATGCCATAATCTTCAAGTCCGTCACAACATCCCTGCGTACTCCTGTCGTACAATGATATGCCAAGGTCATTTTCAAAAAAGAACCACCGGTAACATTTCATCAGTAACTCCCTGTAACGCGCATTCGGTTCTATGCGCATCCATTCGCTGAATAACAGGCACATCGACATTGCATCAATTGCTTGTTGAGGATAACTGTTCTTCGTCCGGCCCTTCGCATACCAGCCATTGCTTCCTACAAGTGACAAATAATCTTTCCCCATTAATTCCCGCTCAAGGAAACCGGTGGCTTCCCTGGCAGTGTTCAACATGACCTCATCACCATTTATCTGGTAAGACTTTAGTAACGACAATGGAAGAATGCCGTTGTCATATGTCAGCATTTCCTCAAACCAGTTCCATGATCCTTCATCATGCTGTTGGTAGAGTTCCATCATTTTCCCGCTTAATAGCTGGTGTAGTTCATTCGCTTCACCGTGGGATGAATTTTTTTCCAGGAAAAAAGAAATTCCGATCAGCGTGTTTGAAATGCCTCTTGGATATTTAAGTACTCTAACCTTTGAAAGCGCCCTTAGAAATATTTCTTCAGCAGGAGATTGTAATGCAGGGAAGGCATCTGAAGATATCAGCTTGCCGAGTGCCCACATGGTTCTTCCATAGGCATCTTCAGAACATTCTTCGTCAATGATTCGTCTTTCAAACGACAGGAAATTATGGAACCATCCGTTTTTCTCCTGCATGAAATGTATGAACGTCAGGTACACGTCTGCCAGTGACGACGTTTCGTTTTTATATCCCTGCTCGGCAGCCATGGTCATAGCAAGCAATGCACGTGCATTGTCGTCAAGGCAATATCCTTCATGGTAATTCGGAAGTCCGAACAAAGCATGCTGATAAATGCCAATGTTATCGGTCAGTTTTATGATGTGCCGCAGACCTGGTTCGGCGTAATGTGGTACGGTATGAATGTGTGCTGTTTCTCTTTCCTGCTTCAGAATATTTTTTATCAGTCCCAGGTACCGTTTCCCGGCGTTGCTCCAGCGAAGGTGATGCGCATAACGTGTTGCATTTGCACGCAACTCTTCCATTGCTGATGGATGGTCAAGGAGATCATTGATCATCATCGCAAGCTGATCATGGTCGCGGAAATTAAAAAGCCATCCCCTATTCCCTGCAAGCAATTCCTGTGCATGCCAGTAAGGCGTAGATAGAACCACTGTTCCGGCACCCAATGCATACGACAAAGTACCGCTTGTAATCTGTTCTTCGTTCACGTACGGAGTAACATAAATATCCACTGAATGAAGCAGCTCAAAAAGATCTTCCTCCGTCATAAATCCTTTCCTGAAAATAACGTGTTCCGCCACGCCTGATTCCTCTGCCAAAGCCACCAGTGAATCCCTGTAAGATTCACCTTCATGCTTGATCACACCGGGATGCGTATTGCCCTGAACGAGGTAAACGACATCAGGATGTTTTGCAACAACAGCCGGAAGTGCTTTGATGACCGTTTCAATTCCTTTATTTCTTCCGAGCAGACCAAAGGTCATGATCAGCTTCTTCCCTCCAATATTCAGATTCATCTTAATTATATCTGGATCTACGCTTGTTTTCTTCGGAACGCCATGCTCGATGATTGAAATTTTTCCCACATCGATATTATAAATATCCCTGAGGAATTGTCGCGCTTTGTTAGTCATCACAACCAACTGTTCTCCTTTTTCTGACAAAGCCTTCATGATGGACTGCTGCTGCACCGAAGGCTTTTTTAAGACAGTATGTGCTGTCACAATGAAAGGAACCGAAAGCCGGTTTACAAGGGATAGAATATACACTCCTGAATCTCCGCCAAAAATTCCGTACTCATGCTGGATAATGCACATGTCGAATCCCCCTCGGTTGATAAATTCTGCAGCTGCGATATAATCATCCTTTACATGCTGACGGATCGTAAGTGCAACTTCTTGCTCATATTCGGGAGAATCCTCTTTCTGCAAAGCAATCACGCTTAAAGAATCACTTTTAGAATTAAAATTTTTTTTGACTGATAACAGCAGATTTTGCGTAAAGGTGGCAATGCCGCACTGCTCAGGTGGATACGTAGCGATAAATACAATTTTCATTGTGGTCAAAAATTTACTCCGTGAAAGACAGGGATACTATTTAACTAAAAAAATATGCCAGTTGAATTCAAATTCACAGTTTTCAATTCAAATTGCATGATTATAGGTCATGCTTGAGGCCAATTCCAAATCATTAGGGTCTGATGGTTAGGTTAATAGCCATCCTGATAATATCGGAACCGATATCGAAAAGCGAAAGACAACCTGGATTCCTGAATGGCGTGGAATAAATATTTGTAATGGTAATCAAAAATTCCCATAAAAAATATTAAAATGGAATCAGGACCAATCATAATTATAGAAGACGACGAAGATGACAGAGACATTATAGAAGAAGTTCTGAAAGAATTAAAGATACCAAACCCTACCGTTTTTTTTACGGGGTGTATTGAAGCTTATGAGTATCTGCAGACTCACAATAATCAGCCTTTCATTATTTTTTGTGATATCAATTTGCCGGATCTAAGCGGCATTGAATTCAAAAGACAAATTGACGCACATAAAGAGCTGCGGCAGAAAAGTATCCCCTTCGTCTTTTTCAGCACTTCAGCTGATAAAAAATAAATAGATGAAGCCTATGGAGAAATGACCGTCCAGGGATTTTTTCAAAAGGCAAATAGCTATGTCGAGACTAAAAATATTGTCAGAATAATTCTTGAATACTGGAAGATTTGCAAACACCCGAATACTTAATAATATGTCCGATGTGCATCATTGACGAGGTAAGATTCGTGAAGGTTTTTAATTGTTCATCGTGAATTGTGAGTTGCCCTTTCAATATTTATTATATTTATTCCTATACTCAATCGGCGTGAGGCCGGTGATTTTTTTAAAAACTGTTCTGAAAGCTTTTGTATCAGAGTAACCGACATCAAACATTACCTCATTGATATTTTTTCTGCTGGATTCAAAACTCCGCTTGGCCGCTTCGATCTTAACACGTTGAATGTACTCGACAATCGTATTGTTCGTGGCTTTTTTAAATCTCCTTTCAAAACTTCTCCTTCCTGTATTGCATCTGTCTGCAAGTTCGTCAACTGCAATTCTTTCCGTGTAATTATCTTCAATGTATTCCTGCGCTTTCAAAATTTCCTTGTCGTCGTGGTTCTTCTGTCCTTCGAACATCATGAATGCTGCCTGGCTTTCCCTGTCAATATCCACAGCAAAATATTTTGAAGCGAGGATTGCGGTATCCCTGTCAGTATACTTCTCGACAAGATACAACAGCAAGCTCCAATATGAATTTGCACCGCCGCTGGAATAAATTCCCTGCTCTTCAGTGATGATGCTTCCGTCAACAAGCTCCACGTCAGGAAACATTTCACGGAATTGATTTGCAGCATTCCAATGAGTTGAACATTTTTTACCTGAAAGCAAACCTGTTTCAGCCAGCAGGAATGCCCCGATGCACAACGATGCTACCTCTGCCCCGCCTTTGTATTGATCCACAATCCACGGAATTATTTTTTTATTCAGGTTCAATGCAGTCCTGATATCACCACTGATGGCTGGAATAAAAATCAGGTCGGTGTCTTCGACATCCTTCAGCACCTTGTCAGTATGAACGGAAAATGTACTGTTGTTCAGCTTGATTTCCTTCGTCATTCCAACTAGCTCGATATTGAACAACGGTGGTTTACCCTTGGATTCGAGAAACTGGTTGACGGCCCTGAACATATAATGCGGGTCAGCCACCGCTTCTATCACTGCGGTTTCAGGAACCAGTATGGAAACATTTTTCATTGGCAGATTTTTTTGTGCGTATTTTCAGGAACAAATGTACAATCTGCATTTGTCGCAATCAACCCCCGAGAATGTCGTTTTCGCACATCACATGAAGTAGTTTTCTGCTGCATCTTTGCCCTGTCAATTCGAAAGAACCATTCATAAAAATTATTCATAATCTAAATCCAGACAAAATGAAAAAAGAAAAATTCTCCGTCAGCATTAACGCATCAGCTAAAAAAGTATGGCAGGTATTGTGGAGCGATGCTACTTACCGCCAATGGACAGCTCCATTCTCCGAAGGAATCTCTGAAGGATCCTATGCAGTATCCGACTGGAAGCAGGGAAGCAAAATCCAGTTCCTTTCTGCAAATGGGGATGGGATGTACGCTATCATTTCCGAAAGCAAACCATTTGAGCGCATGGCATTCAGCCACAAGGGTGAAGTAAAAAACTTCAAGGAGCAGCCGCCGAAAGAAGGTGACGAAA
>Ga0190274_10001243_pt1 | contig 14954 bp, 11 predicted proteins | sample Popmic531T_FD_133002 | JGI IMG/M metagenome (GOLD analysis project Ga0190274, IMG submission 133002) | Populus adjacent soil microbial communities from riparian zone of Yellowstone River, Montana, USA - 531 T | ecosystem: Environmental > Terrestrial > Soil > Riparian zone | place: USA: Montana...
CGCACCACATCGTCACCCTCGAGGACCCGATCGAGTACCTGCACGAAGACAAACGCGCGATCATCAACCAGCGCGAGGTCGGATCCGACACCGAGAGCTTCGCCCGCGCGATGCGCCGGGTTCTGCGCCAGGACCCCGACGTGATCCTGATCGGCGAGATGCGTGACGAGGAGACGGTGCGGACCGCGCTGTCCGCTGCCGAGACCGGCCACCTCGTGCTCTCCACCGTCCACACCCTGGACGCGACCGAGACGATCAACAGGATCATCGACTTCTTCCCGCCCCGTCTCCAGCACCAGGCTCGGGTGATGCTGGCCTCGACCCTGAAAGGTGCGATCGCCCAGCGCCTGATCCCCGACATCAGCGGCGACGGCCGCGTGCCCGCTTCCGAGATCCTGGTCGTCACCGGACGGGTCAAGGACCTGATCATGAATCCGGAAGAAACCGGCAAGATCACCGAGGTCATCTCCGAGGGCGAGTACTACGGGATGCGCACCTTCGACCAGGCCCTGCTCACCTACGCCATGGAGGGCAAGATCACGGAAGAGGTCGCCCTCGACGCGGCCTCCAGCCCGCACGACTTCAAACTGATGCTCGCCGCCGGCGGCCAGCGCGCCAGCGGCATCGAGCAGCTCGAGGAGGAGCCCGCGCCCGACGGGCCTCCGCCTCCTCCGCCTCCGCCCGGTGTGGGGTCGCCCCCGCCTACCGGCGGTCCTCCTCCTCCCCCGCCGCCCGTGTCGGCACCACCCCCGGGCCCGCCGCCCCCGCCCGCGCCGACTCCGGGGCCGCCTCCGGTGCCCAGCAGCCCGACGGTTCCGTAGAACGGACGTCCATGTCTTCCCCGGTGCGAGCTGCGCGCCTCAAGGAGCTTCCCCACCGCGCCGATCAGCCCACGATGGCCTTTTTCGCCAAAGTACGCGCACGGCTCCGAAGGCTGGGCGTCGATGAGCGCGGCATGGCGGTCCCGACGGCGCTTGCGGCGCTGCTCGCAAGCTTCGGTCTCGCCAGCGCCGCGGTGCTCTCCTCCGTGGACGTGCAGACGGGCTCGCACCGGGACCAAAACTCGAAGAGCGCGATCGCTGCGGCAGATGCCGGCGCCAGCCTGGCGCTGCTGCGGCTGAACCGGTTCCAGAACAGCCTCAGCGAAACCACCTTGTGCGTCGGCCCGAACGGCGAAAAACAGCCGGCGTCGAATGGCTGGTGCCCCCCGGTCACGGCGGAAACCCTCGGCGGCGCGACCTTCAGCTACCAAGTCAGCGCCTACGCGAAAGGAAAAGAACTTCTCGTCGTGGCCACCGGGTCGGACGGCGTCGTCAGCCGCCGCGTCAGCGTCGGGCTGAAATCCGTGAACGGCAAAAACGTCTTCGCCGACGAGCACATGGTCGGCCAGGACGGCATTTGGATCAAAGGTGACGTCAACGTGGAAACCGACATCGGGACGAACGGGAAAGTCGAAAAGGACGGCAGTAGCGCCGACATCTGCGGCAACATCCGCCACGGCATCGGGCAGCCGATCACCTGGAAACCGAACTGCAGCAAAGAGGTGACCGAAGGCGAAAAGGAACTCCCCCAGATCACCGCGCCGAGCGAAATCTCGACGAAAAACTCCAACTGCCGACTGGTGCCCAACTGCACCAAAACGAGTGATGTCGACACCTGGGCCAATTCGCCGAAAAACAAAAGGACCAGCACCGAACCGTGGGATGCGGCCAAGTCCGTCATCAACATCGGCAACAACGCGAGCCTGACGATGGGAGGCGCCGACTACTACATCTGCGGCCTCAGCATCAAAGGCCAGTTGATCATGGCTGCCGGGGCCCAGATCCGCATCTTCATCCGCAAACCAAGCGAATGCGGGATGGCCAGTGGAGCGACCCAGCTCGACATGACTTCGAGCGGCAGCATCGTCTCGACCGGGTTTGGTTCCTCCAACTACAACGCTCCTGTGATCTACATGCTCGGCAATGGCTCTGTCACGCTCGAGGGCGGCTCCGGCACCGACCACCTCATCCTCTACGCGCCGGAAAGCGCCGTCGACCTCGGCGGCCATGCCGAATGGATCGGGATGATCGCCGCCAAGACGATCACCCTCCACGGCACGCCGACATTCAAATCCGATCCGAACATGACCGCGCCTGAAATCACACTGCGCGGCCTCTGGCAGCGCACGCGCTACGTCGAGTGCACGGGCACCGCGGCGACCGTCCCCAGCGACAACTGCTGACGGCCCCGTTTCGGGGCTCAAGCTCGGCGTCCTTCCTGTCGAGCTAGTAAGCGAACGTATGAGGGAGAAACTCAACAGCAACCCCGTGGCCCAGGCCGCTGTGATCGGCATATTGCTGCTGTCCGCTCTCTTCTTCTTCGTCACGACCATGGGGGGTGGCGAAGAAGAAGGAGAAGAAGGCGGAGCCTCGGCGGAATCGCTGGCGATCGTCAACGCCGAAGCGACCGGAACCGCTCCCCCGGCTCCCGGTGCCCTGGCAAAGGTCGCGCCGCCGCCGCCGAAGGAAGTCACAGACGCCTTCGCGGCGGGGAACATAGTCATCCTTCTCTTCGTCCGTCCTGGCGGCATCGACGATCACATGGTTGAGCGCGACCTCGATCGGGTCAGCGGCTTTGCCGGGGTCTCGACCTTCGTGGTCCCGGTCGATCGAATCGCTCGCTACGCCTCCATAGCGCAGGGCGTCGACATCGACCGCGTTCCGGCGCTCGTCGTGATCCGACCCAAGCGCGTCGTGCGCGACGTTCCCACCGCCTCGGTCCAGTACGGCTATCAGTCGCCGCAGAGCGTCGAACAGGCTGTTGTCGACGCCGGCTATGAGGGACCGACGCTCAACTACCACCCGTAGGCATGGACGAGCGAGAGTTCCCCAGCCACCTTCGCCCGGTCCCAGACTCCGGCGACAGCACGGCTCCCGCCCTCGATCCGGCCCAAGCGGGCACCCTGGGGATCACTTCGCCGCTGTCCCGCGCCCGCTCGACCGGCTTCATCACAGATGTCCTCGTCGAGCTCGGGTACGTCGACGAGGAGCGGGTGCAGCAGGCGGTCGAGGTGGCGCGTACTGCCGCACGCCCGCCCGAGCACCTGATGGTCGAACAGGGGACGATCACCCCGGAACAACTTGCACGGGCGGTAGCCGAGCGTTACGGCTTCGACCACATCGACCTCTCGATCTACCAGGTGGACATGGCGGCAGCCAACCTGATCTCGGTGACGACGGCGCGTCGCTACCGCGCCCTGCCGGTCGGCTTCGTCGACCCGGAGACGCTGCTGGTCGCCATGGGCGATCCGACCAACGTCCTCGCCGTCGACGACATCCAGATCGCGACCGGGCTGGTCTGCCGGGTGGCGGTCGCCGCCGATGAAGACATCGAGGCGTTGATCGGCCGCCTCAACACCTTGCAGAGCGCGGTCAGCGATGCGGTCGTCGAGGGCGAGGAAGAGGATGAGGAAGGGCTTGCGGAGGTCAGCGACCTAGCTGTCAGCGCCGAGGACGCGCCCGTCATCAAACTCGTCTACAGCATCCTTGGGCAGGCCGTGGGGGAGGGGGCCTCAGATGTCCACTTCGAGTCCGACGAGGCTCAGATGCGGGTCCGCTTCCGCGTCGACGGCGTACTCCGCGAGGCGGCACACATCCCCAAGCGAATGGTCAGCGCGGTCATCTCCCGCGTGAAGATCATGAGCGACCTCAACATCGCCGAGAAGCGGGTGCCCCAGGATGGCCGCGTCAGCATCACGATCGACGACCGGCGTGTCGACCTTCGTATCACCACGCTCCCGACTCAGCGCGGCGAGGGCGCCACGATTCGCATCCTTGACAAGGACAACGCCGAGCGCAGCCTCGACGACCTGGGGATGGACGGTGAAGCGCGCAACCGCTTCGAAGATGCCTTCCACCAGGCCTACGGCGCCGTCCTCGTCACCGGCCCCACCGGCTCCGGTAAGTCGACGACCCTCTACGCCGCACTCCAGGACCTGAACGAAGTCGAGAAGAACATCGTCACGATCGAGGACCCGGTCGAGTACCGGCTCAACGGGATCAACCAGATCAACGTCAACCGTCCGGCCGGTCTCGACTTCGCGACTGGCCTGCGCTCGATCCTCCGCGCCGACCCCGACATCGTCATGGTCGGCGAGATCCGCGATGGCGAGACGGCGCGGATCGCGATCGAGGCCGCTCTCACCGGCCACATGATGCTGACGACCCTGCACACCAACGACGCCCCCGGCGCGATCACGCGACTGACGAAGATGGGGATCGAGTCGTTCCTGATCGCCTCCGCCGTCGACTGCGTCGTCGCCCAGCGACTCGCTCGCAAGCTCTGCTCGCACTGCAAGCAGCGCAAGCTGATCGCCCAGCAGGCCCTTCTCGACGCCGAGATCCCGATCGGCGGCGAGATCGAGGCCTACGAGCCGGTGGGATGCCCTCGCTGCAACCAGAACGGCTACAAAGGACGCGTCGGCCTCTATTCCGCCTTGCGCATGAGCGAGCGCATCAAAGAGATGGTCGTCTCGGGGATCCCGGAGGCCGAGATCGCCTCGGCGGCCCGTGAGGAGGGAATGCTCACGCTGCGTGAAGACGGCGTCTCAAAGGTGAGGAGCGGCATGACCAGCCTCGAGGAGGTGCTTCGTGTCACTGCCTAGCCGCGCGGCTCATCGCTTTCAGGTATCGAGGAATTCGGCCCTGAGGACGATCTAGGAACGATGGACTTCGATTTCGCAGCCGTCCTCAGCCACATGGCCGAGGTCAAGGCCTCCGACGTGCACCTGACCCCCGGATTCCCGCCGGCGATGCGAGACAAGGGCAAGATCGTGCCGATGGAGGGCTTTCCGAACCTCTCCAGCCAGGAGACCAGAGAGGTCGTATTCGGGATCCTCAACGACGACCAGCGCAAGCGCTTCGAGAACAACTTGCAGCTCGACTTCGCCTACGCCATCCCCGGCGTGGCCCGCTTCCGCGTCAACTGCTTCTTCCAGCGCGGCGCGGTCTCGGCAGCCTTCCGCCTCGTCCCCCAGGACATACCCGCTCTCGACTCGCTCGGGGTGCCGCCGGTGCTGCGCGACCTGGCGGCCAAACCCCGCGGCTTCGTCCTCGTCACCGGCCCCACCGGCTCCGGCAAGAGCACGACTCTGGCGGCGATGATCGACATGATCAACAGCGAGCGCCAGGACCACATCCTCACGATCGAGGACCCGATCGAGTTCCTGCACGTCCACAAACGCTCGATCGTCAACCAGCGCGAGGTCGGCGCCGACGCCCCCGACTTCGCCCTCGGGCTCCGAGCCGCCTTGCGAGAGGATCCCGACGTCATCCTCGTCGGCGAGATGCGCGACCTGGAGACGATCTCGACGGCGCTGACAGCCGCCGAGACCGGCCACCTCGTCTTTGCGACCCTCCACACCCAGTCGACGGCCCAGACCGTCGACCGCATCATCGACGTCTTTCCCTCCGAGCAGCAGGGCCAGGTCCGTACCCAGCTTTCGATCGCCCTGCAGGGCATCGTCACCCAGCAGCTGCTGCCGACCGCCGACGGCGCCGGGCGGACCGTCGCCACCGAGGTGCTGGTTCCGACGCCGGCGATCCGCAACCTCATCCGTGAGGGAAAAACGCATCAGATCTACGCCGCAGTCCAGACCTCGGGCGCCGTGGGGATGCAGACGATGGATGCCGACTTGGCCCGGCTCGTACGGGCGGGAAAGATCACCCGTGCCCTCGCCGAACAGCGCGCCTCGGTCCCCGAGGAGCTCAAACGGCTGCTCGGCGGCGAAGCGGTCGCCGCCCCCGCGGGCACCGCCGGCCCCGACTCGGGCTTTGCGCCTTCTTCGGCCGCCCCGCCGGTGGCGCCTCCCGCCTATACCCAGGGCGGGTAGCGCGTGTCCGACGCGACCACATTTTCCTTCCGAGCGATGGACGTCGCCGGCGCTGCCTCGGCCGGCGAGGTCGTCGCCGACTCGAAGGCGCAGGTCACCGATCAGCTGCGGCAGCGCGGCCTGATCGTCCTCGACGTCACCGAGAAGCGGGAGCCGTTCCGCCTCGAGGATGTCTTCAACCGCTGGAAAGGCCCCGACATGCGGGAACTGGCGGTCTTCTCGCGCCAGTTCGCGACCCTCGTCGCCTCCGGCATGCCGATGCTGCGGACGCTGCACACGCTCGAAGAGCAGACCCAGGACGAGATGATCAAAGAGGCCGTCGCCGGTCTCAGGGCCGACGTCGAGGCCGGCAGCACTCTCGAGCAGGGGATGGCTCGCCACCCCAAGGTCTTCGACCGTCTTTTCCGGGCGATGGTGCGCTCCGGCGAGCAGTCGGGGCGGCTGGAAGAGGCGCTCGACCGGGTCGCCTTCCAGGTCGAGAAATCCGACGCCCTTCGTCGCCAGGTGAAATCGGCGATGATGTACCCGGCGCTCGTCTTCGGCTTTGCGGCGGTCGTCCTCGTCGCGATCGTGATGTTCGTGATCCCGGTCTTCGCCACGATCTTCGAAGAACTCGGCGAAGAAAATCCGGAAGAAGCCGCCGGCCTGCCGGCGCCCACCCAGCTCTGCGTCAGCGCCTCGGAAGTGCTCACCAACTACTGGTTCATCGTCTTCCCGGCGATCTTCCTCGGCTTCTTCGCCTTCTTCCGCTGGAAGAAAACCGACCGCGGCAAGGACGTCTGGCAGCGGCTGATCCTCCGAATACCGTTCCAGATCGGCGACGTGATCCAGAAGGTCGCGCTCGCGCGCTGGTCGCGCACATTCTCAGGCTCTGTCTCCGCCGGCGTGCCGATGCTGCAGGCGATCAAACTCACGGGCGACACGGCCGGCAACGTCGTCATCGAGAAGTCGATGGAGGACGTCTACGACTCGGTCAAGCGGGGTGGCTCGCTCGCCGGGCCGATCGAAGCCAACGCGATCTTCCCGCCGATGGTCGGCCACATGGTCGCGGTCGGGGAGGAAACCGGCCAGCTCGAGCAGATGCTGAGCAAAGTCGCCGACTTCTACGAGACCGAGGTCGACGCCAAGGTGAAGGCGCTGACGGCGCTGATCGAGCCGCTGATGATCGTCTTCGTCGGCGGAATCGTCGGATTCATCGTGATCTCGATGTACCTGCCGATGTTCAGCATCTACGAAAAGATCCGCTGATCTTCGCGGCGCCGCTCGCTCGTCCACCGGCGTCCAACTGTCCCTTACTCGTTATTCACTCGCGGCAACTACCGCGTTTTTCGGGTGCAGTTCGCAAACTGGTCGAAAAGTCCTGAGTATTCGATTCATGGCCATCCCGAATTTCGGGGAGTTTCGATGAATCCCGAATTTCGAGGATAAAGGCGCCCGGCCAGGTGCCGATGACGTGCCACGTAATGAATCTGCCAGGCAACCACGTGGCTTTCGGCGACGGGGCTCTGGCTCAAACGATTAGGACCACAGGAGGTCTCTAATGTTTCTCCAGAATCTCCGGGCCAAAGTAGGAGCCCGGCTCAACGGCGACAGCGAGGGCGGCTTCACGCTGATCGAGCTTCTCGTCGTCATGCTCATCCTCGGCATCCTTGCCGCGATCGCCCTGCCGGCGTTCTTCAACCAGAAAGACAAGGCCGGTGATGCGAAGGCCAAGGAGTACGCGCACTCCGCGCAGGTCGCGATGGAGACGTGCTCGACCGACAACGACGGCAGCTACCTGAACTGCGACAAAGCAGCGCTGGAAGCGGTCGAGCCCACGCTCGGCAACGCCGATTTCAAAGAAGATCCTGTCACCACCGACACCACCTACAAATTCTCGATCGAAGGCAGCAGGGATACACAGACGTTCGGCGTCGTGAACAACGGCGGCGCGCTGACCTTCCCCTGTACCACGAAAGAAGTCGGCGGCTGCCCGGTCTCCGAAGACTGGGGCGGTTGATCCACGCTCCCGACGCTTGGTCTAGCCAAGCATGATCGACGGAAGGGGCGGGCCATGTTGGCCCGCCCCTTCGTCTTTTCTACGCACCGAACCGAGGTCGCGGCCTAAACCGATGAGCGACAGCAGCCGATACACGCAGACGATGGGTCGAACGATCGCCATCCTCGCCGTCGCTCTGACGGCCTGCCTCGCCACTGCCGGCTCGGCGCTGGGCGCGGCCGCGAACTTTCGGGCCAGCTCCGCCGATGGCGAGATCGTCCTTTTCTCAACGGTCGAGAAGCTCGTCCCCGGCGACACCGACAATCGCCAGGACATTTACGAGCGCTCCTACGACGCCGTGGTCGGCGATTACGTGACCCACGAGGTCTCGACCGGGCCGATCGGCGGCAACGACGCCTATGACGCGCTTTTCGAGAAGGCCAGCAGCGATGGCGAAATCGTCTTCTTCTCGACCCTCGAGCAGCTCGTCGCCTCCGACACCGACGGGGAGCGCGACGTCTACGCCCGCGACTTGGCGACGGGGACGACGGAGCTCGTCTCCGCCGGGGGCTCCGCCTGCCTGCCCACCTGCGGCAATGGCGGCGGCGAACTCGCTTTCACCGGCGCCACCCCCGACGGCGCCCTCGCCTTCTTCGTCAGCGACGAATCGCTCGACCCGCAGGACACGGACGCCGCGGTCGACGTCTACGAGCGTGACCTCACCTCCGACTCGACGAGGCTCGTCTCGGCGGGCGCCGACGGCTGCGCGCCCGGCTGCGGCAACGGCGCTTTCGGCGCGACCTACCTCGGCGCCGCGGCGACCGGCTCCTACGCCTATTTCGGAACAGCCGAGTCGCTCTCGGCGGCCGACACCGACTCGGCCGACGACATCTACGCCCGCGATCTCGACGGCGAAGCCACGGTTCTGGTCTCGAGCGGCGCCGACGGATGCCTGCCCGTCTGCGGCAACGGCGGCGCCGTGCCGGTCTTTCAGAGCGCATCGCAGGACGGCTCCCGGGTCTTCTTCATCAGCGACGAGAAGCTCGGGGGGGACACGGACTCGGCGACGGACGTCTACGCCCGCGACCTTCCAACCGGCCCGACTTCGCTCGTCTCGTCCGGCGGCAGCGACGACGAAACCTCGAGCTTCGTCGCTCGCTCCGCCGACGGCGCGGTCGCCTTCTTCACGACGGACGAGAATCTTTCCGGGGCGGACGACAACAGCGCGGCTGACGTCTACCGCTGGGCCGGCGGCGCCCCGCTGCTGGTCACGTCCGGCGCCTGCACCCAGGTGGTCGGCTGTGGCTCGACGTTCAACGCAGCCGACGATGACGGCAGCCTGATGCTCTTCAGCACGACGGAGCAACTGAGCAGCGAGGACACCGACACTGCGGCTGACCTCTACGAGGCGGCCGCCCCCGGCTGGTCTCCGGCACTTGTCTCCGAAGGAGCCGAAGGCTGCCGGCCGGGCTGCGGGAACGGCCCCTCCCCGACCATCTTCAGCGGCTTCTCAGCTGACGGGTCGACGGCGCTGATGACGACGACCGAACAGCTCGCACCGGCCGACGGCGACAACGGCGCCGACGTCTATGCCCGCGACCTCGAAACCGGGACCACCGCACTGTCGTCGCCCGCCGGAGTCTGCCCCAAAGCGGTTTGCAACTCGATCTTCTACGGGGTCTCTTCCGACGGCGCCGATGTCTTTTTCCAGACCGACGAGCGCCTGACCGCCGAGGACATCGACTCCGAGTCCGACGTCTACGTGCGAAGCGGCGGGGAAACAAGAATCATCTCGATAGGCAACTCAGTCGAAATCGCACCGGCGACCCCCGTCCTCAACGGCACCAACCCCGCCTCCCCCGGGGAATCGACCACCCCCAGGGTCCAAGGTCAAGCCGAGCTCGAAACAGCGATCAAGATCTACACCGACGCCGGCTGCGTCGGCTCGCCGGTCGCTACGGGCACCTCGCTCGAGCTCGGCGGAACCGGAATCGAGGTCAGCGTGGGGGAGGGGTCGACGACGAGCTTCTTCGCCACCGCCACCGATGTCGACGGCGACACATCCGCCTGCTCGCCGGGCATCACCTACCGGCAAGCGGTCTCCGAACCTCCTCCTCCGCCTCCTCCACCGCCTCCCCCTCCGCCCGGTGAAGAACCAGGAACCGGCGGTGAAAGCGGTGGCGGCGAGACCAAAAAGCCCTTCCTGCCCCATCCCAGGGGCGGCAGCGGCAGCGGAGCGAACGACGCCACCTGGGTCGCACCGCGCACGCTGATCACCTTCGGCCCCGGCGGCAAGACCCGCCAGCGCCGACCTGTCTTCCGCTTCAAGGACGCGACAGAACAGCCCGGCACCCGCTTCTTCTGCAAGCTCGACCGTCGCGGCTGGAAGCGCTGTCGCTCACCGCAGAAATTGCGGAGCCTGTCTCCGAGCAAGCACCTCTTCAAGGTCAAATCACGAAATGCCGTCGGGACCTGGAGCGAGCGAGTCGCCAAGCGCGCCTTCAAGGTGGTGCGATGAGCGCCACCGGGAAGATCGCCGGGCGCTTGCGCCGCGAGCAGGCCGGGATGACGCTGATCGAGTTGCTGGTCGCGGCGACGATGGGTGTCATCCTTTTCGCCGCCGCCGCTTCGCTGATGATCAGCGCCATGCGCAGCCAGCCCGAGATCAGCCAGCGCGCGCAGACGATCTCGACCGCGCGTTGGGTGATGGAGCGGCTGACGAGGGAGATCCGCAACGGGATCGCGGTCGATCCGGGCCACGCCACCGCCCAGGAAGTGTCGTTCACGACTTACGTGCGGACACCGACCTGCGGCGGCGCCGGCACGCTCTCCAGCAGCGTGAAAGCGATCCCGTGCCAGGTCACATACCGCTGCGCCGTCACCCAGTGCACCCGCGTAGAGGCGCCTCCGGGGTCCTTCACGGGCACCGCGAAGACGATCTTCACCGGGATCTCGAGCGCGAACGTCTTCAGCTACACACCGGGCTCGGCGGAAGCGAAGTTCATCGAAGTGAAACTCGAGTTCCCGAACCCGACCGGTGAGGGCGACCTGACCATCTCCGACGGCGCCAGCCTCCGCAACGCGACCTTGCTCAACTGAGATGAGACGGCTGGCCGGAGAAGAGCGTGGTTTCACCATCGTCGAGGTCCTCGTCGCGGCGCTGATCCTCGTGATCGCGGCGATGGCGACCTTCAACCTGCTGAGCTCGGCGATCCGGAACACGCAGCGCGCGAAGGGGACACAGGTGGCGCTCGACCGAGCCCAGCAGGAAGTCGAGAAACTACGCAGCCTCTCGAACAAACAGCTGGCGATGACGAAAGCGCCGCCGCACGAAAACGGCGAGCTCGACCCCGGTTTCCGGGTCAACGCCGGCGCCGCGACGTTCGCCTTGGTCCGCAGTCCCGTCGCCTCCTACCAGAGGATGGTCTACAACGGGCGCACTCTCTATGGCGGCGGTGAAGTCCAGGGCGGCATAGTCAACCCCGGCCCGGTCCCCTTCACGAGCGGTGACGTCAGTGGCAAGGTCTACCGCTACATCGTCTGGCGCAACGACGAACGCTGCGCGGATTCGCTCTGCCCTGGACCCGAGGACTACAAGCAGATCGTCGTCGCCGTCAAGCTCGAGTCGGCTCCGAACCAAGCTGCTGTCGAGCGCGGCTATGTCGAAGTCCAGTCGAACTTCGTCGACCCCACGGACAGCGCCGCAGGCGACCCGAAACCTGGTCCGGAAGGCGTTGTCACCGCGCAGCAGTTCTACCTGAGCGACACGCCCTGCACCGACAGCGCGATCACGGAACGGCAGGAAATCACCGGCGAGCACCTCCTGCACAACACCCTGGGCACCTGTGCGGACGGGCTACAGACCGAAGGCACCGAAGGAGCGCCCGACGCGCTCCTCCTCGGCGCCCCGCCCGATCCGGCCCCGGAAGACCCGAACAACCCGGTGCGCTACGACTACGCCAATGACTTCTACCTCGAGCCGACTCCGGACACCGACAAGGGGCTGCAGATCCGCCGCGACGACACCGCAGGCTGCCACTTCGAACCGGGTGGCAGCATCGCCCAGTCGCAGGTCCACCGATGGGTCACCGATCCGATGGCCTCCGAATTCAAGCTGACAGGCAAGGTGACGCTGAACCTCTTCACTCGAACGCTCAGCACCTCGTCCTACAAAGCTGGGATCTGCGTCTTCCTCTTCAGACGCCCCCCCGTCGGGGAAGACGAACTTTTGGCCAACAAACTGGGCGGAGAGTTGTTCTGGAGGTCGAAAGAAACCGGCGTGGGGACCTGGCCGACCGTGAGCTTCTCCGAAGGCAGGGAAATCTGGCCGGAGGAAAAGGTGACGATGGAAGTCGCGGGCACCCCGTATCCGATCCCGGCCAACTCGAGGCTGGGAGTCGCGATCACCGTCGATCCGGCGAAAATGAGCCCGGGCGCCGACGGCATCGGCATCAACTACGACTTCCCCGATGAGCCCTCTCGGATCGAGGTCGAGACCACGACCCCGATAGCCGGGGGTTGAGACGTGACCCTCGCGGCGGCGCTTGCCTTCCTCGGGGGTCTGGTGATCGGCAGCTTCGTGACTGTGGTCGCCCACCGGATTTTCCGGGGCGAGTCGATCGTCGGCCCGCGCTCGCGCTGTCCCGGCTGCGGCGCGCAGATTGCCGCCTACGACAACGTTCCTGTCTTCTCCTGGGTTCTGCTGCGTGGACGCGCTCGCTGCTGCGGCGCCCCTATCTCCATCCGCTACCCGCTGGCCGAGCTCGGTCTCGGCCTTGCCTACGCGGCGACCGTGCTCGTGCTCTGGGACGAGCCAGGAGAGGTGGCGCTTGGGCTCGTCTTCGTGACGATGTTGCTTGCGGTCACTCTCACCGACCTCGAGCAACGGATCATTCCCAACAAGATCCTCCTGGTCTCGGCGCTCGCCGGCGCCGTCATCGCCGCCGTCGCCGACCCCGGCGACCTGCCCGAACGTGCCATCGCCGCCGCCGCCGCCGGGGGCCTCCTCTTTCTGGCGGCGCTCGCCTATCCGAAAGGGATGGGACTGGGCGACGTGAAGCTGGCGGCGACGATGGGCCTGTTTCTCGGCCGCAACGTGGCCCCGGCTCTGTTCGTCGCCCTACTGGCAGGCTCCATCGTGGGGCTGGCGATCGTCGCCACCCGCGGCGCCGCGGCCCGCAAGCAGGCGATCCCTTTTGGGCCTTTCTTGGCCCTCGGCGGGTTCGTGGGCCTTCTTGCCGGAGACCAGCTCGTGGACTGGTATCTGGACAGCTTCTAGGAGTTTCGTCCAGGTTCTTCGAAAAATCAGTACTTGCAGGCCAAAAGGTTCGGCCGGTTTCTGTCGATTGGGACTATCCGTGCTCAATCTGACCAGGAAGAAGAAAGGTGGAGCGACGGTCGGGCTCGATATCGAGGCCGGCAGCGTCGCCGCGGTCGAGGTCCAGGGCCAGAACGGCTCGACCGCCGTCACCGGCAGCGGCATCGTGCCGCTCGCTCCCGGGGCCTTTCGCGAGGGCGAGGTCGCCGATCCCGACCGCGTGGCCGAAGCCCTCAAGGAGCTGTTCTCCGCCAACCGCATCTCCAAGCAGGTGCGGCTCGGGGTCGCCAACCAGCGGGTCGTCGTTCGAACGATGCGGCTGCCGGTGATCGAGGATCCGAAGGAGATGGCGGCCGCTGTCCGCTTCCAAGCCGCCGAGCAGATACCGATGCCGCTCGACCAGGCGGTCCTCGAGCACCAGGTCGTCGGCGGTGTGCCGGCCGAGGAGGGTGAGTCCCCCAAGGTCGACGTTGTCGTCGTCGCCGCCCGACGAGACATGGTCGCCTCCTTCGTCGAGCCCGTCCGCCGGGCGGGGCTCGAACCGGTCGGGGTGGACCTCTCCGCCTTCGGGATGATCCGCGCTCTCGGCGACTTCGGGGTCGTCGCCGAGGACGGGACCCGCACCGCCGAAACCGTTCTCTACTGCAACGTCATCGACATCCTCAACCTCGCCGTCGCTCGTGGGCGCTCCTGTCTGTTCACCAGGGTCGCCAATACCGGGCTCGAGACGATCGCGGCGCGCTTCGCGACCGAGCGGGGCCTTTCGACCGAACACGCGAATCAGTGGCTCCTGCACGTCGGCCTCGAGGCACCGGTCGAGTCGCTCGAGGGTGACCCGGACACGATCGCCGCGGCCCGCAGCGCCCTCGAGGAGGGCGCCGGCGCCATGGTCGGGGACCTGCGCCTCTCGCTCGACTACTACGGCGCTCAAGAGAGCGCGATCCCGGTCGAGCGCATCGTCGTCTGCGGACCCGGAAGCGGCATCGCCGGCTTGCCGGCGAGGATGGAAGCCGGCCTCGGCCTGCCGGTCTCGGTTGCGACTCCGGCGCCTTTGTCCGAGATGCCGGGCGACGCGGCGGCGCGTCTGATCCTTCCCTTCGGATTGGCCTTGGCGAGCTGACGATGCGTCCCGTCAACCTCCTTCCATCCGAGGAGCGCCGCGGCGGCCACGCCCCGATGCGCACCGGCGCGATGCCCTACATCGTGCTTGGAGCGCTCGTGCTGCTCTTCGTCGGCGTCGTCGCTCTCGTCCTCGCCGGCACCGAGGTCTCCGAAAAGGAAGACGAAGTCGTGACCTTGACGCGCGAAAACGCGAGGGAAAGCGCTCGCGCCGACCGGCTCGCCGCCTACACGCAGTTCCACAACTTGCAGGAACAGAGGCTTGTGACCGTCAGGAGCCTTGCCGACAGCCGCTTCGATTGGGAGCGGGTGATGCGCGAACTCTCCCTCATCCTTCCCTCCGATGTCTGGCTGGTCGAAATGGCCGCCTCCGCCTCTCCCACCGCAACCACCGGCGGAAGCGGCGGCGACTCCGGACTGCGCGGTGGCTCTCCGGGCCCGGCGCTGGAACTGAGCGGCTGCGCGGTGCGCCAAGACGCGGTCGCCGGCTTCGTCACCGCGCTCAAGGACATCGACGGCGTCACGCGAGTCGCGGTGAAACTTTCGGAACTGCCGGGTGGGGACGAAGCTGCGACCTCAGGCGTAGGCGAGGAAGAAGACAGCGGCGACACCGAGTGCCGTACGCGGAAATACATCGCAAAGTTCGAGCTGGTGGTTGCCTTCGACGC
>Ga0190274_10001244_pt1 | contig 14951 bp, 11 predicted proteins | sample Popmic531T_FD_133002 | JGI IMG/M metagenome (GOLD analysis project Ga0190274, IMG submission 133002) | Populus adjacent soil microbial communities from riparian zone of Yellowstone River, Montana, USA - 531 T | ecosystem: Environmental > Terrestrial > Soil > Riparian zone | place: USA: Montana...
ACGCCTCCGGCGGGCCCTCCGACGGAGACGTCTACGTCGCCGACAACAGCTCCAACGTCGTCCGCAAGTACGACCCGGCCGGCAACCTGATCACCACCTGGGGAAACAACGGCGTGCTCAACGGCTCGACGACCTTGCAAGGGCTGTTCGGGTCGATTTCCGGGCTCGCGGTCGGGAGCGACGGAAAACTCTACGTCGGCGTTTTTGAAGAATTCAACGGCGAAGACGAGCTCTTCGAGTTCGACGAAGACGGGACCTTCGACTCCGAGCACGACCTCGACGGGTCGATCCACCCGTTCGGGATCGCCGTCGACGACGAAGACAACGTCTACTACATCGGCAACCAGGAGCTGGCGATGCGCTACAACGGCTCCTTCTCGAGGGAAATCTCCGGTCTTACCGAAGGAGAATACGGCGAAAAGATCAACAAGAGCGGGCTCACCGTCGACCCGAACAGCGGTGACCTCTACCTCGACATCGAACGGGAGTCGATCGCCAGGTTCTCGTTCGACAGCTCGGGGAAAGTGATCCAAAGCGGCGCCCCGCCCTGCCAGGAACGCTGCTTCCCGACCAGCACCTTCGGCCAGGCCGACGTCACGGGGGCCGGCGGGCTCGCCGTCGACCCCTCCAACGGCGACGTCTACGTCGACGAGGAAAACAAGATCCTGCGTTTCAACGCGGGTGGCAAACGTGTGCCGGGGCCGGATACCGGGGTCGGCGTCCTCAACAACTCCAACAGCCTCGCGGTCGGCAGCGACGGCTGGCTCTACGCCAACACGAAAATCCCGGGTGGCGCCAACGTGGCCGCTTTCGCCCCGCTCACCTTCGCCCCCGAACCGCGCACCGACAACCCGGCGATCGTGCACGGGGTCAACGACGCCGGTACCCGACACACGGCCGACTTCCAGGTGACCCCGGACGGCGACGCAGCCGCCTTCTCCGCGGCGACCCCGCTGACCGGCTACGACAACGCCGGCTTCCCGGAGATCTTCCACTACGACCTGCCCGCCGATCAGATCGAGTGCGCCTCCTGCAACCCGACCGGAGCCCGCGCGATCGGCGGCGCCTCGATGGCCACCGACGGCCTCAGCCTCACCGATGAGGGTCGTGTCTTCTTCAACTCCGACGACGCCCTCGCGCCTCGCGACCTGAACGAGCGCGGCGACGCCTACGAGTGGAGCGGCTCAACGCCGCAGCTGATCTCCACCGGTGTCAGCCCCTTCGACTCGAGCCTGCTCAGCGCAAGCGCCGATGGCGAGGACGCCTTCTTCTTCACCCGCGACACCCTGGTGCCCCAAGATAAAAACCGAAACCTCGCGAAGGTCTACGACGCCCGCGAGGAAGGCGGGTTCCCCTTCCTCCGCGGCGAGATTCCTTGCAAAGCCTCCGACGAGTGTCACGGCGCCGGAACCGTCGAGCCCGCCCCGACTCCGATCGGGACGATCGACGGCAAGGGCGGCAACGCCGAACCGGGTCATAAGAAGTGCCGCAAGGGATTCAAGCGGCGCGGCGACCACTGCGTCAAGAAGAAGAAGCGAAAGCACAAGCGGCACCACAAGGGGAAACGGAGCAACCGATGAAGAGCACGGTCCGAACAGCAGCGATCGCAGCCCTGATCGCAGCCATGGCCGCGGTCTTCACCGCGCCGGCACAGGCTTCGCAGGAGGTCGAATCCTTCTCCTCGACCCTCTCGACGACGGTCGTCGGCGGTCACCCGGATATCGAAACCTCGTTCCGGCTGGTCGAACCCGGGGTCGAAGAGGCGGCGCGGAACATCACCTTCGAAACGCCGGTGGGGATCTTCGGCAACCCGCGGGCGATCGATGTCTGCACCTCGCTCGACTTCGCGCTGACCCAGTGTCCGGGGAGCTCGCAGGCGGGTCTGATCACGATCCGGGCCAACTACGAAGGGGAACAGGACTATCTGCTCGGGACGGCGCCGATCTACGACCTCGAGCCGGGCGACTCCCAGCCGGCCCTGTTCGGCTTCATCGTCCCGACCCTGAACATCCCGATCACGATCCCGGTCAGCGTGCGGACCTCGACCGACTACGGCCTGCGGTTCAAGGTGGCCAACATCACCCAGCTCACTCCTCTCGCCGAGGCGCAGATGGTCTTCTGGGGTTTCCCCTCGGAACCCGGTCACGACGCGCAACGATTCGCCAAAGGCGGCCCCGGCAACCCCGCCGGTTGTCCGATCGAAGCGGGAACAGGCTGCATCGCAAATCCGACCAGCGCGGCGATCCCGGAGCATCCGCTGACCGACAACCCGACCGATTGCACGGGTGAGGACCAGCCGGTCCGGCTCGTAGTCCAGACCTACCAGGACCCCGAGAACCCCACCTTCGCCGAAACGACCTACCCGCCGATGACGGATTGCGAGACGGAGACGTTCCAGCCGACCTTCTTCGCGGCGCCGACGACGAAAGAGGCGGACTCGGCTTCCGGCCTCGACATCACCCTCGCCAACCCGCAGGCGCTCAACCGGGCGACTACTCCGTCGGAGCTGCGAACGGCAGTCGTGACGCTGCCCGAAGGCCTGACCATCAACCCAGACGCCGCGGACGGCCAGCTCGCCTGCACCGACGCGGAGGCGGGCTTCGGTTCCGAGGACCCCTCGAACTGCCCCGACAGCGCCAAGATCGGCACCACCGTCATCCACTCGATCGCTCTCGACGGCAACCTCGAAGGCTCGCTCTACATCGGCGAGCCGAAGCCCAACGACCAGTACCGCCTGTTCATGCTGGCGGACGGGTTCGGCATACACGCGAAGCTCGTCGGCTCCTTCCGCCCGGATCCGGTCACCGGCCAGCTCACGGCGATCTTCAAAGACCTGCCCCAGGTTCCCTTCGACTCCTTCGACGTCCACCTCTTCTCCTCCGACCGAGGGCTCGTCGCGACACCGACCACATGCCAGCTCTACCGGAGCTCGGCCACGTTCTACCCATGGAACAGGTTGTTGCCGGAAGTCGAATCAGCGGCGAACTTCGCGATCGAATCAGGACCGAGCGGATCCGCGTGTCCCGGCCAGGTGCGGCCCTTCGAGCCGCGACTGACCGCGGGAACGACGAGCTCCCTCGCCGGCGCATTCAGCGCCTTCGTCCTCAAACTCGATCGCGACGACGGCGATCAGTTCCTCGGCGACCTCAACTTCAAGATGCCGCCCGGCCTGCTCGGCTCTTTGCAGGGGATCAGCTACTGCCCGGAGTCCTCGATCGCCGCCGCCGCCCAGAATCTCGGACGGGCGGAGCAGACCGCGCCGAGCTGTCCGGCCTCGAGCCAGGTTGGCAGCACCAACGTCGCAGCCGGCCCCGGCGGGCACCCATTCCATGCGGTCGGGAGGATGTACCTCGCCGGGCCCTTCAAGGGGGCTCCACTCAGCCTGGTCGCCGTCACGCCTGCCCTGGCGGGCCCCTACGACTACGGAACTGTGGTCGTGCGGGTGGCCGTGCACATCGATCCGCTCACCGCCCGGGTCAGCGCGGTGTCGGACACGGTTCCCTCGATCATCGGCGGCGTCCCGATCCGGATGCGCTCGATTCAAGTCAGCACCGACAAACCCCAGTTCACGATCAACCCGACGAACTGCGACTCGCTCAGCGTCGACTCCCAGGGAATCGGCGATCAGGGAACGGTGGCCGAGTTCTCCTCCTATTTCCACGTCTTCAACTGCGCCGCGCTCGGCTTCAAGCCGAAGATGACGATCCGCCAGAAGGGCGGGAAGAAGGCGACGCGCAGATCGGCCAACCCGGAGCTACAGTTCGACCTCCGCACCCGGCCCGGTGACGCCAACATCAAATCGCTTGCGGTCACCCTTCCGGCCGCCTTCGCGATCGACCAGCGCCATCTCGGCAACATCTGCTCCGAGAAAGAGCTGGTCGAGGACGCCTGCGAGGGACGGACCCCGATCGGAACCGCGAGTACCACCACGCCTCTTCTCGACCGGCCGCTGGCCGGCCCCGTCTATGCCGTCTCCGGTGGCGGCGGCCTGCCGCGACTCGCCTTCATCCTCGACGGCCAGGTCTCGCTCCTGCCCCGGGCAGAATCGAAATCGGTCGTGAAAAAGGGCGGCATCGGCCTGCTGAAAACGACAGTCCCGGTCGTGCCCGATGCTGCCATCGGCCACTTCGCGCTGACCGTTTTCGGGGGCAAAACCGGCTATCTGAACAACACCCGCAGCCTCTGCAGCCGCAAGGCGAACGTACGCGTCGACTTCACCGGCCAGAACGGTAAGACGTACCGGCAGATGGTTCCCGTCAAGTCCGCCTGCAAGAGCGCCAAGAAGTCCGCACGCGCCCCTCGCGGGCGCTGATACACCCTTTCTCGACTTGCACCAGGGGTGGCCTAGCCACCCGGTAAGTCGGCGTCTGCCGTGGTAAGAAATTCGTGGTACTATATTGAATCAGGATTCATTAGCGGCGCAACCAGGGCATCGACGATGAACAGGGAGACTGAAAAACGGGCCACCTTCGGCCGACCGCTTCCGCCCGGGCGGAAGCGCGGTATGACCCGCGAGCAGGTGTCGGAGAACCAGCGGCAACGCTTGCTTGCGGCGGTCTCGGTCTGCCTCGCCGAGTACGGCTACGAAGGGCTCAGCGTCGTCGGCATCTGCGCCCGGGCACGCGTCTCTCGCGTCACCTTCTACAAGCACTTCGAAGACAAGCTCGAGTGCATCCTCGCCGCGCAGAGCATCGCGCTGGAGGGGCTGGAGGCGCGGCTCGAGCTCGCGGGAGAGAGTGGACCGATCGCCGTAGTCGAAGCACTGGTCGAGTTCGCATCCTCCGAGCCGGATGTGGCTCGTCTCGCCCTGCCCTGCGGGCCCTTGATGGGCCCGCCGGCCTTCTCGAAGCGAGCGACGCGATTCCAGGAGCGCCTATGCGGCTATCTCCTGGCGGCGAGCGGCGGGGGGGACGACGGCAGGAGCATCACGGCCGAGGTCGCAGCCGGCGGCCTGGTCGCCGTCGTAGGGGCTCAGCTGGCAACGAATGGCCCGAACTCGCTCGCGGCGATCGCGCCTGAGCTCGGCGAGGCGGTCGTTCTCCAGCTGCATCCACTTCACAACTTCTCCCTGGCCCACGGGTCCGAGGAGGGGATCGCCGCCCCCTTAACCCTGGGGGGTGTCGGCGAAGGGGACCTGCCGGTTCCCAGTCGTTCCCGGTAGGTCCCAACGACGAAGCCGGCCTCGGGGTGGGGACACTCACTCTCCGCCCCTCCGGCTCCGCCGCAGGCCGATCCCGGCGCCACAGGGGGTTTCCCACCCCTCAGCGCCAGGGTCGGCCGATCTTCAGACTCGGACGGCGTCGGCGAGCAGGCTCGCCCCGCGTTCGATCGCGGGCTCGGCCATCGCGCCGAAGCCGAGGACCAGGCCGGGCCGGGTGCCCGAGTAGCTGTGCACGGCGAGGCCCTCGACGCCCAGACCGCGCCTCGCCGCCGCCTCGACGACGACCGCCTCGACCGCTCCCTCGGGCAGCTCGACCAGCTCGAACAGCCCCGCCTCGCCGCCGCGGGGTCGTGCCTCGGGCAGGTGGCGGCCGAGAGAGTCGAGCAGCGCCTCGCGGCGACTGCGATAGACGCCGCGCATCCGCCGCAGGTGGCGATCGAGTTCTCCGCGCTGGAGAAAGTCGGCGAGGGCGAGCTGGCCGGCCACCTCGCTGCCGCCGTCGGCGAGGGCCTTGGCCGGCGCGATCTGCCAGGCCAGCCAGGACGGAAGCAGCGCCCAGCCGAGCCGCATGCCCGGCGTCAGCCGCTTGCTGGCCGATCCGATGTAGGCGACTCGCTCGGGGGCCAGGCCCTGCAGCGCGCCGACCCCGGAGCGGTCGTAGCGGAGCTCGGCGTCGTAGTCGTCCTCGATCACGAGACGGTCGCCGCGCTCGGCCCACTCGACGAGGGCAGCGCGGCGCTCGCTGGCAAGCAGCGCCCCGGTGGGGAACTGGTGGGCCGGCGTGACGACGACGGCGCTCGCGCCAGTGCGCTCGAGGGCGGCAACGTCGATGCCGTCGCCGTCGACCGGGACCACGGCGACCTCGAGCCCCGCCTGCTCGGCGATCAGGCGGTGCCGGTGCCAACCCGGGTCCTCGACCGCGAGGCGGTCGATGCCACGCTCGGCCAGCCAACGGGAGATCAGGGCCAGGCCTTGGGTGAAGCCGGTGCAGACGAGTATCTGCTCGGGGTCGGCAGCCGCGCCTCGTACCCGGCCGAGGTACTCGGCGAGCGCCAGCCGCAGGACCGCCGCTCCCCGTGGGTCCGGCTCCCCGACGGCGTCGATCGGGGCCTGCCGCCAGGCAGCCCGCAGCGAGCGCAGCCAGCGGTCCCTGGGAAAGCCGGCGAGATCGGGGGTCGCCGGATCGAAGCTGTAGCGATGCGGGGGGCGAAGGGCGGGAGTCGCCTCCTTTGGGCGCGTCGGCCGGACCACCTCCGCCACCCGCACCGCGCGGCGCCCTGGCGGGTCCGGAGGTAGCCCTCGGCGGCGAGCTGACCGTAGGCCTCGCTGACGACCCCGCGTTAGACCCCGAGGTCGCCGGCGAGCTCTCGGCTCGAGGGAAGGCGCGCGCCGGGGACCAGCCGACCGGCGCGGATCGCCTCACGGATCGAGGCCTCGAGCTGTTCGTGGAGCGGCCGCGCGCCCGTTTCTCGGCGCAATGAGAGCGCCAGGGCGGCAGCGCCAACTGGTCTGGACTTTTGGGTCACTACTGGAACTGTAATCTGGACCAGTACTCCCCTATCGTCGCGACCATGAACGAGATCACGATCGTCGGAGGTGGCATCGCCGGGCTGACCGCCTCGATCGCCTGCGCCGAAGCCGGCGCCGAGGTGACACTGCGCGAGGCGCACGAGGAGCTCGGCGGGCGAGGCCGCAGCACGGGCGGTGCCTACAAGGCCAATCTCGGCCCCCATGTGATCTACAAGGACGGCGTCTTCTGGAGCTGGCTGGAGGAGCGATCGCTGCTTCCACCCTGCGCGGGCCTGCCGCTGGCGGGAATCCGCTTTCGGTGGCAGGGGCGCTCGCGACGGACGCCGCCGCTCGGCACTGTCCCGGCCGTGCTGAGGTTGCGCGGCCGCCAAGCCCCGGTCGACCGCGACTTCCGCTCCTGGGCGGCCGAGCTGACAGACGAGCGGACCGCCGAGATGATGAGCGCCGCAGCCGGCGTCTACACCTTTCACCACGACCCCGGTGAGCTTTCCGCAGCGTTCATCTGGGGGCACACGGTGCGGGTCCTGCTCAGCCCGCCGCCGACGGCCCGCTACGTGATCGGCGGCTGGGGCTCCCTGATCGACTCGCTGGCGCAGGGCGCCCGGCGCCTCGGGGTCAGGATCGAGACCGGCTCCCAGGTGGACTCGCCGCCGCCCGCGCCCACGATCGTCGCCACCGAGCTCGCCACCGCTCGCGATCTACTCGGCGACCCCTCGCTGAGGTGGGCGAGCGGCCACACCGTCTGCCTCGACCTCGGGCTGAAGCGCCGGCGGGGCGATCCCTTCGTCGTCTCCGACCTCGACGAGGCCGGTTGGGTCGAGCGCTTCAGCGCTCCGGATCCCAGCATCGCCCCTGAGGGGGAGGAGTTGGTCCAGGCGCAGATCCCGGTACGGCCCGGCGAGAGCGCCGATTCGGCCGCGACCAGGCTCGAGCGCCTGCTCGACGTTTCGCTCCCCGACTGGCGCGAGCGGGAGACATGGCGGCGCCGGCAGGTGATGGAGGGCCGCACGGGGCCGCTCGACCCACCGGGCAAAAGCTGGCGCGACAGGCCGGCGATCGACCGGGGCGAAGGAGTCTTCCTCGCCGGCGACATGGTCGCCGCGCCGGGCCTGCTCTCGGAGGTATCGGTGGCAAGCGGGATCGAGGCTGCGCGGCTCGCGGTCGCCGCCGAGGCCGGGACGCGCCCCGCCCGGGTCGCAAGAGCCGGATCCTGACAACGGGCGAACGTGACCTGTCACAGGGTCGGGGCTTCGTTCGTCAGTACTTATGAGCCCCCGAAACGGGGCGACCTTCATTCACCGGAAAGGAGAAGACCATGCGAGTCTTCGTCACGGGAGCGAGCGGGGCGATCGGCACCCGTCTCGTGCCCCAGCTGATCGATGCCGGTCACGAGGTGATCGGGACCCACCACTCGCCGGCGGGCGGTGAGCGATTGCGCGCAGCCGGCGCGACGCCAATTGCAGTCGACCTGCTCGACCCCAGAGCGGTCCGCAAGGCGGTGCTCGAGAGCGAGCCGGACGCGATCGTCCACGAGGCGACGGCGCTCGGGGAGGCCGACTTCGGCCGTAACTTCGACCGCGCCTTCGCGCTGACCAACAGGCTGCGGACCGAGGGCACCGATGCGCTGTTGGCCGCGGCTGCCGAGGCCGGCGTGCGGCGCTTCGTCGCCCAGAGCTACGCCAGCTTGAGGAACGTGCGCGAAGGCGGCATGGTCAAGACCGAGGACGATCCGCTTGACCCTCACCCGCCGAAGGACGCGGTCGAGAGCCAGGCGGCGATGCGCCATCTCGAGGAGGCGGTGACCGACGCGGGCGGCATCGTGCTCCGCTACGGCGCTTTCTACGGGGCCGACAACGACGGGCTGGTCGAGCCGGTCCGCAAGCGCCAGTTCCCGATCGTCGGCGAGGGGGGTGGGGTGACCTCCTTCATCCACCTCGAGGACGCCGCCGAGGCGACGGTCCTTGCTCTCGAGCACGAGGGGCCCGCCCTCTACAACGTCGTCGACGACGACCCCGCGCCGGTGCGGGAGTGGCTGCCGGTGATGGCCGAGTCGCTCGGAGCCGGGCCGCCGAGGCACTTCCCGCGCTGGCTGGCGCGCCTGTTCGCCGGCGAGGCGGTGATCGTGATGGGAACCGAATCGCGGGGCGCCTCCAACGCGAAGGCGAAGCGTGAGCTCGGCTGGGCCCCGCGCCATCCCAGCTGGCGCCAAGGGTTCGCGGCCACCTACCGGTCCGCGGCCCCGGCGAGCTAGGGCCGACTCAGAGGTGCCGCAGCTTGTCCGGGTTGCGGACCACCCGGATCGTCTGGATCAGACCCTTGTCGACTTCGACGGTGAGGACGCTTTCGACCTGGCCGTCGGGGTCGATGACGAGCCGTGCGGGCCGGCCGTTCACCATCGAGCTGACGAGGGTCGCGCCGGCGGTCTCGCGCCGGGCGCGGGAGATGTTGATCATGAAACGGGCGATGCGGTCGACGCCGCCGAAGGGGCGGCGGGCGGCGGTGATCTTGCCGCCGCCGTCGCTATAGACCGTGGCGCCAGCGGCGAGCACGTCACGCAGGCCGTCGACGTCGCCCTCCTCGCTGGCTTCGATGAAGCGGTCGAGCAGCCTTTCGCGTTCGACGTCGTCGGCGTCGAATCGGGTCCGATGGGCTTCCAAATGCTTGCGGGCCCGGGTCGCTATCTGGCGGCAGTTCTCCTCGCTGCGGCCGACCGACTCGGCGATCTGCGCGTAATCGAACTCGAAGACCTCGCGCAGTAGGAACACGGCCCTTTCGACAGGGGAGAGCCGCTCCAGGAGGATCAGGAAGGCCTGCGAGATAGTGTCGGCGGCCTCTGCGTGCTCGGCGGGCCCCGGGCCTTCCTCGGTGAGCAACGGCTCGGGCAGCCAGGGCCCGATGTACTGCTCGCGCTGGACTCGGGCCGAGCGCATGTAGTCGATTGCCAGCCGGGTCGTCACGGTCGAGAGCCAGGCCCGCGGCGAGTCGATCGTCTCTCCGTGCCGCCTGGTCTCCTCGAGGCGCAGGAACGCCTCCTGTCCGAGATCTTCCGCGTCGCTGACGCTGCCGGTCATCCGGTAGGCGATCGCGAAAGTGAGCCTTCGCAGCTCCTCGAGGCTGCCGGTGTCGCCGCCTGCGTCCATGGTCATCCGCTGCTCCACCTCGGCTACCCCGTGGCGGCGGCGTTCAAGCCGCGCGATCGTGTTCGTCATAGAGGCCACCTTTCGTCCCGACTGCCGCGGTAACGGCTGGCATGGTGGTGGACATCCACCCTGCGATGGCCTCAAGCGATCGAGCTCAGGCCGCTCCCGATGCCGATCGTGGTTTCGAGAGTTGCTTCCGGGACCACTATGGGCCGGTGCTCGCTTTCGCGATCCGCCGCCTGCCGGATCGAGCGACGGCCGAGGAAGTGGCGTCGGAGACATTCGCCATCGCCTGGCGCCGGCGGGAGTCGATCCCCCGGGAACCGCTGCCGTGGCTATACGGGATCGCTTATCGGGTGATTGCCAACCAGCGACGCTCGCTCCAGCGACGCATTCGACTGGGCGCTCGGCTTCAGCACGAGGCGGGGTCAGCCGCCGGACCGGTCGAACCGTCCGACTCGCTGCACCGCCGCGAGTCTTTCTACCGGGCTTTCCGAGAGCTCAGCGAGGGCGACCGCGAGGTCCTGCGCCTGGTCGCCTGGGACGGCCTCGGGGCGGGTGACGCCTCCCTGGTTCTCGGCTGCTCTGCGACTGCGTTCAGGGTGCGCCTGCACCGCGCGAAGCGTCGACTTGCGAAACAACTCGAGGGGAGCGGACATTCAGCTGACGAGGGCCCGTCCTGGGCCGCCGACCCCAACGAGGAGCCGAGTTGACCGGCAGGAGCAAGACGATCGATCCGCTTGCCGCGATGGCGGCGGAGAACCCGACCTCTCCGGCTGAGCTACAGGCCGAGCTCGGCTCGGGGGGAATGGACCGAGCGTTTGCTCGTGCCCTGGCGCTCGGTCAGACAGGGCCTGAGTCGGTCGCGGCGGATCTCGGCGCCGGCGGTGTCGCGCGCGGCCGAGCCAAACTGGCCTTGGGACTCGCCGTCGTCTTGGTGGCGCTGGGTGCAGTTCTAGTCGGCGCCGGAGGTTTGTTCGGTGGCTCCGGAGGGGGTCAGCCGCAGTTCGCCGCCGCCGCCATCCGTGTCGCCGAGGCCAACCCCCGCTTGCTCGTCACCGAGCCCGGGTGGAGAATCGTCCGGGCGGACGAATTCGAACCCGACAGCGGCGAACTGACCTTCAGCGACGGTAGCCACGAGTTCGAAGTCCACTGGTATCCGGCCCACCTTTACGAGGTCTATCTGCGCGATCGCGCAACCGTCAGTCACCCCGAAGCGGGGACCTTGCTCGGCGAGCGGGCGACCACGGTCGATTACACGCGCGAGGAATACGCGACCATGCTCTCGCCGCAGGGAAGCGTCTTCATCGAGGTCCGTGGCCAGCTCGGCAGCAAGCCTGCCTACGACCGGGTCTTGCACTCCCTGCGGCCGGTCGGGGTCGAGACTTGGCTTGGAGCGATGCCGGCGAGCACCGTGCGGCCGGAAGCCAGGGCCGCCGCTATCGACCGGATGCTGCGCGGCATCTCCCTGCCGCCCGGTTTCGACGCCTCAGCGCTGCGTAGCGAAGGCTCGATCGCAGACGAGGACACGCTTGCGGTCAAGGTCGGCAACGCGGTCGCCTGCGGTTGGGTCCAGAGCTGGATCGCGGCCCGCGCGTCAAGCGAAGTGGCTGCGGCCGAGCGAGCTGTGGAGGCGATCGAGGGCTCGGAGTCTTGGCCCATCGTTCGCGAGACGCAGGTGCCCTGGTTCTCGAACTACAGGGTCATCGCCCACCAATTGCGGCAGGGTCGGCTCGACCTCGGGCCAGCGGGCTATGAAGCCACGACCGACGGCAGGACCTTCGCCCTCGGTCCCGCTTGGAAGTTGACGCTCGGGTGCGAGGGCACCTATCGGCGCGAGGTCGGGGAAGTCCCCGAATACCCGTGAATGGGCGCTCCGGCGAAAACGGCTGTCCGTAGCGCCTTGACACCGGGTCCCCACACTGCTGTGCTGTCTTGACTTGGAGCGCGCGGGGAAATCTGTTTGGTTGGGTATCGCGCTCGCCGTGGCGCTGCTGGCCTTGCCGACGTTCGCCGCCGCGGACGCGTCGATCTCGCGGCACGGCAACAAGATGAATCTCACCTCGGACGGGGACGGCGACGAGGTCCACTACGCCGGAACCGACTACCTGCGCGTGATCTCCTTCTTCGTCGAGCCCGGCCACGTGCTCCGCGCCGGCGCCGGCTGCCACCGTCTCCGCGGCCCTCATGTGACGAAAGTGATCGTCGCCTGCGGGGCGCCGTCGCTGAAGGAAAACGACGGCAACCACGTGACGATGAGCGTCGATCTCGGCGGCGGTGACGACTCCTTCAACGCCAGCCCCTACGCCGACGTCCAGCCGCGGATCGTCGCCGACGGCGGCGACGGCAACGACCGGATCTTCGGCTCGGTCAACTCCGACGACATCGCCGGCGGCGCCGGCGACGACCGGATCGAAGGCGGCGAGGACGTCGACAACATGGACGGCGGCGAGGGCAACGACATCGTCATCGGTGGCTCCGGCGACGACGGGCTCCAGGGCGGCGGCGGCACCGACCAGATCTACGGCGACGGACTGAAACCGATCAAAACCTGGGGCAACGACGTGATCGTCTCCGCGCTCGACTTCACCCCCGATTTCACCAGCTTCCTCGCCGACCGGGTCAACTGCGGCGAGGGCACCTATGACGCGGCTGTCGTCGACGACGTCGACAACATCGACGCGAACTGCGAGAACCTCTCCGGCGGTCGCAGCACGCCACCGCGCGACACCGTCGGAACCTTGCCGCTCTCGGTCAGCATCGACGGGCCGGCAGCGGCGGAGGGCAACTTCGCGGACATCGTCCGCGGCACGCCGGTCCGCGTACCGATCACCTTCTCCGCGGCGGCGACGATCGACTCGACCCTCACTGTCTCACGGGCGTTCGCCCGCAGCCATGACCTTCCCAACCGGATCATCGCCCGCGGGATCGGCACGCCCCTGACTCTGATCCCGATCACGATGAACTCGCAGATCCGCATTCTCTGGAAGGCCCGCCCGGCGCTGATCGGCGTCAAAAAAGTCCCGGCCAAACTCAAGGTCACCGGCACCGGCTCCGACGGCTCCACCGACTCCGCCGTCAAAGCGCTCGTCCTGCGCTGAGCGGGCGGACGGTCTTGAACCGCTCCTCGCGGGGCGGGGGATCGGGGATCTCCTCGAGCGGGTATCGGGGGACCATGCGGATCATCGCTTGCCTCCTCGCGACCCTTCTCGCGGGCCTCGCCATCGCCGCAGGCGCCGGGGCTTCGAGCGAGGAGCGGCGGGCATATGCGGCGAAGGTCGAGCCGATCTGCAGGGCCAACACCGAGACCATCGAACACCTGCTCAACGGGACGAGGAAGATGGCGAACCACGGCCAGGCCGTCGCCGCCGGACGGCGCTTCGTGCAGGCATCGAATGTCTTCTCCGCCACCGTGCGGAAGGTGGCGAAGGTCCAGCGGCCGACGACGTATTCAGCCCGCATCGGAAAATGGATCGAACGGCTTCACAACGTCAAGGAAGGTCTACGGCGGGTAGGCATCGCGCTGAAGGAGCGCAATCGACTGAAGGCGCTGAATCGCTCCGGTCAACTGAGGGACGCAGGCACCTCCGCCAACCGGGCCGTCGTCGGCTTCCATTTCCGTTATTGCCGAATTCGCGAGGCGCGCTTCAGCTAGTGGTGAGTCGTTCCTACCCGAAGAGCGCGCCGGCGCGGCCGTCCCACCCGTTCTCGAGAGCCCAGCGGGCGCCCACGGTCCATGCCTGGACCCGGTTGGCGATCGCGACCGGCTCGGGGCCGTCGGGGCTGACGGCGAATAGCTCCGGGGCGCCGCCGAGCGCCTCGATCGCCGCGAGGACGCCCCGGCGCAGCTGCTCGGCGGCATCCCCCTCACCGGCTGCACGCAGGCCGCCCCATCCCAGCCAGGAGTCGAAGGGCCAGACCGCTCCGCGGTGGTAGGCGCCGGCTGCGAAGAGCGCGTGCTCGCTCGAGAGCGTCCGTAGGCCCCATGGGGTGAGGACGTCCGGTCTGAGAAGTCGCTTGGCTGCGGCGGCTCGGAGGCGCGGCGGAAGCGCCCCGGCCCAGAGCAGCCAGCCGAGCTGGGAGCCGGCGCCCGGAACGCGCTCGCCATCTCCGGCGATGGCCATGGTCTCGGGGTCGAATGCCTCGCCGACGGCCTCGGCCATTCGCTCCGCGGCCGCCTCCCAGCGCTCTTCGCCCGAGAGGACGGCGAGGGCGCGCAGCGCGGCGACTGCGACCGCCTGGCTGTCGGCGTCTGCCAGGGGCGGGGTAGGGACCCTGCCGTCGGAGTTGAGGATGCCGCCGCCGTGGTTGGCGGGGTCGGCCGGATCTTCAGCGTCGCGCCACCCTTGCTGCGCCAGACCGCCCGAGCCCTGCCGCGGCCCGTGGCGCACGAGCCCGCCACCCCGGCGCAGCGCGCCCTCCAGCCAGCGCCCGCCCGCCCGCCAGGCCGCCTGCAGCTCGATGGCAAGGGGGGGCTCGCCGAGCGAGGCGAGCAGGATCAGGAACCAGGAGGTCGAGTCGGCCGAGCCGTAGTAGCGCAGCTCGCCGTCGCGCAGCGGCCAGCCGGCCGCGCCGAGGCGCTCGGGCGCCCGCGGCCACCACTCGTGGACGATCTTGCCCGGCTCCTCGTCGGTCTCGGGGTCCTCGGTCTTTCCCTGCAGGGAAGCGAGCGCCCGCAGGGTCGCGCGGGCGACGTCCGGTCGCGCAGGCAGGACCGCGAGCGAGGCGACCGCCGCGTCGCGCCCGAAGAGGGCGTGGAAGCGGCCTGGGTCACCGGCATCGACCGGCTCGGCGCTCGCGTAGGGCCATCCCTCCGGCGAGAGCAGCGTGTCGAGGCCGGCGAAAGGCACGGCCATCGCGCCGGCTATCCCTTGACTGCGCCCGCGGTCATCCCGGCGACGATGCGGCGCTGGAAGATCAGGACCAGTGCGATCAGCGGGACCGTCACCACGACCGAGGCCGCGCTGATCGTCCCCAGCGGCACTTCGAACTGGGTGCTGCCGGTGAAGAAGGCGATCGCGGCCGGCACGGGACGGCGCTCGGGAGTGCTGGTCAGGGTGATCGCGAAGAGGAACTCGTTCCAGGCGAAGATGAAGACCAGCAGGCCGGCGGTGACGACG
>Ga0190274_10001245_pt1 | contig 14948 bp, 11 predicted proteins | sample Popmic531T_FD_133002 | JGI IMG/M metagenome (GOLD analysis project Ga0190274, IMG submission 133002) | Populus adjacent soil microbial communities from riparian zone of Yellowstone River, Montana, USA - 531 T | ecosystem: Environmental > Terrestrial > Soil > Riparian zone | place: USA: Montana...
AAAAAAGAATTCTCCCGCGATGCGGAAGGTTTAAATGAGTTCATGAACAAAGTGGAATCTTTCGACGCACTGATTAAACTTACTGGTGACCGTAAATACAAAACCTATAAAAAGAAAGAACTGATTTTTTCAGAAGGCAATCATCCGGGTGGTGTTTATTTTGTGAATAAAGGAAAAGTAAAAACATTCAAATCGAATGAAGACGGCAAGGAATATATAACAGGATTGTATAAGGATGGGGATTTTCTGGGCTATACTGCAATTTTGGAAGATAGCAATTTTACAGAATCGGCCACTGCTCTGGAAGAAGCAGAAATTTGTCTCATCCAGCGACAGGATTTTCTGGCATTATTATATTCAAACCGAGAGGTTGCCAATAAATTTATCAAATTACTTTCTGACAACCTGATTGAAAAAGAAGAAAGGCTTCTGAGCCTTGCCTATAACTCAGTCAGAAAACGAGTTGCAGAAGCATTATTGATGCTTCGTGATCGATACAAGGAACAAAATAACGAAGAGTTCAGCATTCATATTTCAAGGGAAGATTTATCAAATATTGTAGGTACTGCTACTGAATCCTTGATTCGAACCCTTTCAGATTTTAAAGAAGAAGGACTCATTGAGCTGAAAGCAGGCCAGGTGCGGATTATGGATACCAGGAAACTTGAACATATGAAGTTCTGATTTTTTTGTATCTTTATTGAAGTGGAATTAACTCATCAGCCAATTGAGCGCACTTTACTGTCGATTCACTTCCAATTTCAGATTTAATCAGGGTCAATTTACTTTGCCTGTGAGGAGCATCCTGTTTACCGGAATTTTTCTTTCGTTGCTGGTTCCAAATATGAGTTTCAGCCAGGTTTCACCTGCAAATATTGGCTTTGAAGCAGGAAATTTTAACGGCTGGGTTGGAGCAACGGGTCAATGCTGTCCGGTTTATACTCCGCAATCCGGAATTGATACAGCTCGTCATATCATCACGTCAGGAAATTTTACCGATCCCTATTCAAATGGAATGGTGAATGTGGTTGCACCGGGTTCCCTGTTTTCTGCAAGACTTGGAAATAATTCCGGTTCGGCTGAGTCGGAGAATCTCGAATATGCTTTTACAGTACCATCCGATTCATTACTTCTCGTAATCCGGTTTGCAGTCATCCTTGAAAATGGAAACCATCCGCCAATAAAACAATCGCGTTTCAAATATGAAATCACAGGAAACGGAGGAAATCTTACCGGCTGTCTGACTGAACAGGTAACTGCCGGCGACAGCACAATCAATTTTATCATCAATGGAGCGTATGAGATGCTAGACTGGCAAACCAGAGTTGTTAATTTAACAGGGTTGCAGGGAATTACAATCAATATTCATTTCGAAACAGGAGATTGTGAACCCGGAGGACATTTTGGATATGCTTATGTGGATGGTGAACTTAAGCCGGCTGAACTTTCCGGTACATTTTGCAACCCCGATGGTGGAATTACCCTCTTTGCTCCTTCCGGATTGCACGGCACCTGGTTCGACGGCTCAACTGCTGATTCAATCAATATTATATCTCCTTTGGCAGGAAGCAATTACACGCTCGATCTTGAACACGAAAACGGATGCACTGTTACGCTTTCAAAAATTGTTAATGGAATGCTTCCAGAAAGTGATTTCACTGTTACACCGGGTTGCAATTATGAAACATTCTTCCAAAACAATTCTATTTGTCATACAGGCAGTACGTATTCCTGGGAATTTGGTGACGGACAAACAGGTTCAACAATCAATCCGATTTACAATTATAACGCACCGGGAACATATGAAATAACGTTAACCGTACAACAGCCTGATAATTGCCGATCGACTCATTCAGAAACTATTTTGGTGAATGAAAATGCAGAGTCGGGTTTTGAAGTGGAGGGAAATTGCATTTATCATCCGGTAAAATTTACAAATACGGCAAGTGCAGGAAATCAATTCACGTATGCATGGTACATCGACAATCAGCTTGCATATACTACTGCATCACCGGAACATATTTTTTATCAATCAGGTTTGCATCATATTTTGCTAATACTAACTGATGCCAATGGTTGCACCGATTCCTCAACAGCAGAGCTATTGATTGAACAACCCGGTGATTGCCAGGGTGAAGAAAATGTAACCTGGTTTCCAAATGCATTCACACCAAACGCCGATGGGAAAAATGATTATTTTGAAGCGATTACCGATGACACAAATTCACAAATAACAATTACGGTTAGGAATCGTTTTGGAGAAATTATTTACACCGGAAATAAATGGGATGGAAACAAAATGGGTAATGTGTGTCCGGAAGGAATTTACAGTTACTCTGTTGCATACTCAAATCAATCACAAGGACAAAAACTGACAGGTACGGTTTTGTTGGTTAGATAGTGCATCAAAATATTTTTAAAACTTTTCTAAAATAAAAAACAATTTCAAATTTCTGGATTAACGCATGACTCTTCAAATAAAGGCAGTAGAAGATTCCCGGTTACTGAAAAGATACATTTACCTCCCATCTGAATTGCATGCTGCTTATTCTGCCTTTGTCCCGCCTTTTTACAAAGACGAATTTGATTTTCACGATCCCAATAAAAACAAACAACTCAAAAACAGCAAAACAATTTTGCTATTAGCTTTCAGGGATGAACAGCCTGTTGGTCGAATCATGGGAATAATTTACTACCCATGGAATGAAAAGATGAATATAAAACAAGCCCGGTTTTACCAGTTAGATTGCATCAATGACACTACTGTATCAAGTGCTTTGTTGAATAAAATTGAATCCTGGGCTAAGGAGAATGGAATGAATGAAATAATTGGTTCGTTTGGTTTCTCCGATAAGGATCCCCAGGGAATTCAGGTAGAAGGTTTTGAATATCTACCTGTGATTGCCTCGGTGAGTCATCAACCGTACCTTGCAAAATTGGTTGAAACGGAAGGATATGCCAAGTTCAAAGATTGTGTGAGTTACCTTATGCAGATTCCGGAAATTATGCCGGAATTTTATAATTCCATTTACAAAAGGACTTTAAAAAACCATCATCTCCGGCTTCTTGAATTCCGTAACAGGAAAACATTGAAACCATTTTTTGTGCCTGTCATGCAATTGATGAACGATACTTATAAAAATATTTTCGGATTTGTACCAATGGATGAATCCGACATTAATCATCTTGCTGATCAATATTTATCGGTACTCGATCCTCAACTTGTAAAAATTGTGATCAATGATAATTCGGAGCCTGTTGCGTTTGTGATTGCGATGGCCAACATCAGCAAAGGAATTAAAAAAGCACAAGGCAAACTTTTTCCAACAGGATTCCTGCACATTCTTCTTGATATGAAGCGATCAAAACAACTTGATCTTTGTTTGGGTGCTGTATCGGAAAACTATCGGGGAAGAGGACTGAATGTGCTCTTGGGAATTTCGCTCATGCAAACCGCGCGAAAGAAAGGACTGCTTCAAATGGACAGCCATCTAATCCTTGAAGAAAACCGGAAGATGAGAGCGGAACTGGAGAAACTTGGTGGAGTGCTCCACAAAAGGTTCCGGATTTACTCAAAGCAATTATAACTATTTGAATTACAGTCACTTTTGAATCATTAAAAATTACTACTTTTGTAGAAGGCATGCTACAATTCAAATCAGGATTTATGACAACAACCTGAAACTGAAAAGCCTAAGCATCCCTGTATCAAAAATTGAATATTTACGTTAAATAAATTCATCCGGGACTTTTTGAATAGTCAAACGCAGGAATTCCACGGAAAAACAGAACCATGACAACTAATAAAAAAAGTGTGCTTATTGTTGATGATCACGTGATCATCAGAAGAGGAATGAAATTTATTCTTGAATCCAGTTTCGGGATACAGGAATTTTTTGAAACTGAATCCTGTTCTGGTCTGAAAGAAATGCTGACCAGGGAGCCAATCACACACATTATTCTTGACATGCAATTGAACGATGGGAACGTAATTGAAATCCTGTCGGAAGTAATAAACTTGTATCCAAACATCAGGATCCTGGTTTACACAATGAGTCCGGAAGAAATTTTTGGTGTGCGCATCATGAATATGGGTGTGGCAGGATTCCTGAACAAACAAACCAACGAAAAAGAAGTAATCAAAGCCCTTGAAACTTTTTTCAAAGGACAGAAATACTGCAGTCAGTTTTTGAAAGATCAGATGGATGACAAGCAGAATGCTGATGGCAAGACCGATCCATTCAGGGAATTATCGGAAAGGGAAATAACTGTAATGAGTTATTTGCTCAAAGGTGAAGGCATAAAAGAAATCAGCAGCAGGTTGAATATTAAATCTTCTACCGTTGCTACTTTTAAGGCAAGAATTTATAATAAACTGGGAGTGTCAAATGTTATTGACCTGAAAAACCTGGCGGAAATTTACAAATTTCGCCAACCAGGATAAATTCTACCGGCAATGATGCTTTGTTTGCAGGATTTAACTCAAAAGAAAATAAGTTCGGTCTCTGTATTCTGCTGGTGTTTTCTAATTATATTTTTCATTTACAACTCTGCATTTTCTCAGCAGGAAGAAGCTTTCACAGTTAAGAGGTATTCCTCTTCAAACGGCCTTCCTCAAAACACCATCAGATCCATGGTCATGGATGATAGTCGTTTTTTATGGATGACAACAGAGGAAGGCCTCGTCAGATTCGATGGGAGAAACTTCAGAGTTTACAATCAAAACAACCAGCCTGAGATAAACAACGACCGCTTCCGCTGGTTCATGAAAACCATTGATGGAAAATTGGTGGTGAGTGAACTTACTGGTGCCACTTTTATTATTTCAAAAGGTGAAATAACCCTGGTAAAAAAGGGAGATGTTCAAAAGTCGACGGAACAATTTATCAGGGGTACTGCTCCAAACCTGGATTATTATCTCGAAGGACTAAACAGGAAATTCCCGGGTGTTGATGCATCAGAATTGTCAGATTTTTCTGTATTTCTCGCTGAATTACCTAATTTTTCATATGGCGTTTTTTTGAAACAAACATCCAGCTTCAAAATTTTCAAAGGCAATAGGAATGTTAAAAATATCAAATTCGGCAGCAAAAAACCTGCACATCTTTTCACAATCGGAAAGTCTGTTTATTTTTTTGACAGTAACAAGATTTTATATTACATCGATATTGAGAAAGGCACCATAAAAGAAACTACTCTGAAGGGAGATCTGAGTAATAAAGACTTAAAGTATTTTCTTATCGAGAAAAACGTAATTTCAAGTTCAGGCTACCCTGATGTTTACATTAAATTGAAAAATAATCTTTTCAGATTTTATCCAACCGGAAATCCGCTGGTAGTGAATTCCGTATTGATAACAAAACAACTACCCACAAATTGCAATATTTCCGATGCATTCTTTGACACTAAAAGTCAAAGTCTTTACCTGGGCACTGATACAAAAGGGCTTTATATTTATAAAAAAAATAATCTAAAAACTATTATTTACAGTGATAAATTCGGGAATCAAAACAATGCATACTACAGCCAGGTAGATATCGACAGCAACACTATTTTCACCTGGTATAAAAAAGAGTTCCGACTCGACGGCGCAAAACGTTCAAATCTTCCAATACCCAGCCATAGTCCGGAATGTTTGATAAAAGATTCCAGTAACAGAATTTTCTATGCTATAGCAGATACAATGGTTTGTTATGACCTTGTCCAGAATACCACTCTCAAAACGGTTTGTGATAATGTCCAGGAATTTTACAGTCTTGAACTATCCGGAGATTCAATTCTGGTAGGCACTTTAAAAGGTATCGGATATTTCAAAAACAACAAATACCATCATATTTATCACCAGTCAGACAAGGCCCCGGATTCTCGCATTGAATTTCTGAAAATAGGCCCGGATGGGAAAATATGGGTAGCTCGCTGTAAAGGAATTGCTTTACTTGATCTGAAAACCGGAATGCTTGAAGAGGCTAAAGGTCTTTCAAATATTTGCGCAAGGGTGCTTTTCAGGGACAAGGACAAAATGTTCATTGGTACTTATGGCAATGGATATTTTGTTTGGGAAAATGGTAAAGTCACGAAAATGCCACTCGATAAAAATCAAAACCTGTCGCACGTGCACAGCTTCATGATTGATCGGAACAATTTTATGTGGATGTCAACCAACAAAGGCCTTTTCCGGACAAATTATGAAAACATCCTGCAATACGATCCCAAAAAAAATCAAAAAATATATTATGAATATTTCGGGCAGGATGATGGAATTCTAAATACTGAATTCAATGGTGGTTGCACTCCTCCTTACCTGCGACTGAAAAACAATTATGTCTCATACCCAACTATGGAAGGATTGGTTTGGTTTATCCCCGAACTAATTCCTGAAGATACACCTGATGAACTCATTATTTTTGATCAGTTGATTGTAGATGGAAAAGCACTTCCCGCAAGCAATCCTTTGGATGTGCCATCAAATCACGAAAACGTTGAAATTCATTTTTCCACACCATACTGGGGGAATAATTCCAACCTGAATATGGAGTATAAACTTGAAGGTTTTAATAAAGAATGGATTCCTGTTAACCCCGATCAGAAATTTCAATCATTTTCAAACCTCTCTTCAGGCAATTATACTTTCAAATTGAGAAAACAGCAAAATTCTCTTAAGCAACCATATCTGGAGGCTGCAATGGTATTTGATGTGGATAAGATGTATTATGAATCGCCATGGTTCATTTTATTAATCATGATTGCAACGGCAGGGTTATTCTACCTGTTAATTCTTCTCAACTCCAGGAGGATCCTCCGCAAGAATATTGAACTTGAACAGCGCATTGCGGAAAGAACCATTGAATTGAAAAATGTAAACATGCAGCTGGAAGAAAATTTCAGTCAGCTTGCGCAGAAAGAACGCTTTTTGTCGGAGTCGATAGATGTTAAAAACAGGCTTATCTCAATTATTTCACATGACATTATTACTCCACTGAAATTCATATCCATGGTTTCCAGAATTTCAAAACGAAATCCTGCGGTAATCGACAAGAAAAAGCTGGTGGATAGTATGAATGATATCGAATTCGCATCTGATAAACTATACAACAACGCAAGCAATATATTAAACTGGATGAAATTCCAGAACAACAGAATTACTCCCAAAAAGGATTATATAGCCTTACACGAATTCATTGATGATATTTTGGAGCCACTTTTAGGAATGGCTGAAACCAAGGGCATACAAATTCAAAACCTGGTACCTGAGGAAGAAATCATGATTTCCGACAGGAACATCCTGATGATTGTGCTTCAGAATTTACTTTCCAATGCAATCAAGTACACCGAAAAAGGTACCATTACTTTCAGTGTTGCAACAAGGGACGATATGTATTTAATAACGGTTGAGGATAATGGTATTGGTATGTCACCGGAAGTCAAAAACACAATTGAAAAAATTATTTCCCGTAAAGGGCAGATTACCGGAGAAACACCTAACCATGAAAATGGAAACCAACTTGGTTATTACATTATCGTGGATTTCCTTCAGCTTTTGAAAGGTTCCATCCAGGTAACAAGCGCTCCCGGCATTGGCACTTCGGTCACAGTGAGTTTCACTGATGCACAATAAGCAAAAAAATCAGTTGAAATTATTTTTTCTGTATTGCTGTTTTCTTAATTTCAACTACCAGCATGTCAGTATATTGCTTGCTAAATGTTTCAAGGTTGGCAGGATTAGTCGCTTCTGATTGTATGGACCATAGCAGTTCACCGGTGGCAAAGTCATACAGATTACTTTCAAGGAAATACTTTTTATCAGTTTCATAATAACCGGGAGAGTAAACTACAGGAGTATAATAATTATAATAGTTGTAAAAGTTTCCATAGTAATTGTTGTTCATCGGTGTGTAGGCCATATCTCCCGGGACATAGCGTGTTTCACTTTCCTGCCTGATAGGAACAACTGTCAATATCACATCACAACCTGCCTTCTGAACTTTTTCAATAAGTACTTCCCTGTTGGGGATGTTGTCTTTTGAAAAAGTATATGGAAAAATATCAGTGCTTTTCACCACATTCAATCCGCGATCGACTGCTGCGAAAGCAAGATTCATCTCCAATTGTGTTTTCACTTGAAAATTTTCAGCAAGCACGAAAATAAACATGTTGGTGTATTGCTTTTTACCGGCCTTTTCCTTGTTCACCCAGGAACCTGTTACTTTTAAAGTGGGTTCACAGGAAGTGAGAAATAGCATGGAGATAACCAGTACAGGCAAATATTTAAGGAGTAATTTTACTTTCATAAAAGATATTTTTGAATGAGGTGTTTGTGTCTATTTTGTTGGTCTTTTTAATTCAAGCACTTTGCTTCCGTTAAAGAAGAGTTGCAGGTTGCTGTCGGTTTCTTTAAAAGTATATTTACCGGGAGTCAGTGATTTCTCCAGAGCATATTCATAATCCATATCGGGACAGGCCATGCGTGTGGAAATCATGGGTGAGATAGACAAAGAATCCTTTTCCAGGCTGAATCCTGCACTCATCCGGTTGCAACCGGCAAAGGCGCTCATCATATGTTCAGTCATATCAAAATTGACATAAGGCAATGCATTACCTGATTTTGAAGGATCCACTGCTGCTCCGGATATTACATGAATCTCCCATTTGCCTCCGGTGAATTGTTTACCGGAATTTTTAGTTGCAGAATTGTTCGCAGCACAACCTGCTAAAATTAAAAGGAACAAGCCAAAAATCAGGGATTTCATAACAATTCTAAATGATTGCAGTTCAAATATCGTAATAATTTAGTTTACGTCAGGGAACAAAAAAGGGGATGTAATTAAATACACCCCCTTTAAGTTATGTTTTCCCGGTTATTAAAATCCCCAGGCAATACCTACGTTAGCTGTTAAGTAACTGCGTGTAGCCAGTTCCTTTGTCTTGAAAGCGTTGTAATATTTAGCAACCACGATCACACCTACTTCAGGTCCTGCTTTGAAGATAACTCCAAGTTCAGGCTTAAGAAGAAAATGCCAGGTGTCTTCAGTGATAGCCCAAACACCCATATCAACTTCGTTGCTTGTAAACTGTGTTCCGATTCCGATCCCTGCGAAAGGACTTAATTTTTCAGCTGGAGCAAAATAATAATCGGCTGATGCAAGCATTGGCACCGTACTGCAATAACGGTATTGCTTTCCGGTGATAGATGCTGTTTCCCTGGTGTATGTTGCATAATCCTTATCTTCATAAAACACGTTCCATCCTAATTCAATACCAACTCCAACGTTTTCGTTTACCATTTTACGGTAATCGAAAGTCATTCCCCGGAAACTTGGTGCACTGATGAAATCATTGAAGTCGCCCATGCTGAATCCCATGGAATACTGGAAGGAGTATACGTTATCCTGTGCCTTAGCAGATGTTCCAAACATCCCGGCAATAATTATAATTGAAAGAACTATTTTTTTCATAGCTTATGGGAGTTTAGGATTAAGGATGTAAATAGGCTGACTGAGAGAATGCCTGATCGATTGATTTGTTGATGCGTGCCTGGAAATTGGTATTTGACGATCCTTCAAGCAGACCATTTACAACACCTAACCAAACTACTTCATTCTTACCAGTTGGATTTTGATTTTTGTTATCAGCCAAAGTCATGAACAATGACCCTGTTGTATAACTTGTCACCATCGGGTAGTAAGGATAATAGTATCCACCGTATCCTGGAGGATAATACCAGCCATAATAGTAACCCCAGTAGTCATAGTAGTAAGAAATGTTGGTTACTTCAATAGCGCTTGGCATCAACACAAAGTCAGCGATTATTGCATTTCCAACAAGCGTATACCCACGGGATGCCATGTTGGCTTTGATCCGATCAAGAATTATGTTGGCATATACAGGGTTCACGAACTCAATATCATCGCCTGTTGTAGCAGCTCCGGTAATTTTGACAACCGAATCCGGCATAGCATATGTAGGCTTACCTGCGAAAATGAAATTTTCATCATAGTTGGTGTATACAATATCATACTCATCAACGTAATCGGGGCCATCCGGGTAACATCCGGCCATTGTTAATGACAGGAATAACATCGCAAAGATGTATTTCACATTTTTTTTCATAGGGTTGTATTTAGATTGTACAAATTAGATTTTAAAACCAGAATCCTGAAAATCACACAACAAATATATTAATTAAAGAATGATTCAAAGATCATAAAAATCAACTACAAATTGGTGATTTTAGGATTTTAAAACTGCAAAATATTGATAATTAAATAGTTAATTCAAATAATGCAAGATGTTATTAAATGATAAAATTTTTAAATTCCTGGTTCATTGTTTTCGAATCAGTTTTCCCGGGTAATTATTCCGGTATCAATTCTTCGGGCACACCATACCCCCACCGTTGCATATACTCTCCCCATTCCAACTGAATTTTATCAAGTAGCGGACGGGCAATTCGATAATTGTTTTTGGTATACCCCTTCTGATTGGAAAGAAATTTTTCGAAATGGACACGTGGTGCGACAAAGTCTTCATGCAACAGGTCATTGTAAATATTTCTGCAAAGTTCAAGTGGCTCTTTTTCCAAATCTTCAAATCGTATTTCAACAAGGTTTCCTTTCGGGATGAGATGCTTTTGCTGATCATAATCGTGCATCAGCCTCTTAAAATTTTCATAAATCATTTCGTCAATAAACACTCTATCCACCTTCGTAAACCACAAGGTTGGAAAAAGTTCATAAAAGAATTTTTGTGTGCTCAGAAATACAGTGATAGGATTTCTGTAAATGAAAATAAATTTGGCATCAGGGAATGTTCGAAGCAACGACTTGATCCGCGCCGTATTCACCGGATTCTTTAATACCGCCCTGTGCCCATATGAATTCAGTAATGATTTCACAATCAGATCACGGTAAATGCGATCCCAGGAAGGATCAATTCCTTGATTCACATCATCGATTGAACGGGTATAAATTTCCCTGTACAAATTTGGGAAATAAAAGAAATGATAGAAAGATCTTTCGGTCAGATTACTCAGGGCAAACTCATCTTCCTGCGGGAGGTCAATTCCGAGCTTCACATTATCGGAAGGCCTTTTGTCAGGCATATTCATTTCCATGAAATTCTTAAAAATAAATTTACTGCCCAGGTTGTTCGGAAATACCGAATGATAAGTAGTCAGGTAACCCGATTCCGGATCTGCGCAAAGCATGTTGTGCAAAAAAGTAGTCCCGCTTCGCCAATGACCTAATATAAAAAGGGGTTCCTTTTGAAACCTGAATTTCTTAACCCTTTGTCTGAAAAAAAAGTACTCCCAAATGTGAAAAGGTGTTGAAATCAATACCACTAACGTTGTGAGTACCAGTTTAAGATAAAAGCCCGGATCCACTTTCGATCCACCCTTAATTACCCTGAGGTAGTTTATGAGGTTTGATCCAATTAAAGTGGATATTGGAGGGATCTTGAATTCGCTCATATTGAGAAATGATTTCGTGTGAAAATTAGCAATAATTTTGATATTGATTCCAATAAGAAAAGAGCCTTCTTCGAATAAAAAGCTTTATTCCAACAAAACGGGGAGCGTTGAACTTCCATCGTTTTTTTGATTACTTTTATAGTCGACTTTATTGACAATTCCTGTTCAGGCGGTATGTTCAGACAAAATTGGATTCAGCAGCGTTTCCGGATCTTTTCCCGGATTACTAATTATAAGATGAGAAAATCGGATGCTTTATGGTGCAGCATATTCCTTGCAACCACGTTCCCTTTGGATCTTCATTCACAATCTGCTTCCACTCAGTCGCTGAATCTTCAACAGGTCATCCAGACAGCTTTCGCGAATAACACCGATCTTAAAATCATTGCTTCCGAATTGGAAATGGGCCGTCTCGATGGCCAGGAAGAAGGTGCCGAACTCAAGCCCCAGGTAAAAGCCTACGGTAAATACCACTGGTACTGGGCCGACCAGCCGGAGATGGTCTTTCCTGAAGATGCCGGCTCCGTTTTATCAGAAGGGTCGAGTACCGGACCTTACCCTTTACAGGTTGGATTGCCCAATAACCTGGCGCTGGGGATGAATGTGGAACAGCGTGTTTGGGATCAACGTTTTTTACTTTCGAAAGAAAGTCATGAATTATTCTCCTCGCTCTCCGAAAATCGTATCAAAATTGGTAAAGATGAACTGGCATATGAAATTGCCCGCCAATACTACGAATTGAACGAACTGGTATCACGAGAAAAGTCGCTTGATTTTAACAAGAAACGCCTTGAAAAAGCAGTGAAGATCCTGGAAATACAGGTAAAGAACAGCATGGCTTCAGAAACCGACCTTGAAAAAACCAGGCTGCGTCTTCAAAAAGTAGAAGCCGGACAACTGCGACTCAAAAACGGAATCAAACAAAAATCGGATTATATCATGATGATTGCCGGTATTACAACAAGTGAAACACTTGTAATCACTCCGGTGCAATCGGATACAATACCACTACTCCTAATGCAGGGCAACGATAGTATCTATAATTCTCCTTCTTTCAATTTGCTGGAAAATATGAAGCAGTCAAATTTACTCAAGCTTCAAATGATGAAAGCAAATCATTCTCCTTCGCTTGATTTTTTCGCCGATATGCAATGGTATTCACAAGCCGACAACCTTTCGTTTTTTGAATCGGGAGCTATGAATAACCAGAGTTTTCTGGGATTAAAACTTGATATACCAATTTATTCCGGCGATCTCTTCAAAAAGCAAAAACAGAAAGCCGGAATACAAAATGATATATACCGACTTCAGCAAAATAAAATAGCAGCAGGACAACAGTTGCAAATTGATCGTTATAAAAAAGAACTTGAATCGTTGCACACTGAATGGGAAATACAAAGACAGTTGGAAAACATCGCCCAAAAACAACTCACCCAGGCTGAAAGTAAATTTGATAAGGAAGTGATCAACATCAACGATCTCTTTACTGCGGAAGAGGAATTGCTGAATGCAGGAAAAGAAAAAAATGAATTGCTTCTCAAAATAAAAATTGCTGAAATTGATTTACTGAAAGCATCAGGTCAACTTGAAATTCTATACAAATGAAATTAATTTTCAGAATCACAGTCGTACTATTGCTCGTTTCCCTGCTGGTTTCTGTACTGATGCGTAACAAACAGGAGATTCTATACAAATCAGAATCTGCAAAGGAAGTGATCAAAGATATTCCCGTGGAGGTTACTGCTGTTAAAATGGCGAAACCTGCTTTGATTATTCGTTCTGCAGGACTCGTGGAATCTTCGGAAGAAGTGATTGTAATTGCCACGGTTCAGGGTAATGTCACATCTGTAAACGCAATTGTTGGAACTTCCGTAAAACAAGGAGAAATCATAGCTGCAGTTGATGATTTTTATGCACTGAAGGAATATAATATTGCCAATGAAGCATATCAGCAAATAGCAAAAGATTATGAACGTTCGAGGCAACTCGCTGCTGAATCCGCTGTGACCGGTCAACAACTTGAACAACTCAAAATTCAGCTTGATGGTGCGGAAGCGAAAAAACTTTCCTTGCAGCGTCGTCTTGACGATATGAGAATCAAGGCTCCTGTGAGTGGCATCATCAACCAGGTATTTGTAAAAAAAGGCGGTGTGCTGGGTAACGGCAGCCCCGTATGTGAAATTGTAAATCCATCCGGACTGAAAGTTACTGCCCACATTTCGGAAACCGATCTTGAACATGTAGAAAAAGGACAACAAGTGATTGTTTCAGATAATACTGGTGCAGGAAATTCCCGCTCAGGAGTCATTGCAGGTACAGGAGTTAAACCTGATCGCACCGGACTCTACCCTGTCAGCATCGCACTGGATGCAAAAGAATCAGGAATAAAACCAGGAATGCTGATCAATGTAGAGATCAAGACACTTTCAGAGCCTGCCATCATGATTCCATGGCGGATCATCAGAACAGTTTCCGGCGAAAAAGGTGTGTTCGTTGCATTGAATTCACAGGCTGTATTTAAGCAGATAGTAACCGGAAACACCTACAATGATTCCATAGTAGTGATTTCAGGAATTGAAGCTGGCCAACAACTGGTTTCTAATGGATACCAGTTTTTAAATAATGGGGATCGTTTGAAAATCGTGAAGGAACACTTATGAACCTTACCCGAATTTCCATCGAAAGACCTTCGCTCCTGGCCGTAATACTTGCGGTGCTGGTGTTTTTTGGAATATTCAGTTACCGCAAACTGAATTACGAACTGGTCCCGAAATTCGCTCCTCCTGTACTTACTGTCGCCACTATTTACCCCGGAGCATCACCCGATGAAGTAGAATCAACCTTATCCATACCGATAGAAGATGCACTTTCATCGCTGGAGAACATTGATGTAATCACTACCATCTCCAAAGAAAGTTTTTCGCTGATCAGGATCGAAATGAATACCGGGACTGATATCGATTTTGCTTTGCAGGATGCATCAAGGAAACTGCAGGCAATCTCCGACAAGCTTCCAACAGGATCGAGAAAACCTGTATTGAGTCGTTTTGATTTCAATGACCTGCCTGTCATGCGCATTGCACTTTTCAGCAATCTTAACAATACAGATTTCACACTTTTCAGTGAAGAAAAAATTCTTCCGGAAATTAAAAAACTTGCTGGTATAGCTGAAGTACGTCTCCTGGGAGGAGTGAAGGATCAAATTTCTGTACAACTCAATCCCGACAGACTTGCGGCATTACATGTAACTCCATTGCAAGTGCTCAAAGCAATGGGGAGTGCCAACAAAACACTTCCGGCAGGATTTATTCAGTCTGCGGATTTTAAATCGGGAATCAAATACAATGGTGCATTTACTTCAATAGCCGACATTAAAAACCTTGTGGTATTTGAAGATCCTCAGCAAAATTTTAAAGTACGTCTCAAGGATGTCGCAACGGTTACAAAAACTGCTGAAGCACCAAAAGTAATTACAAGGCTC
>Ga0190274_10001246_pt1 | contig 14938 bp, 10 predicted proteins | sample Popmic531T_FD_133002 | JGI IMG/M metagenome (GOLD analysis project Ga0190274, IMG submission 133002) | Populus adjacent soil microbial communities from riparian zone of Yellowstone River, Montana, USA - 531 T | ecosystem: Environmental > Terrestrial > Soil > Riparian zone | place: USA: Montana...
GCCTTGAATACCCGCCACCGGCTTGCCGTTCACGACGGGCAGGAAGACGCCGTCCGGCGTATAGAGGTCCGCGTAGTCATATCCGTTGTTCGCGCACGTGTCGATTGCGCGCGCGTACTTCGCGATGAGTTGCTGAATCTGTATGTAGTCGAGCGCAGTGAGCTCCACCGTCTTCTGCGCCATGCTCGGCACTGGCAACGCAAGGATCGTGGCGACGGTGAAGGCTTCGACAAGAGCTCGCGTGGGCATGAAATCGTCTCCCCCTGGAGTCGGGTTCGCTGTGGAACGCTCCGGTGAATAGTAGTTTCTAGGGGCCCGTTTCGCGAGGGGTGGAGGACTCAGTCGCGGCGCCGCAGAATCTTTTGTCGGTCAGAGCTGAGCGACCCGGTCGCGACGTCGATGGTCACAGGAACCTTGTGACGCGGCAAGCGGCTCCGGCAGTAGCGGCGCACGAGCGCCTCGGCCTTTTTTGGATCGAAACCCGGTCGAAGCACGACCTCCGCGGTAACGATCTGGCCCATGAGTGGGTGCGCGCGTCCGCTGACCGCAACGGAGACGATCTCGTCGAGCTCGAGAATCACTTGCTCGACTTCGACCGGTGAGACCTTTTCCCCGCCGACATTGATGATGTCGCCCGCGCGTCCGAGTATCCGCATCCACTGGCCATCCTGCTCGACGAGATCGCCGGTGCAATACCAGCCATCTTCATCGAATGGTGTTGGCGCATTGAGATAGCCGAGAAACGTACCTTCGCTTCGGATCCAGAGAATGCCTTCCCTGACTTGCGTCTCGACGCCTGCACCAGAGATCTGCACCCACAGGCTGTCGTTGGAGCGTGAGATCGTGCGTGGAGCGCCAGTCTCCGTAGTGCCGTACTTCTGACTGATGCGCGCGGCTGGAAACAACTCGTTGATACGCAGGAGCGTCGCCGCATCCATCGGTTCGGAGCCGTAGGTTACGACCGCGAGGCTCGACAGATTGCGGCCTTCGGCGGCTCCCGAAGCCCAGAGCAGGCGCAGAAAACTCGGCGAAGTGCTCAACACCTCGACGCCCGCGGCTTCGATCAGGGCGCAGACCCTCTTCGGATCGCGGTCCAGCGGCACCACGAGCCCGCCGCCTGCCACCAGCGTGTACAGCAGCGTGTCGAGGCCCGCGACATGGTCCAACCGCAGGAACGCCAGCGTCCTCAGGGCTCGCCCCGGGCGGTCGAATTTGTGAAGGAACCGTTCGACGCTGTGCAGCGCGGCTTTCGCCCGCCCGGTGGAACCGGACGTAAAGATGATGACGCCCGCATCGCCCGTCGAGTTGAGCTCCGCGATTAGCGGATGTCCCGCGTGGGTCGGCCGCGGAGTCCACACGGGCGAGCCCGATGCTGGAAATGCAAAGTTGCCTACGGCGCAGGCGGCAGCGAGATAAGATTCCGGGTCGGTATCGCGCGGCACCAGCGCGACGATCAGTTGCTCGGCCCAGGCGGCGAGCAGGAAAGCAATCGAGTCGAGCGAGTAATCTGCCTCGAACCCGATCACCGAGCCGGGCTCTAGCGCGACCGTAGTCAGGTAGTTGCGCCAGACTGTGACGCGACCAGCGAGGTCGGCATAGCTGTGCCACCGACCGTCACAGTAAATGCAGCTCAAGTCGCCTCGGCTCCCGAGGCCCTCGAGCAAACGAACGAGTCTGGCCATCGGCCGCCCTAGCTGACGCCCCCAAGGTAGATGGTCTGCCCGGTAACGAAGTCACTGTCGCGCGACACGAGAAAATCGATGACGTTGGTGATGTCACGCTGCTCGCCGAAGCGCGCAATCGCCTGCTTGCGAATCAGTGCATCCAGCTTGCGTTTGGGAACGCTGCGGACGAGGTCGGTCATCACCGGCGTGGGTCCGACAGCGTTCACCGTGATGTTGAAGGGAGCGAGCTCACGGGCCGCGATCCTCGTCAGCGACTCGACGGCGGCTTTGGAGGCCGCATAGCTTGCTTCTCCCTCAAGATCGAGGGGCGTCGCCACAGTCGCGAAATTCACGATCCGTCCGTAACGGGCCGCCGACATGACCTTGGCCACCTCGCGCATGACCAAGAAGGTTCCGAAGACGTTGGTCGAGAAGATGCGCTCGACCGTGGACAACGGCGTCAGCAACAAATGATTCATCGACGCGATGCCGGCGTTGTTGACGAGCACCGTGATGCCGCCGCAGCTGTTTTGGACGTCGCGCACCATGTCGACGACAGCACGCTCGTCAGCGACATCGGCGAGATAGTGACGATAGCCCTCGGGCAGCGGTCCTTCGAACGCCTCGCGGCTGCAGCCCGCGACGGCATAGCCCTTGTGCAGGAAGTGGTCGACGAGGTGCCGGCCTATTCCCTTGCGAGTGCCGGTGACCAGCGCGACGTCACCCATCGACCGCCCGAAGTCGCTGATAGAGCAGGTCCCCGAGCGTGCCTACGGTGCGGAACGGGCTGCTGCGCATCGACATTGCCTTCTCGTCCGCGAGGACAATGTTTCTGCCGAATTGGATTTCCGCCGCTCGCTCGACCGCGGCGATAAGTCGGACGAGCGACAGCGAATCAACGCCGGCTTCACCGCCGAACAACGACGTTTCGGCCGTCGGCACGCGCAGCTCGTTGTAACCGAGGTCGTCAGCTTCCCGGCTGACCGTCTCGATCACGAGCTGAAGTACCTGTTTCTCGTCCACTAGAATCTCCTGCTCCCGGGCCGCGCCTCAGGACTACCTTAGCAGGGTTGCCCTGCACGATGACGTTCGGGGGAAAACGCCGGTTGACCAGGCTGTTTGCGACGACAACCGTATTGTCGCCGATGACCGAGCCGTCGAGGATCGTGCTGTTCGCACCGATCCACACGTTGCGACCGATACGCACGCCGACTGATGACGTGCCCTGCTGATCGAACGGTACCTCCAACGCCGAATAGCGATAGTTGCAACCGATGATCGCGACATTGGGCCCGCAAACCACGTGATCGCCGAGCTCGATGCCGGCGCTACCCGGCGCCACGAAGCATCCGGTAGCAAATCCGCATTCGCTGCCAGTACGCACAACGCCGTCCGCGGTCTTTATCTTCGTAAACGAGCTAATCGTGGTCCCGCGGCCTAGCTGTAGATTCGGCGTTAGCTCCACCTCCGCCCGCCATGAGACTCGCGCTCGAAAGCGCAAGAACCCGATCAGTGAGACGAGCGGCGCCGGAAGGAGGAAGCGCCGGACCAGTCGTCCGATCGAACGCTGTCCGGCGCCGCCATTCACCGCAACCAAGACCTAACGGACTTCGCTGTCAGGATGAGCCTCGCTCACTCAAATCCCAAGATCCGTGTCGAGCATGCCCGCGCCCATCTCGCCAAGGTTGTCTCCGCGGGTCTCAACGCTGTTGAGCCCGAGCTGGCCCGAGGAGTTGTCACCCCAACAGTTGAGCGTGCCGCCGGTGTTCCAGACGCAAGTATGGAACCCGCCAGCAGTCAGCTCTTCCACGGTGGTACCGGGTTTCAAGGCCGTCACGGCCAGCGCAGTGATTTCATTCGGCGTGTCGGCGATGATCGCCTTGGCGCCGGTGATGTCTTCAATGCCCGCCTGCGCCTGCTCGTTCGAGCCCCAGCACTTCACCTGACCGTTGATCAAGAGCACGCAGTTGTGGCGGTAGCCGACGGTCAATCGAGCAACGTTGCCCGGGATGGCGGCCGTCAGAGTTCCGACCTCGCCCGCGTCGTCGCCGATGCAGTCGTTGCCCGGCACACAGACCAGCCTGTCGGGCGGAGTGTCGTTGCCGTTGAGCCGGCCGATCTGGCCCCAGGTGTTCAATCCCCAGCATTCAACGGACGCGTTGTCGAGTATGGCGCAGGTGTGACCGCCGTTTGCGGCCAATGAGACGGCTGTGCGCCCGGCGCCGAGATTGATGTCGGTCAGAGTGTCACCCATCTCGCCGGCGTCGTCGCCCCGATTGATCTTATCGCCCTTGCCAAGCTGGCCCCAGTGATTGTCGCCCCAGCACTTCGTGTGGCCGGCGCCCGCGGAGTCGCGCAGCAGAGCACACGTGTGATTGTGCGCCAGCGTAAGCAGTTCCACTGACAGCCCCGCTCCGAGCGCGATGGCGGGGGCGGCGGCGACCTGGCCCGCCGTCACGCCCAATGTCGTGGTGTTACCTTGGCCGAGCTGGCCAAAGGCGTTGCGCCCCCAACACTTCACCGAGTTGTCGTCGAGCTTCGCGCAGGTGAATTCCTGCCCCGCCGCGATCTCGATCGCCTTGCGGCCCGGCCCGAAGTCGATGGGCGCGATCTGGAAGGGCGCTTCCCCGCCCTCGTCGCCGAGAGTCTCAGTGTTCCCCTGTCCCAACTCCCCGTAGTCGTTCTGACCCCAGCACTTCGTGTCGCCGTTGTCGAGAATCGCACAGGTATGGTTGTCGCCCGCCGCGAGCGCGACCGCGGTACGGCCCGCCCCGAGATTGACGAATCCCAGTGCGCCCATTTCACCCCCGTTGTCGCCCTTCGGGGAGGTGTCAACGGGAGCGAACGAATACCCGAGCTGACCGTAGAGGTTCTCGCCCCAGCACTTGACGCGACCATCGGTGAAGCGAGCGCAGTTGTGGGTGAACCCGCTCGCGAGCTTCTTGCCCGTGTTGAACGACCACGTGGCGGCCGCGATCGGGTTGTTGGAGATATCGCGAATGGCCGTCGTCAGCGCGACCGTGTAGCGCGTGTCGAACGCGAGCGTCCCGTTCCCGCTCGCGCCGGGCGTGAAGGTGATCTGCTTGTCGTTGTCCGCATAGTTGAACTGGCCGCTCACGGCACCGGCCGAGTTCGTCACGCTGAACGACGACGGGTTCACGCTATTCCTGCTGATGGCCTCCGAGAAGGTCACCGTCACGATAGCTCCCTGAAGCTTGGTTCCGACCGTATATGGCAACGGCGTACGCGCCGTGATCGTCGGAGGCGTCTGATCGACGCTGACGCACGTGACCGCGATGTTGCTCACGGCGGCGCTGCCGACCGTCCCGGTCCCGTTGGCGACCGTGCACGTCTGCGCGGCCGGCGTGGTCGGTTGCGTGAGCACCGTCACGGCATATGCCGTGCCCGATTGCTGTGCTGTGAAACTGAACGCGCCATCGGCACTGATGGGCTTGTTATCAGCACCGTTGTTCTGCAGAACGACCGAGCCGGAGGTGAGCAGGCCCGAGACCGTGCCCGAGATGCCGAACGCTCCCGTGACGCAATCGATCGCCACGTTAGTGACGTTTGCCGACGCGGTTCCGCTGCCGTTCGTCACGGTGCAGGTCTGCGCCGGAGTGGAAGGCTGCGTCAGCACCGTCACTGCATATGCGCCACCGCCGTTGACTGGGGTGGCAAAGGTGAAGCTGCCATTGGCGCTCACGGTCAAGTCGGAGCCGGCGTTGTTCTGCAATACGACGTTAGCGCCGGCGGCGAGACCCGTGAGCGTACCGCCCACGGTGTACGTCACCAGCGGCGGCGTGTCGGTAACGCAATTGACCGCGACGTTGGTCACGTTGACCGACGCCGTTCCGCTTCCGTTCGTAACGGTGCACGTCTGCGCCGGAGTTGAAGGCTGCGCCAGCACCGTCACTGCATACGCGTCACCGGTGTTGACCGCGGTTGCAAACGTGAACGCGCCATTGGCGCTCACACTCAAGTTCGAGCCGCCGTTGTTCTGCAATACCACGCTGCCGCCGGCAAGACCTGACAGGGTGCCCCCCACCGTGGACGTCGCCGGATTGTTCGCAATGCAGTTGACCGCAACGTTCGTAACGTTGGCCGACACCGTCCCGCTACCGTTCGTCACGCTGCAGGTTTGCGCCGGCGTGGAGGGTTGCGTCAGCACCGTCACCGCATAGGCGCCACCGGTGGTGATCGCGGTTACAAACGTGAAGCTGCCGTTGGCGCTCACGGTCACGTTGGAGCCGCCGTTGTTCTGTAGGACGACGCTCGCACCCGTGGCGAGCCCGGCGAGCGTACCACCCACGGTGAAAGTCGCTGGAGGTGGAGGCGGAGGCGCCGGCGAGTCGCCGCCTCCACCGCCGCCACAACCGGCCATTAGAGCTGCGCAAGCCACTAAGCTTCCGAACCGAAATACAGACAACGCTTCCATTGCGACTAACCCCTGTTTGGATACTTAGATGCTAATAGCCGGTGCTGTGGGACCGGTTGCTACGTGCGTGAGCAAGAGCCGTGCCGATCCATTTAAAACAATGTGTTGTGCGATCGTAGTGATCCGGCTTGTAAAGATTACCGACGCGCTGCGCAGCATACTGTTCAACGACCGAGATGGGAATCGTTTCCTGACAATGCTGCGATGCGCTGGATGCATATCGCTCTTCATGAGGCCTGCGCCGCGCTAGGCACCCTTGCCTCCCTGCCCCGGCCATCGTAGCCTCGGATTCGGGTCCGTCATCGAGTGCTCCCGAGCGTCGAGCCACACGACATGACACGCCGCGGACGATACGCGTGGGCAATCGCGACCATCGCAGCGTGGACGCTCGTTTCGGCCCGCGCCTGCGCAGGCGCCGCGGCGGGACCGTCCGAGCCGCCGGACCTGTCGGCCCTCGAGTTCGCGCCGAGCTTACCGGCGGGAACACTCCCCGACCCCGCGCGCGCGCGATCGGAGCCCGAGCCGCAGCCTCGGAGCTCCGCCGCGATCGGCGAACGCATGCTCAGGCTCGCCGAGTCGATCGCGACCGAGCAGGCAAGCGAAGGAGTCTTTTCGCCCGGTCTCATCTACTCGCTCGTCTCACTCGCGAAACTGTACCAAGAGGTCGGAGACCACGTCGCGGCAATTGCCACGCTCGAAAAGGCGCGGCAGATCGTCCGAGTCACCAGCGGGCTGTCCTCGCTCAACCAAGCCGAGATGACTCTGCTCGAGATAACGAGCCTCGAGGCGATGGGCGAGCTCGCTGCGGCCGCGCGCGAACGCAACTTCTTGGTGGATCTCGCGCGCGAGCACCCGACCGACCTCCGTGTCGGGGCAATTTACGCCGTGGTCGCAGACGCTCGCGTCGCGGCCGTCGAACGATGGCTAGCGGACAAGTCGGAGCCGCCGACCATCTTCGGCTCCGACCCGCTGGATAGGGACAGCGTCCGGAGCGGTTTGACGGCGGCGCAAATGAACTATGTGGACGCCCTGCGCGCAACGGCCACCGTTGGCTCGCCGGGCGGACCGGACATCTACGAGCTCGAAAGCGCCCTGACGAGGACGTTCTATATTCAGGCGCAGAATCGCGGACTGTTCTTCGGTCCCGACGTGACGCCGTACAAGGCCCGCAAGATGTTGGACGGTGCCGGCAGCAGCAGCTACGAACGGCGGGTGAAATACAGCCGCCTGCTCCAAAGGCCGCCGACCCAGATCGCAAGCCACCTCATCGAGCTCGGCGATTGGCACTTATTCTTCCATGAGGACGAGGCCGGGGCGGCCGCCTACCGCGAGGCGCGCGATGTACTGATCGGCGCAGACGCCTCGGCAGAAGAAATCGATGCGCTGTTTACGCCGATGGCCGCGATGCTCCTGCCCGCATTCGCGCCCCACTTCATCGACGGCAGCGAGGCGCTCGGGTACGACGGCTACATAGACGCCTTGATCGACCTCGACCGCTACGGTCGGAGCACGCGCGTGCGGATCACGGCGCAATCGAGCGCAGCGCAGTCGAAGGTAGAGACCGCCGCCATCGCGGCGCGGTTGAAAAAATACGTCGCTAAGAGCCAGTTCAGGCCACGCTTCGTGAACGGCGAGCGGACCGAGCAGCAGCTCGTCGCGATGCGCTACTACTTCAAGTATTGAACGTCGTGCGCGGCTCTCAGCCGCGATGTCCGCGTTAACGGGGCGCTACCGCCCCTGCGCGTCGCTGTCTTCCTGTCGAGCACTCAGCGAGCGGGTGTGGCTCAGCCGCCGCAACGAACGGCTCCGCGAACGCCGCAAAACCCACTGGCGCCGCGGCTCTCCGGGAATCGAGATTGATTCCGGCCGCCGGTCCGGTCTAACCCCGTAACTCCATCCCTCGGCACGCTTCGTGCAACGGAAAATCGTGATCCGCAAATACCTAACGACGGTTGTGGGCACCCTGGCCGGCGCATGGCTACTCCAGCCGCCGCCCATCCTTGGTCAAGAGGCGTCCGAGGGCACACCGGATCCCGCCATTGCCCCGGCCGAGCTCGAACGCGTTGGCGCGACCATTCGCTCCGTCAATATCGTGACCGACGACGTTTTCGACCCCGCCAATCCCAAAGAGGATAAATGGCTCCACCACTTTGCCAATCGCGTGCACGTCAGCACACACGCGGACGTCATCCAGAACGCGCTGCTGTTCGAAGCGGGCGACGTGTTCGCGCAACGTGTGGTCGACGAATCGGAGCGCGCGCTGCGCACTTTCAACTTCCTCTCCGAAGCGGCAATCGAACCACGCGACTACGACGCTGCATCCAACACCGTCGAGGTCGACGTTCGCGTCCGGGACTCGTGGACGCTCTCGGCGGACATGAAGTTCCACCACAGCGGCGGCGAAAGCGAGTGGGGCGCGGGCCTGGAAGAACGCAACTTGTTTGGCCTGGGTAAAGAGGTGAAATTTTCACATAGAAGCTCCATCGATCGCGACGAGAACTTCTTCAGCTACATCGATCCGAATCTGGCCGGAAGTCGCGCGCGATTGGGTGCGGTGTATGCGGACGCGACCGACGGCTACCGGCACGAGCTCTCAGTCGAACGGCCGTTCTACGCAATCGACACGCGTTGGTCGGTCGGCGGCGCGTTACACGACGAGGAACGTATCGACAAGATGTACGACTTGGGCGAAGAGGTCGATCGGTTTCACCACACCCTTCGCGCCTCCACGCTGCAAGGCGGTTGGTCGCGAGGCTCGATCGAAGGCCGCGCCCAGCGCTGGCTGCTCGGCGTTACGACGGAGGAAGACAGCTTCGAGCCCACGCTGGCCACGCCCGAAGCGCCGCAAACGATGCTGCTGCCCGCCAACCGCAAGCTCGTTTACCCGTGGCTCGGCTGGCAGCGGATAGAGGACGACTATCGCGAGATGAGCGAGCTCAACGACATGGGCAGGACCGAAGACATCTCGCTCGGCTTGAATCTCTTCTTCAGCGTCGGCTTCGCCAAGGAGAGCTTTGGGTCCGACCGCGACGCGATGTTGTTCAAGGCGTCGGCTCAGTCGGGTTGGGAGCTCGGCGCGGGACGCATGCTGCTCCTCGACGCCGGTGGCTCGACGCGCAGCGAGGACGACGGCCTGCACAATTCGCAGATGTCCGTGGGGGCGCGTTACTACCAACGTAACTTCGATAGGAACCTACTCTCCGTGAGCCTGAACGCACTCGTGGGCAGCAACCTCGATGCGGAACAGCAAGTGCTGCTCGGTGGAGATACCGGCTTGCGAGGCTATCCGGTGCGGTACCAGGCGGGTGAGCAGCGCGTGCTGCTGACGGTGGAGGAGCGCTTCTTTACCGATTTTTATCCGTGGCGCCTGGTTCGCGTCGGCTACGCCGTATTCGCGGACGCCGGGCAGGTTCGCGGACAGGATCCGCGCGCGACACCGAGCCTGGGCACGTTGTATGACGTCGGTATCGGTCTTCGTTTGAGCTCGCCGCGCGCGAGCGGCCATTCGATCGTGCACGTGGATCTCGCCTTCCCGTTGAACGGCGACCCGAGCATCGACAAAGTCCAGCTCATCGTCGAAACCAAAGGTTCGTTCTAGCGCGATCGCGTCGCGGCACCCTCGCAGCCCCGAGTGCGTCTGCCCGCTGATGCGTCGTAGCCCCCACCGCGGCCCATAGTAGGCCCGGGGTCTACACGGTAGAAGGCGGCTCGCTAAAGCTTCGCGCCGCGTGGAGCTCTCTCCCGCGCAACACGACGATCTTCGCGAGCGCGTCGATGTCCGCCGCCGTCGTGCGAAAGTTCACGATGCACGCGCGCAGGAACTGCCGGCCTTCGATCACGGCATTCGACACGTACGCTTCCCCGCCGGTCTGCAGCGTGGCAACCAGCTGACGATTGAGCTCGTCGAGATACGCAGCACCCGCGGCCGTGTCGGCTCGGACGTCGGACGGCCGGTAACGGAGCGTCGTGATGCTCAGATGCTGAGTGCCTGCCTCGAGCTCTGGATCGCCGGCCGCAAGGTCGTGCAGCCGCCTCGCAAGATCGATGTCCGCGCGAATACGTCGGGCGTACCCGTCTCGCCCCGCCTGCTGCAAGCACAACCAAACCTTGAGCGCGCGAAAGCCGCGCGTGTTCTGGAGCCCGTGCTCGAAGTAGTCGAGACCGCCGCCCTCCGCGTCCTCCTCGAACCGGTAGTACGCGGGACGGTAGCTGAACGCGTTGCGCAGCGCGTTCGGATCGCGCACGAGCGTGCACGCCACTTCGATCGGGTTGTAGAGCCACTTGTGCGGATCGAGCGCCACCGAATCGGCCAGCGCCAATGCCTTCAAGTCCTCGTGCGCCTCGGGCAACGCGGCGGCGGGCGCGCCGTACGCACCGTCCACGTGCAACCAAAGATGCTCGCGAGCGGCGATTGCGGCGATTGCGGTCAGCGGATCGACGGCGCCCGTGCTCACGTTGCCGGCGGTACCGACGACCAGGAACGGCAGGAGCCCGGCGGCGCGATCGGCCGCGATGGACCGTTCGAGCTCATCGAGCCGCAGCCGTTGGGCCGAGTCGGTGGCGACCCAACGAATGGCGTTCGTGCCGATGCCCGAAATGTCGGCGGCTTTCTCGATCCAGGTGTGAGTTTCGCGCGACGCGTAGACCACCGGTTGCGCGTCGCCCCGGCGAATGCCGTCCTGCCGTGCGTTCCACGGCAAACGGGCGTGGCGCGCGGCGAAGAAGCCGAGCAGGTTGGCCATGTTGCCGCCGCTCACGAGCACGCCGCCGCACGGCGTAGGGAAGCCGACAAGCTCCGCGAGCCAGCCCACGGCCTGCATCTCGATCTCGTTCGCGACCGGGGACAGGTTGCGCAACCCGCAGTTCTGGTTGATTGCAGCCGCGAGGAAGTCGGCAAGTGCGCCAAGAGGCGCCGCCGAAGAGGTGATGTAGCCGAAGAAACGCGGATGACCGTTGAATAATGAGTGCTCCATGAGCAACGGCGTGACCTCGGCGAGTAGCTCGTCTGCGGGTCGACCGTGCGCCGGCAAGGCCCGCCGCGGCAACGCGGCACGAATCTCGCGGCCCGACTCGCCGCTCGTGACACGACGTTCCGGCAGCGACTCGTAGAACCCCGCAAGCTCGTCGACGAGGCGGTGCCCTAGCGCGCGAAATTCCTCGGCGCCCATGTCGAGGGCGAACCGGTCATCGCCTCCGCGGGGTAGAGTAGTCTTGGTCATATCGCATAAATTAGCTCTGTCTCACCGACGTGCCTAGCGCGACTCGACCGAGGATGACGCCATGCCGAAACGATACGCGCATATCCTTGAGACCATCGGCCACACCCCCGTGGTGCGCATCAACAAGCTTGCGCCCGAGGGACGCAACGTCTACGTAAAGATCGAGTCGTTCAACCCGATGGGCTCGGTCAAGGACCGGTTGGCGCTCGGCGTCATCGAGGACGCGGAGCGCTCGGGCGCATTACGCCCTGGGCAAACCGTCATCGAAGCCACGAGCGGCAACACCGGCATCGGCCTCGCCATGGTTTGCGCGCAGAAAGGCTATCCGCTCGTCGTGACGATGGCCGAAAACTTCAGCGTCGAGCGCCGCAAGATGATGCGCTTCCTCGGCGCGAAGGTCGTGCTCACGCCGGCCGGCGAGAAAGGCAGCGGCATGTTGGCCAAGGCCGTGGAGCTCGCCGAGACGCATGACTGGTTCTTGTGCCGGCAGTTCGAGAACGAGGCCAATCCGAACGTTCATTCCGCGACCACGGCGGAGGAAATTCTCGAGGCGTTCAGCGACGTGGGACTCGACTACTTCGTTACGGGCTTCGGCACCGGCGGCACGCTCAAGGGTGTCGCGCGTGTGCTGCGCAAGCGCAGCCCCAAGACCCAGATCGTCGTATGCGAGCCCAATAACTCCGCGATGCTGTCGAGCGGTGTGCCGCAGAGCCGCACGAGCGACGGCACGCCCGCATCGAGCCATCCGAGCTTTCGGCCGCATCTGATGCAGGGCTGGTCGCCCGATTTCATTCCGAAGCTCACCGAGGATGCCGTCAACGCGAAGCTGTTCGATCGCGTGCTGCCGGTGTCGGGCACGGCAGCGCTGCGGCTGTCGCAGGACCTCGCGCGACGCGAGGGCATCTTCGTCGGCACGTCCTCGGGAGCCACGCTCGCGGGAGCCCTGGAGGTCGCCGAATCCGCGGCCGCCGGCGCCAACATCCTCTGCATGCTGCCCGACACGGGCGAGCGCTACCTCAGCACGCCGCTGTTTGCGGAGATTCCGGCCGACATGACGCAGGAGGAGATCGAGATCTCGCGCTCGACGCCGCGCTATCGGTTCGACGCGCCCGCACCCGCCGCAGCCAAGCCGAAAGCAACGACGCCCGAAGCCCCACCGGTGGTCACGCCTGCGGCGGCCGATTTCCTGCGCCAGGTCACGAGCGACGGCGAGCAACCGGTCGTCATGTTCGCGCTCGAGTGGTGCGAGTTCTGTTGGTCGGTGCGCCGGATGTTCGCCGCCTACGGCATCAAGTATCGGTCGGTGGATATCGACTCGGTCGAGTACCAACGCGAGGATTGGGGCGCGCAGGTGCGCGCCGCGCTCACGGCGAGAACCACCTGGAAAACGATTCCGCAGATTTTCGTGGGCGGCGAGTTCATCGGCGGCTGCACGGATGCGTTCGACGCGTGGCGCGCAGGCAAATTCCAAACGTTGCTCGACAAGAACGGCGTGGCCTACTCGGCCAAATCGGCGGCCGACCCATACTCGTTCTTGCCCACCTGGCTGCATCCGCGTTGATATATGAGATTCGAGTGTCGAGACGTGGCGACCGACGGGGACAGGTCGCGCTTCGGCGCATGAGCCATCACAACAGAGGACGAAATATGTCGACTCAACGTTTCGCAATCGCTGCGGTAGTGTTGTCGTTTTCAGCGGCGGCGTTCGTGCCGAGCATCGCTGGCGCGCAGCCGTCCGGCGCAGGACCGGATTGGAAGGACGACGCGCCGGGCCGCGTGCATCGCATCGACGTAGCGGCACTGCCCGCGCCTTTCGCAACGGAGTCTGCACGGGACTTCCCGCGCGTCGTTGCCAAACCCGATGGCGCGACGCTCCACCTCCCGCCGGGTTTCAAGATCGACGTGTTCTCGCGCGACGTGGACGGGCCGCGCGTGATGCGCATCGCCCCGAACGGTGACATCTTCGTGACCGAGACGCAGCAGGGCCGTATCAAAGTGCTGCGGCCGTCGGCGGACGGAGCGAGCGTCGCGAGCTCGGCGACCTTCGCCGAGGGGCTGAAGCAACCGTTCGGAATGCAGTTTTACCCGGCCGGCGAGCAGCCGCAGTGGCTGTACGTCGCCGAGAACAACCGCGTCGTGCGTTATCCGTACAAGGCCGGCGAATCGAAGTCGACGGCCGCGCCCGAAGTGGTCGTTCGGGAGCTCGCTACGACGACGATGGGCCACTACACGCGCGATCTCGTGTTCTCTCCGGACGGAAAGCGCATGTTCATCTCCGTGGGATCGCTTTCGAACGTAGCGGAAGACCTGCCGAAGAAGAGCCCTGCGGAAATCAAATCCTGGGAAGCCGACCACGGGCTCGGCGCCGCCTGGGGCGACGAGGCGAATCGCGCCGACGTGCTCGTATTCGACGTCGGCTCGAGCAATCCGGGCAAGCCGTTCGCGACCGGGATTCGCAATTGCGTCGCGCTCGCGATGCAGCCCGGCACCGGCGACCTGTGGTGCACGGTGAACGAGCGCGACGCGCTCGGCGACAACCTAGTTCCCGACTACTCGACGCGCGTGAAAGCCGGAGCGTTCTACGGTTGGCCCTGGTACTACATGGGCGATCACCAAGACCCACGGCACAAGGACGCGCGGCTGGACCTCGCGGGTAAGACGACGACACCCGACGTGCCGTACCAAGCGCACTCGGCCGCCGTCGGCTTCACGTTCTACACCGCAACCGCGGGCCCCTCCGCGTTTCCGGCCGAGTACGTGGGCGACGCGTTCGCCGTGTTTCACGGTTCGTGGAATCGGGCGAACCGTACGGGGCACAAGATCGTGCGCGTGCCGATCGAGAACGGCGTCCCGACGGGCGAATACGTGGATTTTCTCGTAGGCTTCATCACGCCGGACGGCAAGCCTTGGGCGCGGCCTTCGGGCGTCACGGTCGCGAGCGACGGCTCGCTGCTCTTGGGCGACGACGACGCGGACGTGATCTACCGCATCTCGTATTCACGCTGAACCGCGCCGCCGCGGTCGCCCTGCTTGGGCGATCGCTACGCGGGCGGCCGACGAAACAGGCCGAACATCACGGCCTTGCCGATTACGTGGCCCTGCATTGCCGCGAGCACTTTCGTCCGCGTCTCGAGCTCGGTCGCCGCCGGTTGGATCGCGTCGAGCTTGATATCGAGCGCGTAGATTTCGAACGTGTAGTGGTGATACGGCCCCGTGGCTGGCGCACCGGGACCGCGATAGGTCGCTCCCGAAGCGCTGATCTGCCGGCTGCCGTCCGCGAGCTGCGCGCCCATCGGCACGTTCTCGGGCAATCCCTTCAACGTCGCCGGCATGTTCCACATGAGCCAGTGAACTTGATCGCCGGTCGTTTTGTCCTTCGACACGTCCGGATCGTGGAAATGCAAAACGAAGCTCTGCGTGCCAGCCGGAACGTTGGTCCATGTCAAAGCCGGGGATACCGGATTCGGGACCGCCTGCGTGTACTTCGCCGGGATGACGTCGCCGTCCATCCAACCGTTCGTGGTCAGCGTCATCGGTGCTGCCGCGGGCGCTGCACCGGCGGCAGGCGCTGCCTGTTGCGCGCCGCAGACCGAGGCGACGAGAACACCCGTGATCACCGC
>Ga0190274_10001247_pt1 | contig 14937 bp, 12 predicted proteins | sample Popmic531T_FD_133002 | JGI IMG/M metagenome (GOLD analysis project Ga0190274, IMG submission 133002) | Populus adjacent soil microbial communities from riparian zone of Yellowstone River, Montana, USA - 531 T | ecosystem: Environmental > Terrestrial > Soil > Riparian zone | place: USA: Montana...
CATCTTACTGCGTCCGGAAATTTTTATGTCTTTTAAGGAAATCACTCCGCCCTTGACATATACTTTGAGAAAATTTTTATGGTCCGTGAGGATAGTTCCGATCGATTCAGTGTGTTCCCTTTCCTCAGTATCCACCTCGTAAATTTTTACCATAAAGCTCAGGTAATTCGCGGGCAGATTTAATTCTGCATGCGCTCCGGGTTCCGGGTTCAGTCCGCGGATAAAATTCCTGATCTCTTCCGGTTTTTTGTTGAAATTAATTTTGGTATTCTGTCGCGTCAGCTTCGGCGCAGGTTTTAATTTTCCTGCCTGGATACTTTCCTGCTCCTGCAGCTCGTATTTTTTACCGGCAATGATATTCACTGTTTTCACCACGAGTTCAGCACCACTGGTTTTCAACTTTTCGTACATCGCGCCTACAGTATCATCTTTTCCTATGGGAAATTTTTCCTGCATGATGATGCTCCCTGTATCGATCTCATGCTTGAGGAAGAAAGTTGTAATGCCGGTTTCTTTTTCTCCATTGATGATTGCCCAATGAATGGGAGCAGCGCCACGATATTGGGGCAGCAGTGATGCATGCAGGTTGAATGTACCCAACTTCGGAAATTTCCAAACGTCTTCAGGCAGCATGCGGAATGCAACCACGATCTGAAGGTCTGGATTTAACTTCTTCAGTTCCTCCATGAATTCAGGATCTTTTAAATTCACCGGCTGAAGTATTTTCAATGAATGTTGCAATGCAAAATCTTTTACCGGGCTTGTCTGTAATTTTTGTCCCCGGCCTGCAGGCTTATCAGGTGAAGTGACTACTGCAATAATGTTGAATTGATTTTTCAGCAATTGTTCAAGAGACGACACAGCAAATTCTGGCGTGCCGTAAAAAATAATCTTAGGTGATTTCATCAGTTAACAGGAGTATCCGTGAGGCGCAAGATACTATTTGTTCGTTGTTTAGAGTTCGCAAATTGCTTAGTTACTTAATCACTTAGTCACTTAGTCACCTAGTCACCCGTTCTCAGATCCTGATCTTCGTCCACTTCATGCTTTTTAGAAAAAGGTAGGATACACCGCCGGTAAATATCCAGTAGATCGCTTCGGCAAGCCATGCTGTTTCCAAGCTGGTCTCTAATTTAAAAACAGCGACTACCAGGTACAGCATGTAAATTAATATGGCTACAATTTCAATATACAGTGCAGTGCGAGTTGCAACTGTGCCGCTCACTGCACTGATGCAGACGATGGCCATTGGAAATACGATCATTGCAATACATATCATAAGCAGGCTACCATAACTATCATGCACAAGGGCTTCATCACTTGTGAACATATTCATTAATGGAACCCTGAATACGATGTTCAAAAGGATCACTGCCAGGGAAATCACCGTTGCCATTTTAATGATTCGATTTAGGAGTGTCATCACTTCACTACTTCTTCCCTGGCCGATAAGGTTGCTTACCATGCTGTTGGCGGCAACGCTGAATCCCCACATGGGTGTCATGTCCACCATGTAAATGCTCCGGGTAATATTTGAAATGGCCAAAGCATGTTTCCCCATTTTTTCTATGAAGACAAAGAAAATGAACCATGCCCCCATGGAGATTAAATTTTGTACGATCAATGGAGCGGAGAGTGAAATTGTTTTTGCGATGACTTCACGGTTGAGCGTATGAAATCTGAAAAGCTGGAATTCCCTGATGACGTGCCTTCTTCTGCTATAGATAAAAATGAAAAGCAATCCTCCGGCTTCTGCAATGCTTGAGGCAAGCCCTGCACCGGCAATGCCCATAGCAGGAAATCCCCAGTTTCCGAAGATGAGTGCATATCCCAGCAGTATATTCAATGCGGCCATGAAAAAAGAATAATATCCCCATACTTTCGGAGTAGCAATTCCTACATACAATGACCTGAAAGCCGTAGCCATCATGACGAAGAAAATTCCGAAGGAGCGGTATTTCAAAAATTCACTGCAGGCCCTGCTCACTTCCTTATTCTCCACAAGCATTTCAAAAAGTGGTCCTGAAAAAAATACAAGAACAATAAACTGAAACACACTCAGCACCAACATGAGCATGAAGCAGTGATCAAAAATTTCGCCGATGACACTGTGATTTTTTTCTCCGGCTCTCCTGGCGATTTGTATCTGTGTGCCTACGCCAAGCGCCACACCAACCATCACCATTACAAAATAAAATACACCGCCCAGTGCTGATGCCCCCAATTCCGTTTCTCCGATCCTGCCAAGGAAAATGGTATCGGTAATGTTCAGGATTGTGACAGCCAGCGCACCGATGATGACGGGGTAAGCCATTCGCCAGATGTCTCGGTAGGATGAATTAACCTGTGTCAAAGTATTTCTTGAAAGTTTAATGTGCTCGGGAATAATGTTGTGTGCATCTGTAAGAAATGGATGCAAACTTAATCAACCGTTCTTCATAAAGTGCGTTTTGAATGGTCAAGGTGACGTGTATTCGTCATTTAACTGTATTGTTTTGAAAACGAGAACCAAATTTATAGCAGGCTTGTTGCTGGTGTTTTTGTATGGAAACATTTCCATGGCAGTTACCATTACCGCAACTGCAAATGGAAATTGGGGTGCAACAGGAACCTGGTCGTTGGGAAGAAAGCCTACTTGCGGGGATACCATTGTGATCCCTGCCTCCATCACTGTAACAGTCAATGCCCAGGAAAACCTTGTGCCTTGTGTGACACCAGTAGTTTTAATAGTTAATGGAACATTGCAATTTACGAATGGAAATAAAATTGATTTTTCATGCGGCTCCTGGGTATTTGTTTCTTCAACCGGGATAATTAAAAAGGCGACATCAGGTGGTGGAAATTCAACACTCATATCCATTTGCGGTTACATAGAATGGAATGCAGGCGATGGCATCCTGAATGGTGTTGATACGCTTGGTGGGCATGGTTCACTTCCTGTTACATGGCTCACGATTGATGCTTCGCTAGATGGAAAAAATGTAAAGGTGAGCTGGTCAACGGCTGTAGAGGTGAACAATGATTACTTTGATGTGATGCGCAGCGATGATGGTGTTATCTTCAAAGGGATTGGAAAGATAAACGGATCCGGCAACAGCACCAGCACAACTTTTTATTTGTTCACTGATGTTGATCCGCAGGCAGGTGTCAGTTATTACAGGTTGAAACAGGTCGACTATGATGGAACCGAGGATTTTTCTCACCCGGTTGCGATTTATAATCCTTCCGGCAGCATAGGCATCGATGAAGTTAAAGTTTTGCCAAATCCTTTTTCAGAGGAAGCAAAAATTATTTTTAATGCAAAGCAAAATTATGCAGCCACAGCAGAGATCAAAAATATGGGTGGACAAACCTGTATGCGTCAGTCGTTAAATGCTGTAAAGGGAATGAATACAATTTCACTGGACAGGATTGCTACACTCACAAAAGGTGTTTACACACTTACAATAACGAATATTTCAGGTTCCTCAAGACCTTACGGACTGATTAAAAAATAACGGTAATCGTCAATCGTTAACCGTTAATTGTTAATCGTTAACCGTTAACCGTTAATCGGAACAACCGGGATCCTGCCTACTGATACCCTGCAGCACCTTCGGGCAGCAGGGCAAGCTGCCTACAGGTACTGCCTACTCACTTCAGGGTGTAGTGTTGGAAACGGGAATAATTTTTCCGTTGAAAAATGCTGCGCCTTCAATTGCAAAGTCTCCAATTAGCTTCGCTGTTTTTTCAGGTGATGAGGATGCGGTATACCCGGGAAATGCCGCGACGAACATTTCAGTTTGTACGCTGCCGAGACACATGCAGTTAACTGCGATTTTCCTGTCTTTAAATTCTTCGGCAAGACATTCAGTAATTCCGACCAGTGCTGCTTTGCTGGAACTGTACGCTGACAATCCTTTGAACTTGATACTGCCCTGGAATCCTCCCATGCTGCTGATATTTAAAATATGGTTCAGGGTCCCGGTTTCAAATAGTGGAAGTAGTTTCCTGATTGTTGACGCGACTGCAAACACATTTGTGTTATAGACTTCCTTCCAATCTTCGTTGCTCAATTCTTCAAATGGCTTATTCACAAGTGAGCCGGCATTGTTAATCAGGATGTGTACCGACCCGCATTTGCTTTTTATTTCTTTGGAAAGCTTCTCAAGAAAATTTTCATCTGAAATATCCCCGGCCAGGATATGAATAGCTCCTTTTGAATTTTTTCCACGGGCTTCCTGTTCAAGCTTTACGAGGTTTTCTTTTCTCCTGGCAACAGCAAAAACGTGGTGACCGAGAGAAGCAAGATAAAGTGCACATTGATACCCGATCCCTGCGCTGGCACCTGTAATTACAATATTCATGTGTTCATGTATTCATTATATAACTCAACGCACGAATGTACGAAGTGAAAAACAATATACCTTTGCAACCATTGTGAAAAAAACATTTTTGATCCTGCTTCTCATTTCAGCGTTTTATTCAGCCGGAAATGTTGCCCTTGCCCAGCGGACAGCGCAGCAGGACACAACTCCGCCGAAAAAAGACAGGCATATCATGGACAGGCTGTATATCGGGGGAAATGTTGGCTTGCTATTCGGCTCTACCACATTGATAGAACTTTCGCCGCAGGTAGGCTACAGGCTTACGGATAGATTTGTTCCAGGTATAGGCTTCACTTACATCTACCAAAAGTATAAGGATTACTATGGTTACACATATGAAAACAGTGTGTACGGCGGAAGTGTTTTTGCGAAATACTTTTTCACAGAGAAGTTTTTTTCACACGTTGAATTTGAAAACCTGAATGTAGAATATTATTATGAGCTCTATAACCAACTAGTGATAGATAGGAAATGGGTTTCATCATTTTATATAGGAGGTGGTTACAGCCAGCCTTTAGGAGAAAGGGGATTCGCCCAGATCATGATTTTATTCGAGCTTATACAAGATCCCTGGTACCCTTACTACAGAAGCAATCCAATCATCAAGATAGGATTCGGCTTTTGATTTTTGCCCTGAACTTGTAAACCGTATGGACTACGATCGTAAGTAGAATAATGCCTGCACCATAATAAAATCCGGCATTTAATATCTTTCCTTCTCCTGCAAACAGCACAGCCAGGATAATCCCATATACAGGTTCAAGGTTCAGTGCCAGCGCCACCGTATATGCTGAAACTTTTTGAAGTGCTTCAAGGGATAATACCCACGTAAGCACCGTACATACCAGCGACAGGATCATGAGGTAAACCCAATCCATCTGCCCCGGGATAAAATTTTCGGTGGGTTGAAACATCATGTAAATTGGAAACAGGAGCGTAAGGAAAATAAATCCGCTCGATAATTCAACCAGGCTGATGGTAAGCGGCTCGTGCTTTGTCGCAATTCCTTTATTCAATGTACTGAAGATTGCGCTGAACAATGCACTCAGTATGCCGACAATGATTCCTGCTGATGCTGTAGGATCCGATCTGTAAATGGTAGTAATTCCAACCACAGCCATGGCGCTGAAGAGTATTTCCATGTAATCGAATTTTTCACGGTACACGAGGGGTTCAATGAATGAAACAAACAAAGCAATCGAAGAGAGGCAGACCATGGCAATTGAAATGCTTGCAAGTTTGATCGAAGCATAGAATGCCACCCAGTGCAGCATGACGAGAATTCCGATTCCACTGATGTAAGCAAGTTCACGCAAGGGAAGCCTTGGAATTTTTTTTCTGTACACCAATATCAGTGCGACCGCCAAAGCACTGATGAGCATCCTGTACCATACGAGCACCCCTTCATTCAGCTGGATAAGTTTGCCGAGCAGACCCGTGAAGCCCCACAGGAAGATTGCCAGGTGCATTTTGAAATATGCTTTCTTCACAAAAAATATTTAGTGCAAGATACTTCCAAAAACAAAAGCCGCCCCGCCAAATCGGAACGGCTTTTCACCATGAGAAAATAAACCAATTATTGTCTCTCCTCCTGTTGAACGGGAAGAAAAACTATTCCACCAAAATCTTTTTTGTTACGCTGTCGTCACCTTGCTCAATCTTCAGGTAATAGGTGCCTTTGCCTTTTCCGGAAATGTCCACCTGGCTAAAAAATTCTCCGCTGAAACCATCAACGGTTTTGTTATAGACTTCAGCGCCTTTTGCATCCGTGATTGAAATCGTCACATCTCCTTTCGTGGCTGAAGTAAAGCTCACTGATAGTTTTCCATTTCCGGGATTCGGATACACTTTCACTTTTGTGATAGGCAAGGATGCAGAAACCCTGGCCTGTTCTTCTTTCGGGAGTTTACGTTTAAGTATGAAAACCTTGTTCCCGTCTTTTGTGATGATTTCCTTTTCCAATAAAGGGGCTTCCTCTCCCTTGCTGCCATATAGTATTATATGATTTTCATCGAACAGGCTGTCTGGTATCTCATCATTGTGATGCCTGAAGTGGTAACTGAAATTATTTCCTGATCCGCAATCTGAGTCGCTGTCATCGTCTCCAAAATAAAATGCATTCGGTGCACCGGGAGTTTTCGGCATGTGCATATGAATGTCGAAGTTTTCAGGGTCGCCGTCATTGAAGCCAAACATTTCAATGTGGAAGTCCTTCATTTCATGGTCGAAGTCTTTCATTTCTTCTTTCAGTTTTTCCATTTCCTTTTCGAAAGCTGCGCGATCTTCCTTGCTCATCTGCGGATGCTTGAAACGCAGGACCATTTCTCCATTTTCCATTTTCCCATCTTCTGAACCCCATGATTCGGCATCAATATCTATGTCCAGGTCTTTCAGGTATTCATTTAGAGCGGGTAATTGGTCAGGAGTAATCGTAGTGTCAATGATTGTCTGTTTGCCATCCACGTCCTTCTCAATTTTTATTTTTATCTCTGATTTTTTCTCCTTTTTATCCTGTGCTAAAGAAACAGTGACACTGAACAGGATAATGGCGCAGACCAATATGATCCATGCAAGTATTTCTCGGGGTTGTAGTGTAGTTGCTTTCATTCCAGGGATATTTTTTGGTGTGACAAAAATATAGTGGCGAATTCTCAACGCGGTTAATGCGCGGTTAAACTCTGTTAAGGTTGGGTTAAAGTTTTTTCGAAGTGTTAAGGCGCTGCTAACTTTGAGCGCTAATGAAAAAAAACCGGATTCGATGGATAATCGCTTTGATGAGTATTGCGTTGATCGGCATTATCTGCCTGCAGGTATACTGGATATCACATGATATTCACCTGAAGGAACAACAGTTTGAACAGACAGTCAACCAGGCAATGAATGCAATTGTTGACAGGATTGAAACGCAGGAAGCATTTTCAATCATGAACAACAAACTGGTTGCATATGCAGATCCCTCGCACGTCACAAACATCCTTGTTCTCGACTCAGAACTTCTTTCGCCAATTTCAATAAGCGATACAGACATCGTATTTCCTGACTACCCCCAAGTCCCTTGCGGACCACCACCTTTGCTTGATGACCTTGACAATGCCGACATCAACATTGAATTTCACAGGCCGGGAAGCAACCAGACAATTCTAAGGTATCACCATAAGAATTTCTACCATTCGGATTCTACGAGTACCCATCGCGTGAGAACATCGGAAGTGACACGCATCTATAATGATTCTGCCGAGATCACCATTCGCAGGAGTGAGGAGAAGCTAAAGGCCAAGGTTGAAAAAATGAACCAGCTCATGGCTGATTGGGCGCGGGAGTTTGTCGGCAATGAACCAAACATCAGGGAGCGCCTCAGCCGTTGTGATTTGGATACCATCGTTTCCAATGAACTCCGGAATCGTGGAATAGCGTTAAGTTATGATTACTGTGTGTTGAACAATGACAGTAATAAAATGCTAATGTGCAGCTGTTCCGATAAAAACACCGATGAGTTGGTAAAATCAAAATTCAGGACACAGCTTTTCCCGAACGATCTTTTTTCAAAACCGAATTTTTTAGTGATCAGTTTTCCCAATAGCATTACTTATGTGCTGTCGTCCATGTGGCTGATGCTTGCCGGTTCCTCGATCTTTACGCTGATCATCCTTTTTGTATTCATGTACACTATACAAGTCATCATCCGCCAGAAAAAGATTTCGGATATCAAGAGTGACTTTATCAACAACATGACGCATGAATTTAAGACGCCCATTGCGACGATATCACTCGCTGCCGATTCGCTCAAGAATCCAAAAGTAATTGCCGACACGGAGAAGATGGATTACTTCACCAGGATCATCCGAGAAGAAAATAAACGCATGAATGCACAGGTTGAACACGTGCTCCAGATGGCGCAGATCGAAAAAGGTGAACTCAATCTGCGTTTGGAGGATGTCAATATGCATGAAGTCATCCAGCATGCTGTAGATCTTATCAAGATACAGGTGGAGTCGCGGGAAGGTACCTTGGTTGCGGAATTGAATTCCATGTTACCTGTCGTGAAGGCGGATGCGCTTCATCTTTCAAATGTCATTTTCAATTTACTCGACAATGCCAATAAATATTCGCCTGATAAACCTGCCTTGGAGATCAGCACGGCAGACTTGAATAACGGCATACTCATAAAAGTAAAAGACAATGGCATGGGTATGACGCGCGAAACAATTAAAAAAATATTTGAAAAATTTTACCGCGTTCCAACCGGTAACATCCATAACATCAAAGGATTCGGACTTGGACTTAGTTATGTCAAGGCAATCGTTGAACAGCACCAGGGTTGGATCGATGTAAAGAGCGAACCCGGTAAAGGCAGTACCTTTGAACTATTCATTCCCCACCAACAATAAACAAATATGCTAAAATCTAAAATCCTCCTCGTTGAAGACGATCCCAACTTCGGATCGGTTTTGAAAAATTATCTTGAGCTGAATGATTATGACGTCAAGCTTTGCACTGATGGCTATTCCGGGTTTGAAACTTTTGTAAAGGGAAACTTTGATGTGTGCATACTCGACGTGATGATGCCCCGCAAGGATGGATTTACGCTTGCACGCGAAATCAGGGAAAAGAATGAGCAGGTTCCGATCATTTTCCTCACTGCAAAGACAATGAAGGAAGACATGCTCACCGGTTTCCAGGTAGGTGCCGACGATTACATCACCAAGCCTTTCGATTCAGAAGTGCTTTTGTATAAGCTGAAAGCAATTTTAAAGCGCAGCAACGAAAGGGGCATAGATCCAACCCAGAAAGAATTTGATATCGGCAAGTACCATTTTAATTATGACCACAGGATTATATCCAGCGATGGTAAGGAACAAAGACTTTCTCCCAAGGAAGCAGATTTATTAAAGCTGCTTTGTCTTTTCAAGAATGATTTACTGCCACGCACTAAAGCGTTGAAGGACATCTGGGGCGATGACAATTATTTTACTGCCCGAAGTATGGATGTATTTGTCACGAAGCTCAGGAAATACCTGAAGGACGATCCGACGATCAATATCATGAACCTTCATGGAAAAGGATTCAGGATGATTGTGGAAGAGAAGGTGTAAGTTAATTCACAAGTCACAATTCAAAATTTACAAATTGAACAGCCTGCTTCTCAACCTGTCAATTACTCAACTTTGAGATGTATACTTTTCAGAAAGTATTATTTTAAACGGCAATCATGAACTGATAATTTTGGTTCATGAAAAAGATAATTTCCATTTTCCTTCTTGCAATCCTGAATATTTCCGCTGGTGCCCAGGGTTATGATTTTTTTGATATCAATAATATAAAGGCCCGGATAAATGCCGACGGTCACTTATTTTGGGACGAGGTAGGTGCTGCGAGTTACGAAGTACCGCAGGGAAGTGGAAAGAACTCAATCTTTGCGGGTGGTTTTTGGATTGGAGGATTTGATAACAATGGTGACCTGCGAACTGCAGCACAAACCTATCGCCAAAGCGGTGGCGATTTTTGGCCCGGTCCGCTTGGAGTTGATACACTGAATACTTTCTGGCATCGTGTGTGGAAAATATCACGGGAGGAAATTGACACTTTTGTTTATGAATTTAACCATGGGTTTCCCAATTCAAATTATGTTATTCCGGAAGTGATTCAGTCATGGCCCGGGAACGATTCAATTTCACTAATCCAGATGCTGCCTTATATCGATGCAAACCAGGATGGATTATACAATTATCTCGATGGAGATTATCCATGCATTAAAGGAGACCAGGCAGTCACTTTTATAATCAACGATGTAGCGGGAGATCATCACGAAAGCGGTGGCGGAAGCTTAGGTATTGAAATTCATGGGATGGCCTATGGATTCACTTCAATGGATTCAATACTGAACAATACATTGTTTCTGAATTACAAAATCATTTCGAAGAATACGACCAGTTCGATTGATACTTGTTATATGGGTAACTGGACTGATTTTGATTTGGGAAATTATCTTGATGACCGTATAGGCTGCGATGTTACCAGGAATATGTACTATGCATACAATGGCGACGATGATGATCAAGGTCAGCAAGGATATGGCATTCATCCGCCGGCGCAGGGTGTGTTATTTCTTAAAGGACCTGAGGCGCCTGTTGGAGATGGAATTGATAACAACAGGGACAGCTGTATTGACTGTACACGATTTATTACCACTTCCGGAGATTCAATAGTTCCTGACTCACTATCGCCGGAGCACCTGCCAATGTCCAATTTTGTTTATTACAATAATAACAATAGTTCCATTGATGGTAACCCTTCCGGGCCTGAGGATTTTTACGGGTACATGCGAAGCATCTGGAAAAATGGTAACCATCAGACTTATGGAGGTAATGGACACGGTGGATCATTAGATATTTCAGAATATATGTTTCCCGGTGATTCCGACCCTTATTTTTGGGGAACGCATGGAATTCCAGAGGCACCATGGGATGAAATTACAACCGGATGGGTTCCTGGTGACAGGCGTGGTGTTGCATCGACTGGAAGTTTCACTATGAATCCGGGAATGGTATTTTGTATCGACTATGCCTATGTTTTTGCACGATCAATAACGGGTGGTGCGATGGCTTCACTTGATTCTATGAAATCGGCATCAGATTACGTCCGGGAATTTTATAACTCTCACTCTGAATTAAATCAATGTGATTGTCAGCCACAAATAACCCCGACTGTGTATGAAGCCAATCTTTTCAAATATGTTTCCCTGTATCCCAATCCTGCCACCGACAAGCTGATTTTGCAATTAAGTGCAATGAAACCGGTAACTACACATGTCGTGATCTCAGATATGTTAGGTAAGGTTGTTACTTCAGTCCCCATTACGATTTCTGCAGGCAGCAATAGTTTTACATTTTCTGTTTCGTCATTGTCAAATGGGATTTATTCTTTGCGACTGGATACGGAACCATCTTTTACAAGTATAAAATTTGTAAAATATTAAAAGCAAACCTGAATTGACTTAATGACTGTGGCTGTTTCCCCGAAGCGCACAAAGGCGTTCGGGATCAGCGAGGCGGCATTCGCCACCCTGCTGAAATGACTTTTAATATTACAGGTTGTTCAATAACGGCAATTGCTTTCTTTCGCACATCTGCACATTTGCACATTTTCTAGTACGTTTGCCACATGCTTCTCTATGCAGCCATCATCGGCTATATATTATCAAACATCATCGCCCTTGCCCTGCTATTTACCGGAAAAAAATTAAGTCCGGCTATCTTCAGGATGCTTGCATCATTGCACCTGCTATTTGGTGTATTTTTTATTTTCAACCTGGTGACGAATAAAGAGGAATCACCGACGTATGTTTCGTTCCTGGTTTTCTTTTGTTCCGGAATTATTACCGGCGGAATGGCACTGGGAACAAAGTCAAATATCCTCTTGAAAATCTATTTTGGATTGTTCTGTCTGTCGATATTCATTTTCATTTTATCGCCTTCATTACTCCTGAATTTTTTGCTCACAGCAAGTTTTAACAGGCATAAGGATATGATGCTTGTCCGCGAGAATTATTTCCTGGAGCGGCAAACATCTGCATTCAGCAGTGATTCATCCGGAATTAAATACAAGTTGATAGAAAAGAATGGAATGTTTCATAAAACGATTGCGCGCGATCTTGATTTCAAAGGAAAGCTGGACTCCATGAAAATTCTTTCTTACGATGAAAGAAAATCAGTGCTTGTAAGAGGATATATCGGCAGCAAAAGTTTTGTAGAGGATAAGATTGACAGTACAGATATTTCTATCGAATTACTTCCGGCGAAAAAAGATGTTATTGAACGAAAGTTGTAATCCAATGAACAATTGAACAGCGAAGATTACCCCATCGAATAACGAATGAAATCCAAACGAATATACGAATTACGAATACGGCTAACCACATTTGCACATTAACTCATTTGCACATTTAGAAATCTTCTATGAAAAACAGAATCCTATTCATTCTTCTCCTTTCTTTTGTTTCAGTGAACGCTCAATTGCCTGAGACGGATATTTTCGTCAGCAACATGAAAATAAAAGACGGGAAGTTTGAATTTTCCAAACCGGAAAACATCACCCATCGTCCGGGTTACGACAACCAGCCTTATTTTATGCCGGATGGAAAAAGTCTCATGTTCGTGGCGGTACCCGATACTACCCAATCGGAGATCTATAGTTATAGTTTCAAGTCGAAGAAAATTACCCCTGTTACAAGCACTAAGGAGAGCGAGTATTCTCCGATGCTTTCACCGGATGGTAAAAATATTTCTGTGGTAAGGGTTGACGGTGACAATGGCCAGCGGTTTTATAAATTTCCTGTGAAAGATTATACTTCTGCTTCCGTGGTAAACGGCACCGACTCAATCGGCTACTATTGCTGGCTGAACTCCGGTTCTTTGGCGATGTTTATTCTTGGCAGTGCAATGACACTCCAGGTTTTGGATATCAATAAAAATGAGCGCACCCTCATCGCCAGTGATGTTGGCAGGTGTATAAAGCTTAGTAATGATCAGAAAAAACTCATGTTTGTGATCAAGCAAAACGAAAATGAGTGGAGTATTTTTGAAATGGATATTGCAACAATGGAAAAGAAGAAAGTTGTGAATACCATTCCCGGCAGCGAAGACTATGCAATACTCAAGGATGGTTCGTTGATTATGGGCAGCAAGGGAAAACTCTATAGGTGCGATCCTGTAGCGGGAGGAGATTGGAAGGAGATCGCCGATTTTTCTACTGAGCTGGGCGACTTCTACAGGATATCTGTAAATGTGCAAGGAGATAGAATTGCCATGGTAGCATTTACCGGGAAGAAACCCTGATACATTTACTGTGATCAGGAAGGATTACATTATAGTGGGGCAGGGGATTGCAGGAAGTTTGCTTGCCTGGTTTCTGCTAAAGCAGAACAAATCAGTTATTGTCATAGATGATGCAAAGCCAAATGCATCTTCCAGGGTTGCAGCCGGGATCATTCATCCTGTTACAGGCAGAAGAATTGTAAAGACATGGATGGCTGATCTGCTCATTCCATTTGCAGAAAAATTCTACGGTGATTTTGAAAATTATTTCCGGGTAAAAATATTTCACCCTGTCCGGGTAGTCGAATTAATTTCATCAATAAAGGAATTCAACGACTGGACAGCCAGAAGCGATGAGCAGGAACTTGGAACGTATATAGATCCATCGTTTGGTGGCAACAGCTATGACGAATACCTCCAAACATTTTTTAAAAAAATCCTGGTAAAAAAATCCTCATGGATTGATACGGCTGTACTGCTGGATGCAATCAAAAATTATTTATTCTCAAAAGGCGGTTTTCTGAATGAGAAATTTCAATTTGAAAACCTTTCTCTTTCTGAGAATGATGTTACCTACAAGGAGATCACGGCATCAAAAATTATTTTCTGCGATGGGGTAGCTGCATTGAACAATCCTTATTGGAAGCACCTTCCGTTTATTCCTTCAAAGGGTGAAATGATCACCATCAAAGCAGACATGAAGCTGGATCATATCCTAAACCGGAAAATATTCATCCTTCCGATTAGGGACAATCTTTACAAAGTCGGCTCAACCTATTCCTGGAAATTTGAAAATGATTCTCCGACCCCGGAAGCGAAAGAAGAATTGATCGTACAGCTAAAATCAGTCATAAAAATTCCATTTGAAATTGTGGATCAATCGGCGGGAATCAGACCAACTGTAAAGGACAGGCGCCCGATGTTAGGACTTCACAAACAATTTCCACAGGTTGGAATTTTGAATGGCCTCGGCACAAAAGGTTGTCTGCTCGCTCCCTTTTTTGCAGATCATCTTGTTGGCTACCTGGAAGGTAAACATGATTTGATGAAAGAAGTGGATGTTAGATTGATGTGACAGTCAATTCAACGTATCATCGACAGCTTTCTCACCAAAGGCAATTCCCTGTAATAATCATCCAGTATGCTTTGCATCATAGGCAGATAAAACTCCCAGAAGAAACGGTTGCGGTCGGTCTGGTCCTTTGCATTGTACATCAGGAATTTTAATCCGGTAATTCCACTCAGCTTTGCAAAACGGAACTTGGTTGGATTGTCGGCAAAGTCACCGCAGAAATAGAAAAATCGGTAATCGCCCCTGTGTTCGATGATGGCGGGGAATATCCGGGGGATCTTATTACTCTGTAGCTGCGTAAGCCCTGCATAATTAGTATTCAGAATATAACTTGCCCGCACAGAATTGCTGTCAGAAAGATTTTCCCAGATGTCCATCCAGTACGGATAAATAATGGAACCGGGCACGCCGAACCTGCTTTGGTTCTCTTTATCTGTAACAACGCTCGGTATTGCAGATTTCAAATCTCTTCCTTCTTCCAAAACGACGATCGTTCCGTTTTCGTTGATGAAAAGCATGCCGGCATTTTTAAACCTCCAGTTATTGTTATTCGCGCGTTTGTAAGCGCGTACGATCCACATTGGAAGATCGGGGTTTTCGACCGTGTCGAGAGAAGCGATTGAGCGCGCTATCCATCCCGTCCACCGGATGCGGAAAGTATTTTCAAAATTGTGTCGTACATCGG
>Ga0190274_10001248_pt1 | contig 14920 bp, 14 predicted proteins | sample Popmic531T_FD_133002 | JGI IMG/M metagenome (GOLD analysis project Ga0190274, IMG submission 133002) | Populus adjacent soil microbial communities from riparian zone of Yellowstone River, Montana, USA - 531 T | ecosystem: Environmental > Terrestrial > Soil > Riparian zone | place: USA: Montana...
GTTGGCGATCAAGCCGGGCATGACCGGGCCGATGCAGGTCTACGGCCGCAGCGACCTCACCTTCGAGGAGCGGCTGGCGATGGAGCGCGACTACCTCGACAACCTCTCGCTCGGTGGCGACCTGGCGATCCTGCTGCGGACGCCGCGCGCGGTCATCCGCGGCGAAGGCGCCCACTAGCGCGCTGCGCCCGCCGCGAATGACGGAGCCAGGACAGAGCGGAGCGGCGACCGACCTCGAGGTCGCGATCGTCAGCCACGGCGCCGAAGAGCTGCTGCGCCGCTGCCTGCTCTCACTGCGTGCGCATCCGGCGCGCGGCGAGATGCGGGTCACCGTGGTCGACAGCGGCAGCCCCGACCGCACGCCGGACATGGTCGCGACCGAGTTCCCCGAGGTGCGGCTGTTGCGGCGGGGCAACATCGGCTTCTCCGCCGCCAACAACCTGGTCCTGCGCGAGAGCGAGGCTGCCGCGGTGCTGCTGCTCAACCCCGACACCGAGGTCTACGCCGGCACCCTCGACGCGGCGCTGGCGCGGCTGCGCTCGCAGCCGCGGATCGGCATGGTCGGCTGCAAGCTGGTGACCGAGTCGGGGGGGCTCGACCACGCCTGCAAGCGCTCCTTCCCGACGCCGCTCGCCGCCCTTGCCCACTTCACCGGCATCGGGCGCTCGGGAGACGCTTCGGGGGCGCTGAGCCAGTACCGCGCGACCCACCTCGGCGACGACGAGCCGGGCGAGGTCGACGCCGTCAACGGCGCTTTCATGCTCTGCCGGGCCGAGGCGGTGCGGGAGGTCGGCCTGCTCGACGAGGGCTACTGGCTCTACATGGAGGACCTCGACTGGTGCCACCGCTTCTGGGACGCCGGCTGGAAGGTCTTCTACGAGCCCGCCGGCGTCGCCCTCCACGTCAAGGGCGGCTCCAGCGCCGGCCGCCGCGCGCCGCGCCAGGAGGTCGCCTTCCACCGCGGCATGGGCCGCTTCTACCGCCGCTTCGACGCCCCCGAGCACAACCCCCTCCTCAACGCCGCCGTCTACGCCGGCGTCGCCACCAAACTCGCCGTAACCCTCGCCCGCACCGCGATCTCGCGGTCGACGGGCCGATAAGTCGGCTCAGGCTCGACAAATCGGCCCATCGGCCGGCGGTTAGAAGGGGAGGGTCTCGGCGATCTCGCTGAGGGCGGGGGCGTGCTTGTCGCGCTCGGAGAGGAGGGGGTCTTCGACCTGCCAGTCGACTCCCACCTCGGGGTCGTCCCAGGCGATGCCGGCCTCGGTCAGGGGGTCGTAGGGGCTGGAGAGCAAGTAGGTGACGTCGGCGACGTCGCTGAGGACGGCGAAGCCGTGGCCGAAGCCGACGGGGACGAAGAGCTGGCGGTGGCGCTCATCGTCGAGCACGTGGGTCTCCCACTCGCCGTAAGTGGCCGAGTCCCGGCGCAGATCGACGGCGACGTCGAGGATCGCCCCGCGCGGGCAGCGGACCAGCTTCGCCTGCCCCGGCTCGGTCTGGAAGTGGATGCCGCGCAGGGTTCCCTTGGCGGAGCGCGAGTGGTTGTGCTGGACGAACTCGACGCCGACACCGTGCTCGGCCCAGACGTCGTGGCGGTAGGTCTCGACCATGAAGCCACGGGCGTCGCCATGGACCGCCGGCTCCAGCAGCACCACCCCGTCGAGCTTGGTGGGCAGCGATTTCACCGGCCCACCGAACGGTTTGCAGGAGCCGCCATCGAGTTAACCGAGCGCCTTCCCGTATTGCTTTTCGTAGTACTCGCGATACTCGCCGGAGCGGATCGGGCCCCACCAGTCCTCGTTGTCGCGATACCAGGCAACGGTTTTCTCCAGGCCCTCGGCGAAGTGGACCTCGGCCTCCCAGCCGAGCTCGTCCTTCAGCTTCGCCGAGGAGAGCGAGTAGCGGCGGTCGTGGCCGGGGCGGTCCTGGACGTACTCGATCAGCGAGCGGTCCTTGCCGGTCAGCTCGATCACCCGCTCGATCACCTCGATGTTCTCGCACTCGTCGGGACCGCCGACGTTGTAGGCCTCGCCCGCCTTGCCCTTCAGCAGCACCGTGTGGATGCCGCGGCAGAAGTCCTCGACGTAGAGCCAGTTGCGGACCTGTTTGCCGTCACCGTAGACCGGCAGCGAGTCGCCGTGCAGGGCGTTCAGCGTGATCAGCGGGATCAGCTTCTCCGGGTACTGGCGCGGGCCGTAGTTGTTGGAGCCGCGCACGATCGAGGCCTCGATCCCGTAGGTGTGGACGTGGGCGCTGACCAGCAGGTCGCCGGCCGCCTTGGTCGCCGAGTAGGGCGAGGAGGGGTCGAGCGGCGAGGTCTCGGTGAAGGAGCCGGACTCGATCGAGCCGTAGACCTCGTCGGTGGAGACCTGCAGGTAGCGGGAGACGCCGAGCTCGCGGGCGGCGTCGAGCAGGGTGCCGGTGCCGATCACGTGGGTGCGGGCGAAGGCGTCCTGGTCGTCGATCGAGCGGTCGACGTGAGACTCGGCGGCGAAGTTGACGACGGCGTCGCAGCCCTGCATCGCCTCGCGCACGATCGCCGGGTCCTCGATCGCTCCCTCGATCAGCTCCGTGCCCGCGGGCAGGTTCTCGGGCCGGCCGGCGTAGGTGAGCTTGTCGAGCACGACGATCTCGTGCTCCTGTCCGGCGATCCGGACGTAGGTGGAACCGATGAACCCGGCAGCGCCGGTAACGAGCAGCTTCATGCCGCCTCCCTCTCCGCTTGTCGTTGGGCTAGATAGCCGGCCAGGCCGTCCTGCCAGGAGGGCAGGCGGATCGCGTGTTCGCGCTGGCTGGTCAGGGCTGAGAAAGGCGGGCGCGGTGCTGGGCGGCCGAGCATTTCGGTCGTCCCCGAAAGCACCTTGCACTCGACCTTGGCCTGCTCGAAGATCTCGCGTGCGAACTCATACCAGGAGCACTGGCCGGCGGCCGCCATGTGATGGATGCCGAACTCGATCCCCTCGATCAGGCGGACGATCCCGTAGGCCAGGTGCCAGGTGTAGGTCGGGGCGCCGACCTGGTCGCGGACGACCAGGACCTCGCCGTGGTCGGCCGCCAGCCGCAGCATCGTCTCGACGAAGTTGCCGCCGCCGATCCCGAACAGCCAGGAGGAGCGGACGACGAAGTGGCGCTTGTTGGCGGCCGTGCTGGCCTCCTCGCCGGCCAGCTTGGTGCGGCCGTAGGCCGAGAGCGGCGCCGGCTGGTCGCTCTCCACATAAGGGGCGCCCTTGGCGCCGTCGAAGACGTAGTCGCTGGAGACGTAGACGACGCTGGCGCCCATCCTCGCCGCGGCGGCGGCGACGTTGCCGGCGCCGGTCCCGTTGACCGCGAACGCCGCCTGCTCGCTCTCCTCGGCGCCGTCGACGTCGGTCCAGGCGGCGCAGTTTATGACGACGTCGGGACGCTCGAGGTCGAACTTCTTCTCCAGCGCCGCTGCGTTGGTGACGTCGAGCTCGGCCCGGCCGTAGCCGACCACGTCGTGGCCGGCGTTGCCGGCGGCGAGCATCACGTCGCGGCCCAGCATCCCCGCCGCCCCGGTGACGAGAAGCTTCATGCGGCGCTGCCCATCAGACGATTTCGATCTCGCAGTTGTCGCCGACCAGCAGGCGCAGCGTCTTCGGCACGCCGTGGCTGCGGGTCAGCTTGACGTTGCGGCCGAGCAGGCTCGCCTCCATCCGCGTTTCCAGGTCCTCGACCACCGAGCCGGAGAGGACGATCGAGTGCTCGACCTCGGAGCGGCGCACGTGGACGTCGGCGCCGATCGAGGTGTAGGGGCCGATGTAGGCGTCCTCGATGCAGGCGCCGGCGCCGATCACGGCGGGGCCGCGGACGACCGAGCGGGTCAGCGATGCGCCCGGCTCGAGGACGACGCGCCCCTCCACCCGGGAGCCCTCGTCGATCTCGCCATCCAGCTTCGTCTCCAGCTCCTCCAGCACCAGGCGGTTGGCCTCGAGCATGTCGGCGAGCTGGCCGGTGTCCTTCCACCAGCCGCGCACGACCTCGGACTGGACCTTGTGGCCGTCGTCGATCAGCGCCTGGATCGCCTCGGTGATCTCGAGCTCGCCGCGCCAGGAGGGCTCGAGGCTGCGGGCGGCCTCGAAGATCGCGGAGCTGAAGAGGTAGACGCCGACCAGGGCCAGATTCGAAGGCGGGTCTTTCGGCTTCTCGATCAGGCGCACGATCCGCTCCCCGTCGAGCTCGGCGACGCCGTAGGACTGCGGGTCGTCGACCGGGGTGAGCAGGATCAGGGCGTGCGGCTCGTCGGCGCGGAAGGTCGAGACGAGGCCGCGCAGGCCGTCGCGCAGGAGGTTGTCGCCGAGGTACATGACGAAGGGCGAGGCGCCGATGAACTCCTCCGCGGTCAGCACCGCGTGGGCGAGGCCGGCCGGCTTGTCCTGGACGATGTAGGTGATCCTGGCGCCGAACTGGGAGCCGTCGCCGGCGGCGGCGCGGATCTCGTCGCCGGTCTCGGGCGCGATGATGATCCCGATCTCCTCGACGCCGGCGTCGACCAGGGCCTCGATCCCGTAAAAGAGCACGGGTTTGTTGGCGACGGGCACCAGCTGCTTCGCCGAGGTGTGGGTGATCGGGCGCAGCCGGGTGCCGGCGCCGCCCGAGAGGATGAGTCCCTTCAGAGGCTCCATGCGAGGCTGCAACCCTACTGAGCGACGGAAAGAGCCGTGCGACCAGCCGTTTACATCCCCAACTACAACGGATCCGAGCGCCTCGGTCGGACCCTGCACAGCCTGCGCGAGCAGAGCCGGCCGCTCGACGTCGTCGTCGTCGACAACGGCTCCAGCGACGGCTCGGTGGCGCTGCTGCGTGAGGAGTTCCCCGAGGTGGCGCTGCTGGCGCTGGAGCGGAACCTCGGCTTCGGGCCGGCGATCAACCGCGCCGTGGACGAGCACCCGGCCGATCCGATGATCCTGCTCAACAACGACGTCGAGTGCGAGCCGCGCTTCGTCGAGGCGCTGCTCGACGCCGCCGCCGAAGGGGTGCAGACGGTGGCGGGAGTGCTGGTCCAGGAACGCGAGCCGGCGCTGATCGACTCCGCCGGCGTCGTCGCCGACAGCACCCTGATGGGCTTCGACTACCTGCACGGAGAGCCGGTCGAGACCGCCCTCACGGCGGCCGATCCGCTCGGCCCGACCGGTGGCGCCGCTCTCTACGACCGCGCCGCGTTCGCCGCCGTGGGCGGTTTCGACGAGCGCATCTTCCTCTACTACGAGGACCTCGACCTGGCCCTGCGGCTGGCCGCGGCCGGCGCCAGATGCCGGCTTGCGGGAGCGGCGCGGGCGCTGCACGCCTACTCGGCCAGTCTCGGCGCCAAGAGCGGCCAGAAGTTCGCCCACACCGGCTGGAGCCGTGGCTACATGCTGCGCCGCTACGGGGTCATGTCGCAGCCACGCCTGGCCGTGCGGGCGCTGGCCTGCGAGGGCGCGCTCTGCGCCGGGCAGCTGCTGCTCGACCGCAGCGCCAAGGGCATCGGCGGTCGCCTGCGCGGCTGGCGCGGCGGCGGCGGGCTGGAGCGGCGCGACCTCGGCGACGCCGGGCTGCTGGGGATCTCGGCGCAAGAGGCGCTGGCGCTACGGCGCCGGCGCCGGGGCTGAGCGCTGGCGCTTTCCCGAAGACTTACCGTGCCTATGGCCACGGTAGGTCTTCGAGTTTCAGTCGGAGCCGACCGGTGCGCCGAGCCAGCGGCGGGCGCGCGCCGGGTCGCCCTCGCGACGCAGGCGGCGGCGCTCGCGCAGCAGGCGCGGCAGCCGGCGCAGGGCGGCGAGCTTGCCCGCCAGCGTCGCCCGCAACCGGCGCTGGGACGCGGCCCGCGCCAGCGCGCCCACCTCGACCGCGGCGATCCGCGGCAGGGCGCCGAGCGGCATGAACTTGACCTGGGTGGCGAGGCGGTTGCGCGCCACCAGCCTCGCGTTCTCGGCGTTGGGACGGGCGAAGCCGGCGGTCCAGGAGGCGTTGCCGACGTGCCAGACGACGGCCTCCGGTACGTAGGCGAAGCGCCAGCCGGCGATCCGCGCCCGCACGTTGAGGTCGACGTCCTCGTAGAAGGCGAAGTAGCTCTCGTCGTAGCCGCCGAGGTCGGCGAACAGCTCGCGCCGCAGCAGGCAGGCGGCGCCGCAGACGCCGAAGACCTCGTGGGTCTGTGGCAGACGGGGCGGCTGCGCCTCCCCCGCCCCCTGCTCGATCGCCCGGCCGTCGGCGGTCAGGGCCTGTCCGGCGCTGTAGATGCGAGCGCCGGCGGGGTCCGGAAGCGCGCCGTCCTCGCCCTCGAGCTGGAGGATGCGCGGCTGCACCCCGCCCAGCGCCGGGTCCGCCTCGAGTGCGTCCAGCAGCCGGCCGAGGCAGCCCGGTTCCAGGGCGGTGTCGGCGTTCAGCGCCAGCACGGTCGGGGCACCGACCCGGGCGGCACCGAGGTTGACCGCGGCGGCGAAGCCGATGTTGCTCGGCAGCGCCAAGTGCGGGATGCCGCGCTCTTCCAGTAGCGCCACCGATCCGTCGCTGGAGCCGTTGTCGACGACGAGCAGCTCGATCTCCACGCCCTGGTCGCAGAGCGAGTCGAGGCAGCGCGGCAGCAGGCCGGCGGAGTTCCAGCTGGGAATCGCGACGGCGACGGTTCGGGCCTCTTCCACGGGCCGAAGCCTGACAGCTGTGCGCGCGTCGCCCCTGCCGATTTGGCCGGTAGCCTGCAGGCCATGACCACCATCGACAGGCCCGGCGAGCAGGCGCAGGCCGCGCAGCGCGACCCGCTCCCGGTCTATCTCGACGTCCGCGCCACCTTCGCCGACAGCTTCCTCTTCGGCGAAGGGCTCGAGATCGGGCCGCTGCACCAGCCGCTGGCGATCCCGCCCCACGCCCGGGCGCGCTACGTCGACCGGATGCGGACCGCCGAGCTGCGTCGCGAGTACCCCGAGCTCGCCGACTGGGACCTGACCGAGGTCGACGTGGTCGACGACGGCGAGCTGCTGGCGACGATTCCCGCCGAGAGCCAGGACTTCATCGTCGCCAACCATTTCCTCGAGCACACCGAGAACCCGATCGGCACGATCGAGACCCACCTCGGCAAATTGAAACCGGGCGGCGTCCTCTTCTACGCCGTACCGGACAAGCGCTTCACCTTCGACTTCCGGCGGCCGGTGACCCCGCTGGAGCACATGATCGCCGACCATGAGCAGGGACCTGAGCGCTCGCGCAGCGAGCACTACAGAGAGTGGTGCCGGCTGGTCATCGACGAGGAGTCGGATGCAGTCGGCAGCGCCGAGCAGGCCGTCTCCGATGAGTGGGTCGAGCGCCGCGCCCGGGAGCTGGAAGACGCCAAGTACTCGATCCACATGCACGTCTGGACCCAGGCCGAGTTCATGGGGCTGATGCTGGCCCTGCGCGAGCGCCTCGACGGGGCATTCGACATCGAGGCGGCGGCCCGAGTCGGCATCGAGTTCATCGTCGTCCTTCGCAAGCAGGGCCCGCTGCCGGCGCCCGCGAGCCCGCAGGCGCCGGCGCCGCCTTCCGTGAGCCGAATGGAGATCTGGAAAGGCCGGGCGAAAAGGCCGCTGTCCGCCGCCCGGAACGAGATTCGCCGCCGGAGGGCACGACCATAGATCGTCGGCACCCCCCGGGGCCCGACGCGCCCCTGGCAATCGAAGCGCGGGGACTGGAGAAGGCCTTCCACATCCCCACCCACCGGGTCGACTCGATCAAGGAGCGGATCGTCCACCCCTTCTCGGCCAGCGAGGTGCGGGTGCTGCGGGCGCTCGACGGCATCTCCTTCGACGTCCGCCAGGGCGAGTTCTTCGGGATCGTCGGGCGCAACGGCTCCGGCAAGAGCACGCTGCTGAAGCTGCTCGCGAGCATCTACCGGGCCGACGCGGGGACGATTCGGATGGCGGGGCGGCTGGCTCCGTTCATCGAGCTGGGAGTCGGCTTCAACCCCGACCTGACCGCGCGCGAAAACGTGCTCCTCAACGGGGTGATGATGGGCCTCACCCCGCGCGAGACGCGCGCGCGCCTCGACGCCGTCGTCGAGTTCGCCGAACTCGACGAATTCGTCGAGCTGAAACTGAAGAACTACTCCTCCGGGATGCTGATCCGGCTCGCCTTCTCGGTGATGCTGCAGGCCGACGCCGACGTGCTGCTGATCGACGAGGTGCTGGCGGTGGGCGACGCCGCCTTCCAGCAGAAGTGCGCCGACGCCTTCCACGACCTCAAAGCCGGGGGCAAGACGATCGTCCTCGTCACCCACGAGATGACGACGGTGGAGGAGTACTGCGACCGCGCGATGCTGATCGACGACGGGTCGATCCAGCACATCGGCGACCCCGCCGCGGTTGGCCGCCACTACCTGCAGCTGAACTTCGAACGGGGCAGCCCCGAGGACCACGAGGCGACGCGCGAGGGCAGCGACGAAGTGCGGCTACTCGGTGCCTGGATCGAGGATGCCGACGGCGCCCGCCTGACCAACGTCGAACACGGCACCAAGCTCCGGCTGCGGGTCGAGCTGGAGGCGATGCGCGACCTGCCGGGGCTGGGGGTCGGCTTCAGCATCGCCAACGCCGACGGGATCGCGGTCTTCGACTCCGGCATCACGGTGTCGAGGGGCGACGGCTCGACCGAGCTGGCCGCGGGCGAGCGCATCGCGGTCAGCGCCGAGGTGGAGAACCTGCTCAACCCCGGTCGCTATTTCGTCCACTGCGGGGTCAACCGGGCGCAGGGCGCCGGGGTCGCCCTCTACGTAAACAGCGCCACCGACTTCGTCGTCTTCGGCGGCGGCCCCCACTCCGGGATCGTCTCCCTCCCGCACGAGATCGAGGCGACCGTGGAGAGCGGGGAAAGCCGGTGAGCGACCGGGTGCGGGCGGTGGGCCCGCTGCGCGAGGTTCACGGCCCCTCGGCCGTCGGCGGCGGCGCGCGGCGCTTCTTCGACCTGCTCTGGCTGCTCTCGGTGACCGAGTTCAAGCGCACCTACTTCGGCACCGTGCTGGGCTACGTCTGGTCGCTGATCCGGCCGCTGATGCTGTTCGGAGTGCTGCTGTTCGTCTTCACCAAGGTCTTCAAAATCGGCAGCGAGCTGCCCAACTACCCGGTGCTGCTGCTGCTGGGAATCGTCCTCTTCACGCTCTTCTCGGAAGCGACGCAGAACGCGGTGACCTCGGTCGTCTCGCAGGAGGGAGTGGTCCGCAAGACCCAGTTCCCGCGCCTGGTGATCCCGCTGGCGACGGTGCTGACCAGCTCCTTCAACTTCTGCCTCAACCTGATCGTGGTCTTCGTCTTCATCCTCGCCTGGGGCGTAGATCCGACCTGGACCTGGCTGCTCTTCCCGTTCGCGGTGCTGGCGCTCTTCGTCTTCACCTGCGCGGTCAGCACGATGCTCTCGGTGCTCTACGTCCGCTTCCGCGACGTCGCGATCATCTGGGTCGTGCTCTCGCAGGTGCTGTTCTACGCGACGCCGGTGCTGTATCCGATCGAGCTGCTGGAAGACCCGCGGATCGAACAGCTGCTGATGGTCAACCCAATCGCGGTGATCTTCGAGCAGGTCCGGGTCTGGATCCTAGCCGAACCGGCGGCCCCGACCGCCGCCGCCGCAGCCGGCGGGGCGCTGCACCTGTTGCCGGCCGTCGCCGTCTACGTCGGCGTCTGCGCGTTCAGCGTCTGGATCTTCAACCGCGACGCGCCGCGCATCGCCGAGGACCTCTAACCCCGGCTAGCGGCAGACGCGAGCCGCCTGGCGAGCGTCCACGTGCAGGTACCACGGCTGGGTTGCGGCGTCACGTGGGACCCGCAATACCGTCACCGAGTTCCCGGGGGCCCCTTCGGTGGTCACCGGGTACTCGCCGACCGCGAACCGGCGCAGGCTGAACTCGGCCCGCGGTCCCGGCGCCAGCTCGATCCGGGTCAGCCCCGGGGAGATCGGCACCTCCGGTGGGGCGGCGCCCCCGGCTTCGACCTCGACGCAGTTTTCGCCGCCAGACCCGGGGTCGTAGGCGTCGGTGTGCGTGACGGTCGAGAGCGGCAACGCTTTGGCAAGGACGACGTCTGCCTGGCGGCGGCCTTTCTCGGGTGCGGCCACCAGTTCGGCCAGCGAGTAGGCCGGGGAGCCATATTCGTCGACCGCCTGCAGGTATTTGCCGGCGTAGATGTTGACCAGAGACGCCGTACCCGCGACGTCGGGGGTCAGCTCGAAGTTGGGGTCGACGGTGCGCTGGGCGATCTCGATCGCGGCACCCTCCGAACGCGTCAGCACAGCCTGCTCTTTCAATTCGCCGGCGCCGGTCTTGAGGACGACGAGGTTCGGGCCCACCGCGAGCGCCGTGACCACGGCGGCGGCCCAGAGGACGTGCTTGCTGGGGCGCACGTCCTTCAGCAGGTTCGCCAGGATCATCAGGACGAAGATGGCGCCCGCATACTGGTAGCGGCCGGAGGTGGGTTCGCGACCGGGAAAGGCGTTGAAGGCCGTGAGGAACCAGTTGGCCGCGGCGACTGCCGTGACCGGCCAGAGGCCGGGGAAGAACCCGGGCTTGCGCAGCTGCCGGTAGCCGAGGACGACGACGAGGGCGATCAGCATCGCCCGGCCCCAATCGGGATTGGCCCCGATGCCGGTCGGGTTCGTCGCCAGACCGAAGGCGGAACCGAGGGCGGCGGCGATCGCGTCGGCGACGAAGCGGGGTGAGGCCAGCACGTTGTAGATGGACATGTGCGTTTCGGCGACGTGGCCCCAGCCCAGGTACCAGGCGATGTAGAGGACCACCGGGATGACGAAGACGTAAGCGCGGCCGAGCCAGCTCCGCCGCGGGCCCTGGAGGACGGCGGCGACGGCCCCGGCGATGAACGCCACACCGAGGCCGGAGAAGCCGAGCGCCAGGATCAGGAACGCGCAGGCGGCGACGTCGCCCCGGCGGTCCTCGCGTTCAAGGGCCAGGAGCATCGCCAGCCCGAAGAGGATCGGGCCGATGAAGGTGATCTCGAAAGGCCAGAGCAGCACCTCCCAGGCGGGGCCGAGGCAGAGGATGAGGACGGTGGCGAAGAGAGCGAGCCAGGGTCCGACGCGCCGCCTGACGTAGACGTAGAACAGAAGCGCGGTACCGGCGAGGAAGATCGTCAGCAGCACGTATTCGGGCATCGCCGAGGTCATCCCGAAGACCCGCAGGAAGAGCTGCGTAAGCAGGACCGGAAAAACCACGAGATGCTCGTTGTGCGGGTGCAGCAGGTTGAACACGGTGGGGTCGCGACGTTCGATCAGGAAGGCCCAGGTGTCCTGGAAGAACGTCATTTCCAGCGCCAGGACGAGCGTCAGCGCCACCGAAACTGCCAGCGCCGCGGCCAGCAGCACCGTGGGTAGGTTGCGGGTAGTCCTCTCCATCGCGAGGCGGGAGTGTATTTGCGGGGCCAGCGGCGCTCTCCGGGTACACTGCGCCGGCATGTCCGAGCAGGCAATCTCGACGAGCCCCGACCGGCAGGGGGCTCCCGAAGCGGAGTACGGCGCCTCCTACTACTCCAACTACTGGGGCGGAGGTGGGGCCTACGAGCGCAACGAGCGCTGGCTGAAATTCTTCGGTGACGTCGCCGACGGCATCGTCCGCGACTTCCACCCGACCACGGTGCTTGACGCCGGCTGCGCAATGGGCTTCCTCGTCGAGGAACTCCGCAAGCGCGGTGTCGACGCCTCGGGGATCGACGTCTCCGACTATGCGATCTCACAGGTCCACGAGTCGGTGGCCGACCGCTGCAGCGTCGCCTCCCTGACCGAGCCGCTGAGCGGGCGCTATGACCTGATCACCTGCATCGAGGTGCTCGAGCACCTGCCGCCGGCGGAGACCGACCTGGCGATCGCCAACCTCTGCACTGCCAGCGACCGGCTGCTGATCTCCAGCACGCCCGGCGACTACGGCGAGCCCACCCACCTCAACGTGCTGCCGCCCGAGGAGTGGTCGGCGAAGCTGGCCCAGCAAGGCTTCATGCGGGATCTCGAGCGCGACCTCTCATATCTATCTCCCTGGGCCGCCCTCTACGTCCGCCGGGACGAGGCGCAGACGGAGACGGTGCGCCGCTACGACCGCGCCTGGTCGCGGCTGCGCCGCGAGGTGAGCGAGGTGCGGAGCTCGCTGCTGCAGTCCCAGGACCAGCTGGCCGAGCTCGAAGCGGGCGGCGGGGTCGGGAACCGGCCGGAGCTGCTGCAGGAGCTGGACAGCCGCGACGAGGAGAACCTGAGGCTGCGCGACCAGCTGATCGGTAAGGACGCCGAACTCGGCACCGCACTCGGGCGGGTCGCCGAGATGGAGGACCGGATGAAACGGCTCGACGCCGCCAAACAGCGGATCGAATCCGGGATCCCCTTCGGGAAGCTGCCGGGCAAGCTGATGCGCCTCTTCCGCAGCCTCCGAAGCTAACCTCGCCGTGGCCGCACCGCGCTTCTCGATCCTCACCCCCGTCTACGAGACGCCGCCCGACGTCCTGCGCAAGATGCTGCGCTCGGTGCTGCGCCAACGCTACGGCGACTGGGAGCTGTGCCTTGTCGACGACGGCTCGAAGGAGCCGAGCGTGCGCGAGATCCTCGACGAGTTCGGGGGCAAAGACCCGCGCATCCGGGTCCAGTACCGCCCGGACAACGAAGGCATCGTCGTCGCCTCCAACGAGGCCCTGGCGATGGCCGGGGGAGAGTTCGTCTGCCTGCTCGACCACGACGATGCCCTCCACCCCGAAGCGCTCACCTACGTCGCCGCCGCGATCGACCGCACCCCGGAGGCCGACTACGTCTACACCGACGAGGACAAGGTCGACCTCCGCGGGGTCCACTCCCAGCCCTTCTTCAAGCCCGACTGGTCGCCGGAGCGGATGCGGACGCAGATGTACACCTGCCACTTCAGCGTCCTTCGTCGCTCCCTGGTCGAGGAGGTCGGCGGCTTCGACGCCGACTTCGAGGGCTCCCAGGACTGGGACCTGGTCCTCCGGGTGACCGAGCGGGCGCGGGAGATCGTCCACGTGCCCCGGATCCTCTACCACTGGCGCATGGTCGCGACCTCGGCTGCCGCCGGCGGCGAGGCGGCCAAGCCCTACGCCTTCGAAGCCGGGAAACGAGCGGTTCAGGCCCACTGCGACCGGATTGGGCTACCGGCCAGGGTCGAGCGCGACCCCGAGGACTCCGGCGTGCTCCACCTCGAGCCCAAGCTGCAGGAGCAGCCGCTGGTCAGCATCGTCATCCCCACCGCCGGCCAGGTGCGCGAGGTCCGCTTCGAGCAGGCCGTGCTGGTCGTCAACTGCGTCCGCAGCATCGTCGAGCGCTCCACCTACGAGAACTACGAGATCGTCTGCGTGGTCAACGACAAGGTCCTGCCGGTGATCCTGCAGGAGCTGCGCGACATCGCCGGCGAGCGGCTGCGCCTGGTTCAGTTCACGGGGCCCTTCGACTTCTCGGCCAAGATCAACCTCGGCGCGGTGCGCAGCGAGGGCAAGCACCTGCTGCTGCTCAACGACGACATCGAGGTGACGACGCCGAACTGGATCGAGCGCATGGTGATGTACTCCGAGCGCGAGGGCGTCGGCGCCGTCGGCGGCCGCCTGCTCTGGGGCGACAACCGCCTCCAGCACGTCGGCGTCGGCTTCGACGACGGCCTGCCCGGCCACCATTACCGCGGCTTCGCCGGCGAGTACCGCGGCTACGCGAACGCGGTGCGGATCGCCCGCAACTGCCTCGCCGTCACCGGCGCCTGCCTGATGACCCGCGCCGACGTCTTCCGCGAGGTCGGCGGCCTCAGCAAGGACCTGCCGGTCAACTTCAACGACATCGACTACTGCCTGAAGGTCTACGCCGGCGGTCACCGCATCGTCTACGACCCGGACCTGGTCCTGTACCACTTCGAGTCCTCCAGCCGCGACCCGGTGGTCAACGCCTGGGAGGTGGAAAAGCTCGTCGATCGCTGGCAGCACCTGGCCGCGGTCGACCCCTACGGCAACCCCAACCTGCGCCGGGGGATGCCCCGCATCGGCTCCTACTTCCGCTGGGCCGTGCGCCGGCCGCCGCGCCCGCGGCGGCCTCGGCTCCCGGCCTGACCGCGATAGGTTCGCGTACCGCCAGCGCCGCCCCACGGCTGCGACGTCACCTATTCAAGGAGCAAATCGCCTCAGATGAACTACGAGCGCCTCTACAGCTTTCGCTTCCGCGACATCGACCAGGACGGAAGGATCGCCGTCTGGAAGGAGATCAGCCCCCACGTCCACGGTCTGATGGGAAGCCCGCAGAAGGTCCTCGACCCGGCGGCCGGGCGCGGCGAGTTCATCGGCGCCGTCCCCGCCAAGGAGACCTGGGCGGTCGACGCGGTCAGCTACGAGCAGGCAGCGCACAAGCCCGACACCAAGGTCGTCACCGCGATGATCATGGACGCGGAGCTGCCGCAGGACCACTTCGACGGGGTCTTCGTCTCCAACTTCCTCGAGCACCTCTACGACCAGGAGGCGATCGCCGCCTTCCTCGAAAAGATGCACGCGGCGATGGAGCAGGGTGGGCGGATCGCGATCATGGGCCCGAACTACCGCTACTGCTCCGACGAGTACTGGGACTGCGCCGACCACTACGTGGCGCTGACCCACGTGGCGATCGAAGAGCACCTCTACGCCGCCGGCTTCGAGCCGGAGCGGGTGATCCCGCGCTACCTGCCCTACTCCTTCCGCGGCATCCTCCCCCCCTCGCCGGCGCTGACGCGGACCTACCTGAGGATGCCGCTGGCCTGGAAGCTGCTCGGCAAGCAGTTCCTGGTGATCGGCCGCAAGGACTAGGAGGGGGCGCGCTCGCCGGCCGGCGAGCGCCGCTCCGCTTTGCTCACCTGATAGTCGCCGCGGCTGAGCGTGCTCTCGAGCCAGACGTAGAGGACGATGAAGAGGTAGCGGCTGCCCATCTCTTTCATCGCCAGCTTCGCCTCGCCCGA
>Ga0190274_10001249_pt1 | contig 14916 bp, 14 predicted proteins | sample Popmic531T_FD_133002 | JGI IMG/M metagenome (GOLD analysis project Ga0190274, IMG submission 133002) | Populus adjacent soil microbial communities from riparian zone of Yellowstone River, Montana, USA - 531 T | ecosystem: Environmental > Terrestrial > Soil > Riparian zone | place: USA: Montana...
ACCTGTCCCTATTGCGGCGTTGGATGCGGCGTGCTTGTCGATCGCGCAGCGAACGGGTCAATTTCCGTAAAAGGTGATTCCCTGCATCCGGCCAACTTCGGTCGCCTGTGTTCGAAGGGAACTGCGCTGGCAGCAACGGTCGGGTTGGAAGGTCGCCTGCTGGAGCCGCAGATTGATGGTCGCCAGGTGGGTTGGGACGAGGCGATTGACCACGTGGGGAACCGGCTCCAGGAGTGCATCGACCGTCACGGCCCCCAGTCTGTCGCGTTCTATGTTTCCGGCCAACTCCTGACGGAGGACTACTACGTAGCCAACAAGCTGATGAAGGGATTCATCGGAACGGCAAACATCGACACCAACTCGCGGCTATGCATGTCATCCGCCGTGGCAGGTCATGTCCGTGCATTTGGCGAAGACCTCGTGCCGGTCGAATACTCCGACCTGGAACAGGCAGACCTGATCGTGCTGGTCGGGTCCAATACCGCCTGGTGCCATCCCGTCCTCATGCAACGCATCGCCGCCGCGCGCGAACAGCGTCCGGAATTGAAGCTGGTGGTAATCGATCCGCGGCGCACGGCGACCTGCGAGCTCGCAGACCTGCACCTGCCCTTGCGCAGTGGCAGCGACGTACTCCTGTTCAACGGCCTGTTGTCCTGGCTTGCCGACCAGAAGATGGGTGATACAGCGTTCATTGACGCAAGCACCTCGGGCCTGGAAAAGGCGCTGCAGGCCGCGCGGGTCGCAACGGCGGATGTGCCCGCCACCGCGCAGGCCTGCGGACTCCCGGAAAGCGTTGTGCAACAGTTCTTCAGCTGGTTCGGCGCAAACACGAGGGTGGTCACTGCGTTTTCTCAGGGCGTCAACCAGTCCTCGTCCGGGAGCGACAAGGTCAACAGCATCATCAACTGCCACCTTTACACCGGCCGCATCGGACGACCGGGTATGGGGCCGTTCTCGATTACCGGTCAGCCCAATGCCATGGGGGGTAGGGAGGTTGGTGGACTCTCAACCCAGCTCGCGGCCCACCTCACTCTCGAATCGCCGGAGCACCGTGCAGCCGTCCAGAAGTTCTGGGGTTCTCCACACATCGCCGATCGCGCCGGCCTGAAGGCCGTGGAATTGTTCGAGGCCATCGATGCCGGCAGGATCAAGGCCATCTGGATCATGGCGACCAATCCGGTCGTGAGTCTGCCCGACGCCGATCAGGTAAAGCGCGCGTTGCAACGCTGCGAACTGGTGATCGTATCGGACTGCGTCGCCGACAACGACACGCTCAAATACGCCCATGTGAAGCTGCCTGCGGCGGCATGGGGGGAAAAGGACGGCTCGGTCACGAATTCGGATCGGCACGTTTCCCGTCAGCGCAGCTTCCTGCCGTTGCCGGGTGCCGCGCGTCCGGACTGGTGGATAGTCAGCGCCGTGGCGCGCCGCATGGGTTTCGCGGACGCATTTTCATATTCCCGTCCGGCGCAGATTTTTGACGAACATGCGCGAATGACGCGGTTGTCACGGGAATTCGGCTATCGCCTGGACCTGCAGGGCCTGGCCGGGATGGATGAACAGGGGTGGGACCAGTTGTCGCCGACCCAGTGGCCGATCGGCATCGTGCGTGACGCTACGGCTGCTCGCCAGGTAATCGCCGACGGGCGTTTTCCGACGGCGGATGGAAGGGCGCGGTTCATTGCCACGTGGCCTCGCGCGCCGCGTCATGCGACGTCTCCTGAATTTCCGTTGGTGCTCAATACCGGTCGAATTCGCGACCAATGGCACACGATGACGCGCACGGCGCGGGCACCCGCGCTCAACGCGCATGAACCAGAGCCCTATCTCGACATGCATGCCGCCGATCTTGCATCTGCAGGGTTGGTCACCGGTGAAATAGCGCGCCTGGTTACCCGCTGGGGCGCATTCCTGGCGCGCGTGCGCAGCAGCGGTGAAATGCCTCCCGGCATGGTCTTCATGCCCATTCACTGGAGCGAGCAGTTTGCGCGAGAGTCCCGTGTGGGCGCCGCGGTCAATCCCGTTGTGGACCCGCAATCGGGTGAGCCGGAATTCAAGCACACGCCGGCCCGCGTGATGCGCTGGAATGCAGTGTGGAGGGGCTTCCTGCTTTCACGACATCCGGTCGGAGAACTTCCCGCGGCCTGGTGGGCGGCATCCCGGCTGGAGCATTGCTGGCGTTACGAGCTTGCCGGTGATGTGGCGACGATGCCTTCACGGGAATGGCTGCAATCCTTGACTGGCCTGGAGTCGGTCGACGCGCAGTGGATTGAATACCAGGACGAGGCCGCAGGCAGTTACCGGGTTGCGGTACTGATCGACGGACGGCTTCAGGTCTGCCTGCTGCTGGAACGCACCGCCAGTATTCCAGCCCGTGGCTGGCTCATCGACCAGTTTGGCCAGGACCAGGTTGGACCGGCAGAGCGCCGCAACCTGCTGCGTGGCCGACCTTCACAGGGAAACCACGATCCGGGCCCCACGATCTGCGCCTGCTTTTCGGTTGGCGCCAACACGATTGCCGATGCCATACGTTCCGGTTGCGCGTCGGTGGAGGCAGTTGGACAAAGACTGCGAGCGGGCACCAACTGTGGTTCGTGCCGGCCGGAAATTTCGCGGATGATCCCGGCGCACGTCGCCAAGCCGGCCGCGTGAACTATCTCAGCAGTCCGTAATTGATGAGTTTTTCCTGGTAGCCGGTGACCGTTAGCGTAATCGTCACGGGCGTCTCGCTTACGTTGAGCCAGAACCAGCCATGCTCACCCGCAAACGGCGCCACGAGGGAACCGTTGTCTCCCGTTACGCCGTCGGCTTCCTTGTAGCGAACCCAGTACGCATCGCCCTTTGAGGGATCGTGGCCATGAAAGTCGACGTAGACCTTTCCACCCTCGACTGACCAGCTGTACACAATCGCCTTGGCCTTCCCGAGCAGGGCCTTGATCTCGGTTTTCTCGTCAAATCCAAGGGTGACCTTGATGGTTTCGGTGCGCGGCGCCGTGGTTTCTTCCTGATGAACCGCTGGATTCGGCAGGGGCAGTGGATCCATCGACGTGGAACCTTCCGTCGCAACCAGGGTTTCATTCCCACCGGTCACATCTTCGATCGATGCCGCCGCCGCCGCGCGCTGTTCGCCCATCTTCATGAGGCCCAGCGCCTTGCCGATGCCCGTGGGGTCGTATCCACGCTCTGCAGGCAGCACCACCGTAAAGAGAATCGCCAATGCGGCCAGCGCGGCGACCAGCAGGCCCCGAAAAGCGCGGGAGCGGGTAGTACCAGGCGAATCAGCATTCATGTTTTGACCCTCACCCCTGCAGCAGATAGCCGGCCAGTTGATATCCGAATAGCACGAAGCCCGCCGCCATCAGCAGGACGTTGGCCGGAAAGATGGCGCGGTTGAAATTGCCTGTGCTTCGCCACAGGGCGAACAGCAGGACCATGATCGTGAGTGCCCCCAGTTGTCCGGCCTCGACGCCGAGATTGAATGCAACCAGGTTGGTGGCGAGACCGTCCTTTGAAAGCTGGAGTTCCTGCAGCTTGGTGGCGAGCCCCAGGCCATGGACCAGTCCGAAGCCCAGGACTGCTGCGCGTGTATCCAGTCGCCAGTTCAGTCGCCTGAAACCATCTATGTTCTCAAAGCCCTTGTAGACCACGGACAGGCCAATGAATGCATCCACCAGGAAGGGATTGGCGCGCCAGCCAAGCAGCACCGCGCCCAGCAATGTCACGCTGTGGCCCAGCGCAAAGAGGCTGGCGTAGAGCGCCACATCACGCAACCGGTACAGGAGGAATATGACGCCAGCCAGGAAAAGCAGGTGGTCGTATCCCGTGACCATGTGCTTGGCGCCGAGGTACGCGAAGGGGCCGAAGTTCACGCCCTGTACACCTGATACGAACAGTGCGTCGCGACTGGATACGCCATGTGCGAGAACAATCGCCGGAAGCAGCGTCCAGGCGATGATCGCGACGCGGCTCCATGGGTACCGGCAATTCATCGGCGGCGAGCATGCCACGAATCGGGCAAGATGCGCGAATCGGAGGAAAAAGATGCGCCATTCGACCATTCTTGCCGCTGCCCTGATTCTCTCCGGCGGTGACCTTGCTCCTGCCGCTGAACCTTCCGAATACGATCGGGCCGCGCAGCGCGTGGAACAACGCAGCCGCGATACGCCACGGGCGGGCAGTGCGCGCAATGTCATTCTCTTTGTCGGTGACGGCATGGGCATAACGACCGTCACTGCTGCCCGAATCCTCGAGGGGCAGCGTGCTGGCAAGTCCGGAGAGGACAATCGACTGAGCTTCGAGGAATTTCCGCATACCGCGCTGGTGCGCACGTTCTCGGCCACCCAGCAGGTATCGGATTCGGCCCCGACGGCCACTGCAATGGTAACGGGCTGGCTCGCCAACGATGCGGCACTATCCGTCGCGCCGACTCTCGCCTCGGGTGTGACGGATGCAGCCGCCGTCGCACAGAAATCCCTGCAGACGATTCTTGAGCAGGCGGAAGAACGGGGCCTCTCGACGGGGATAGTGACCACGACCCGGATCACGGACGCCACACCTGCGGCCAATTACGCGCATACGCCCAATCGCTTCTGGGAATACGCGGGCCAGCTACCCCAGGGGGCCACATTGCCGGACATCGCAGCCCAGTTGCTGCTACACCAGAAGACTGGCAATGGTCTTGAGGTCGTGCTGGCCGGCGGTCGCGAGGCCATGACCGACAATGCGACTCCGGATCCTGAGTACCCGGCACGCAAGGGACGGAGGAATGACGGACGCAACCTCATCAATGAATGGCTGGCAGCGCAGCGCAGTTCCCGGTTCGTATGGAGCCGCGGCGATCTTCTCGCGGTAAATGCAAAACAGACACAGCACCTGCTTGGCCTCTTCGAACCCGGTCATATGCGATATGAAACGGATCGCGAAAGGGATGTGGCCGGTGAGCCGTCACTGGCGGAAATGACCCGCAAGGCAATCGAAATCCTGCGTGAAAACCGCAAGGGGTACTACCTCATGGTCGAGGGTGGCAGGATTGACCACGCCCACCATCAGGGCAATGCCTACCGCGCGCTGACTGACGCGATTGCGCTTTCGGATGCCGTGCGGATGGCGGCGACGCTGACTGACACTCGCGACACGCTGATCCTCGTCACGGCGGACCACAGTCATGGATTGACCATGACCGGCTATGTCGCTCGCGGCAATCCCATCCTGGGATTGGTCAGGGCGTCAGGCGCGAGTGCGCCGGCACTGGACTACAACCGGATGCCCTACACGACCCTGTCGTATGCCAATGGACCGGGATTCGCCTTGCGTGATTCCGCGACAGAGTCCGGCCCACGGGTCATTGGCCCGGGCAGGGGGCAGGACCTGACGAATGTCGATACGACATCGCCGGATTTTTACCAGCAATCCCTGGTCGGGCTCTCCGCAGAAACTCACGCGGGAGAAGACGTCGCACTGTATGCGCGCGGGCCGGGCGCCGAGCTGGCCCGCGGATCAATCAACCAGAACGAGATCTATCACATCATGCGACGGGCACTGGGGTTCTAAGCCCAACGCCCGGCAAGACGGGAATTTCTACTTCGCGGCAGGCGGCGCCGCTGCAGCAGGTGGCGGGCCCTCGGCCTTCACCGCGCGCGTCTTGAACCGCCATCCTTCCTTCGTTTTGACCAATACATCGCTGTAGGTCACGAAGTTGGCAATCGAAACAGGCTTGGTCGAGAGATCGACCAGCAGCGTTGAAACGGTGGCAGTTGCCCCTTCAGCACTTGGCGTGATGACCAGGTCCGCGGAGAAATGCCTTCTCATGGCACCATTCATCGCGGGGTTGGATCGCCAGGTGTTCACGAAGCCGACCAGCGCATCGTGTCCCTTGAAGTTGTTGGCAAACACGCCGTCAGCGGTGAAGGTGCCGGCCCAGGCCTCGCCATCGCCGTGATCGATCGCCGTGTTGTACCGTGCGTATAGTTGCGCGATGGCCGTGTAGTCGTCAGCCTTCAGGTCCGCCGCGATTGCCATTGGGCCAGTTGCAACGACGATCGCTACCACGGCCAGTGCAAGCCGGCCAACCCTGGAACTGCTCATCGGATGTGTCCCCCGTTGTAGAAGTCGTTACCATACCGTATCGCACCACCGATAACTGATACCAGAACAAGGTTGCCTTACAGGGTATGTCGAATATCGAACTGCCTCGCGCGGTTGAGGCCTATTTTGCTTTCGCAGAGCTGCCGTCTACACACGAAGGCCGTCGGTTCACGATCAACTTTACTTATCTGGAAGGCGGACGTGTTGATCGCCTCCAATGGTGGTGGCAGGTAAACGCTGGCGAAGAACGCGGAGGCGAAGTGGTTCGCGTTGCCCGACGCCAGGAGGCGATCGATCGGTTCAAGCGGCACATCGAGGGCTGGCTCGCCAACAGCCGCCGGCGATTGACCGGCGGCGATCCGTTTCCGGTACTGGAGACTGCCGCTCCGGCCAGCGTTGCCGAACCGGCCTACCCCGCAGCCGTTTCTGCGTACACGCGCATGACAGCCGGCAGGTAATCCGCCAACCCCGGTGCCAGCTGTTCGTAGCGTGCCCTGAAATCCGGGTGCGATTCATAAAGGTCTGCCAGTCCAGCGTATCTCCATGTGGGGCAGGGCTTTCCCCACATCCCCGAGACCCAGGCCCGATGCCTTTCCAGCAGCGCATTGAGGGCGGGATCTCCGGCTGGAGTGCCCTTGCGACAATGTCCTGCGAGCGCGGTTTCGACATCCGCAAGTTCCTGCGTGCGGACCGCAATGTCCTCCGGACCCACTTTTTCGAAGTGCCGCCGCGACGCCTCGATTTCCTTGCGCATCGGCTCGCCGAATCGCTCCACCAGCTGCGCCTCGTACCCGGCCTGCTTCTCCGGTGAAAATCCGCTGTAGAGTTTTTTCGTTTCCACCTTGGGTCCTCCTTCAAGTTCCGCGATCGTGCGATCCACCGTCGCGATCAGCGCCTGGAATTGTTCAGCGCGCTTCTCCAGCACATATCGATGTTCGCGCAGCCGCTCAACCCGGCTCTTGCCGCTGTCTTCCAGGAACGCTGCAATCGCGTCCAGCGGCAGGCCCAGCTCCCGGTGCAGGAGGATCTGCTGCAGGCGCAGCAACTCCGTACGGCCGTAGTAACGGTAGCCATTGGCCCCTACCTGGGCCGGGCGCAGCAAACCGATCTGGTCGTAGTAGTGCAGGGTGCGCACTGACACTCCCGAGAGGCGGGCCAGCTGTTTGACGGTATGCATCGACATGCCTGGCACCTTAGACTCTGACGCAAGGGGAGGGTCAAGTCATGCTGAAACGATTTCTTCTGATCGCCGTACTGGGAGCCGTTTGTGCCGCTCCTGCTATTGGCCATCACGGCATCTCGAACTGGGACCTGAACAAGGACGTTTCGATCACGGGTACGCTGATGCGTATCGAACTGATCAATCCCCATTCCTGGATCTACGTCGACGTGAAGGGGGCTGACGGCAAGGTGACCCACTGGCGCTGCGAAATGCGCTCGGTCAATTCCCTGCGTCGCTCCGGCTGGACCACGGAAATGTTCCGCGTCGGCAGCACGCTGACCATCACCGGTTCGCCAGAGCGCACGAAGCCAGCCTGGTGCTACCTGGGCACGATTGTCTTTGCCGACGGCACCCGCATGGATCGTTACGGTCAACGCCAGCTTGCGGTGGCAGGCACGGCCAAGCCGGCAGTCAAGTCGCATCCGATGCGCACCGCCGCGGGTGTACCCAACCTTGCCGGTGACTGGGCTGCCGAGCAGCGAGTGATGTCGGATCCACGGGGGCAGTCGGGCACGCTCGTTCCACTGAGTGCCGCGGCGACGATGAAACCCGGCGAACTGCCTGCGGGCCAGGCAGCTTTCCCCGGTGCGCGAGGTTCGCCGGCCTCTCTCGCTGAGGATCCTATAAAGGCCGCTTGGGATCGTCCCATCCCGCTGAAGCTCACCGAGACGGGTCAACGGGCCGCGCGTGCGTTCAATCCTGCCTCCCGCGAAAATCCGCGGCTGCGCTGCGAACCCACCAACTTCATCTTTGACTGGACCTTCGACTCCGTGGTCAATCGCATCACGCAGACACCGACGCGCATCTCGATGCAGATTGGCCATATGGACCTGGCGCGCGTCATCCACCTCGACCAGAAGGCCGTGCCTGCCGGCGTCAAGCCATCGCGCGCGGGTTACTCGATCGCCCGCTGGGAATCCGACACGCTGGTAGTAGAGACTTCAGCATTCCTGCCCGGAGTTCTGAATGCGGACGGTCGGCTCCTGCACGGTGCGAAGCTGCGCATCACGGAGCGCTTCCGACTGGAAGCAGATCCGGTTCGCCTCACCCGGCAGTTCGTCGCCGAGGACACCGAATACCTGGCTGAACCCTGGCGCGGAACCGACGTGGTTTTTCTCGCGGATGTCCCCTACGCGCCGTATCGCTGCAAAGATCCAGGCGGAGCACCAGCGGGCTAAAGCCGCCTTGAGTCCCGGCAGGGGCGGTCCCGGGCCAAGAAAGGTCCGTTGACACCCCAATTCCGTCTGTGCATACTGTGTATACCGTGGATACAGACATACACAGTCCAATGTTCATCTCGCAGACCGATCCGCGGCCTCTTTATCTGCAGGTCAAGGACCAGATCCGTCACCGGATTGCAGTCGGCGAACTGAAGTCGGGCGAGGAAATTCCCTCCATCCGCGCACTGGCGGCATCGATCCGCGTCAGCGTCATCACCATCAAGCGCGCCTACCTTGAGCTGGAGCACGAAGGCGTGATCCAGACGCGACAGGGGCGGGGATCGTTTGTGTCCGACAACGTCGAGCTCGGTGATTCGATGAAGGAGCAGGAGCTCGACCAGCACCTGGAGGCTGCCGCGCATGCAGCCGCCATGCTGAACCTCAGTGAAGAGGAACTCGCCGCGCGATTGCTCAAGGTCAGTCGCAAAGTCACAAAGAGAAGGCCATGAACACAGCCGCTTCGACAGACGCTTTTGCAATGCAGGGCGTTCGCAAGTCCTTCCGTCACTTCCAGCTCGAGGGGTTGAACCTGCAGTTGCCGCTGGGCCAGATCATGGGCCTGGTCGGTCCCAACGGGGCAGGCAAGAGCACGACCATCCGCCTGCTGATGGGTTTGATCGCACCTGAAGCCGGCTCGATAGAAGTGCTGGGCCATCCGATGCAGGAAGACGCGGCCGCGGCCAAGCGCGACGTGGCCTTTGTCTCCGACGACATGAGCCTGTTCAGCACGGCGACCCTGGCATGGCACATGCGTTTCGTCGCATCCATCTATCCCGACTGGGACGAGGTCTATGCCCGGCAGCTGCTGAAGCGCTTCAACCTTCGCACCGACCAGTGGGTCGGAAAACTGTCCCGTGGCGAGCACGTCAAGTCCATGTTGCTTCTGGCGCTGGCGCGACGCCCGCGGTTGCTGGTCCTGGATGAGCCAACTTCTGGCCTGGATCCGGTCGCGCGCCATGAACTGTTGACGGAACTCATGCAGATCGTGCGCGACGACGCGCGCTCGATCCTGTTCTCGTCACACAACACGGTGGACGTGGAGCGCATCAGCGACCAGATCGCCTTCATCGACCGTGGTCGGCTGGTCGATGCGCGTGACAAGGAAAGCTTCCTTGACCGTTGGCGGCGGCTGTCCATCGATGTGCCGTCCGGCGTGACCCTGCCGCAGCTGTCCGATGTCGTGGACCTGTCGTTGGGTGAACGCCTCGCCACGCTGACCACCGACAACTATCTGCCTCAGCTGCACGCGCAGCTGGAGCGAACCGGAGCCCAGGTGCGCGAGGTGCAGCGCATGTCCCTGGAAGAAATCTTTGTGGCCTGCGTGATGCGAAGCCGGGCAGGGGAGCCGTCATGAGATCGTCAGTTTTCTGGTCGCTGGTGCGCAAGGATGTCTACCTGATGCGCGGCTTCATGGGCGCCATGATGATCGTGGGCCTGGTGTCCCTGGTGCTGATGGCTTTGGGCAGGGTCGGGTTCGCGGTGGGTGGCATCCTGTTCCTCACGGCAAACGTCGCGGGTGCCATCTTCATCGCGTTGACCATCCTGTTCGGGGAGCGCAAGGACCGTTCGCGTGTTTTCGCGCTGAGCCTGCCCGTATCAGGCCATCAGTACGACATGGCCAAGCTGTTGGCGGGTTATCTGAGTTTTGGCATTCCCTGGCTGGTGCTGACTGCAGCAGCCCTCGGCATGTTCCTGCTGCCGCCCCGGGAGCACCTGGGCATGCTGGTCTACACGCTGGTGTTGCAGGGATTCGTGCTGGCCCTGTTCAGCGTCTCTCTATCTGCGATGTTCGTCATTACTTCTGAAGCCATGTCCGGCATGGTCATCCTGGCTACGAACATCTGCTTCAGCCTGTTCATGGTGACGCTGAACCAGCCCGGGACCGCCGATCCGCTGCGCGGTACCCAGGTCGTATGGACGACATTTGCCCAGCGGATGGTCGCAGGCGAGGTGCTGGCCATCGCGCTGGCGCTTGCCTTCAATGTATTCGTGACCTCCCGCAAGCGGGACTACCTGTGAATCACAAGGAATTGATCATGAAAACCGCCATTGCGATTGCATTCACATTGGCTTTGCCGTCGATCGTGGCAGCGGCGCAAGCGCCCGCAACGCCGCAAGGTGACCCGTTCGGTGGATCCTACCGGGAGTTCTGTAGCGTTTGCCACGGCGAGAACATGGAAGGTGCGGCGCAGGGGCCGCCCCTGGCCGGCGTCAGGCTGAAGCACGGTGACTCCATACCCGACTTGATGAAAAGCATCGCCGAGGGAAATCCCCAGGCCAGCATGCCGGCGTTTTCCGCGACCATGGACCAGGTCAAGATCCGCTTCATCGCTGCTTACATCTCCGAGAAGAGGGCGGGCTTTGGCTACACGGACTTCAAGGTGGGCGAACCACCGGTCCTTCCCGAAGGCAGCGTAAAGAGCGAGAAGCAGGCATTCCGTGTCGAGATGGTTGCCACCGGGATCGACCGCCTGCCGTACTCCATCGCGCCTTTGCCTGATGGACGGATACTCGTCACAGAGAAGACCCGCGGCCTGAGAATCGTCTCCGCGGATGGCAAGCTCTCGGAGCTGGTGCGCGGCACGCCCAAGGTCTACGACGACGGCTTCCTGATGCCCGGTTTGAAGATCGTCTATGGCATGGGCTATCTGCTGGACGTCGCGCCTCACCCGGACTACCGGAAAAATGGCTGGATCTATCTCAGCTACACGGACCGCTGCAGCGACTGCAATGAGGCGAGTCGCAAGAGCAAGCGCCCCGTCTCGATGATCAAGCTCGTGCGCGGACGCATCAGGGACGGTGAATGGGTGGATCAGCAGACCATCTGGAGCACGGACATCGAGAAATACACGGGAATGATCGACATGGCCGCCGGTGGGCGCATCGCATTCGATGGCAAGGGACATTTGTTCCTCAGCATCGGTATCAAGGGAGGGTCGGAATTTTTCGGAATACAGGATCTCTCCCTTCCCTACGGCAAGATCCACCGTGTAAACGATGATGCTTCCATTCCGGCCGACAATCCCTTCGCCAGGGTTTCCGGTGCGATGCCGAGCATCTGGACCTACGGACATCGCAGTCCGCAGGGGCTTGAATTCAACCCCAGGTCCGGACAGCTGTGGGAAACCGAAATGGGCCAGCGCGGCGGTGACGAGGTCAATCTTCTCGTGCCGGGCAAGAACTATGGCTGGCCGTTGTATTCGAAGGGAATCACCTACGAAGGCACGCCTGTCGAGTACGGCAAACAATTGGGCATAACGCTGGACCTGAGCAAGATTGAGCAGCCGAAAGTCGATCTTACGCCCGCGCCGGCAGTGTCGAGCTTCGTGTTCTACGACGGCAAGGCGTTCCCCAAATGGCGGCAGAACATGCTCGTGGGCACGCTGAAGGCCACCGAACTCTACCGCATGGAGGTCAAGGGTAATCACGTCGTACACGAGGAGTTGCTGCTGAGTGGCCTGGGCCGGATCCGGGATATCGCTGTCGCGTCCGATGGCCTGGTCTATCTGCTGCTCGAACATGAGGCGGGATCAAGGATCGTCCGGCTCGTACCGGCGAAATGAAGCAAAGGAGATCGACCATGCGTAATACATCAGTGTTGGGACTGGCTCTTGTTGCGACGTTTGTGGCGCCGTTGTTCATGCCACCGGCACTCGCAGCGGAGGCGACCACCCCGTCGTTTGTTGGCGAATGGACTGCCACGGCGGAGGCACCGACGGGAAAGGTGTCGGAGACCGTCTCAGTCGTGAAGATGGGCGACGGCTACGCGATTACCGCGAAGCTGGTCGTGCCTGATCCGAACGGCAATCCGGAAGCCGGTCCGGGCACGGATATCGTGCTCGATGGAAACAACTTCACCTACAAGCGAATGGTGACCACTCCGGGCGGCCCGCTTGTGATCACGTACAGTGGTGTCGTGGCCGGGGACACGTTCACCGGTGAGGTAGACATTGGCGGTTTCGCGAAGGTGCCGTACAACGGCGTGCGCATCAAGCGCGGCTAGTGCTTCAGGCGCCAGCCGGTGCGGATCATCCAGGAGATCAGCGCCAGGCAGCCGAACATGATGGCGAGGATCAGGCCCAGGCTGATCAGCACGTTGACGTCGGACTTGCCGTAGAAACTCCAGCGAAAGCCGCTGATGAGGTACACGACCGGATTGAACAGGGTGATCGTGCGCCAGATGCCGGGCAGCATGTCGATCGAATAGAAACTGCCGCCGAGGAACGTCAGCGGCGTGATGACCAGTGATGGCACGAACTGCAGCTTCTCCCAGCTGGTGGCCCAGATGCCCAGCAGGAATCCGAACAGGCTGAAAGTCAGCGCCGTAAGCAGCAGGAACACCAGCATCCAGAATGGATGCAATACCTGCAGGGGCACGAAGAACGCCGACGTCGCAAGAATGATGAGTCCGATCATCACGGACTTCGTCGCTGCGGCGCCCACGTAGCCCAGGAGGATCTCCCGCGTGGAGACTGGCGCCGACAGAAGCTCGTAGATGGTTCCGGACCATTTCGGGAAGTAAATGCCGAACGAAGCATTGCCGATGCTCTCGGTCAGCACCGACAGCATGATGAGCCCGGGCACGATGAACGCGGCAAACGGCACGCCGTCGATCTCGGTCATCCGCGAACCAATGGCTGATCCGAAGACGACGAAGTACAGCGAAGTAGTCAGCACCGGCGTCAGGATGCTCTGCACCACCGTGCGAAACGTCCTCGCCATCTCGAAGCGGTAAATCTCGCGGACCGCATGCCAGTTCATGGCGCGGCCCTCACCAGCGAAACGAAGATATCCTCGAGCGAACTTTGCTGGGTCTCCAGGTCGCGGAAGTTCAGGTGCAGCTGGTTGAGTTCGCGCAGCAAGGCGGTGATGCGATCCCGTTCACCCTCGGTCTCGAAACTGTGGACCAGGGTCATCCCGTCTTCGGACAGCGTGAGGTTGAACGGTGCCAGGGGCAGGGGAATCGACTCCAGGCGCTCCGCCAGGTGCAACCGCAATTCCTTGCGGCCCAGCTTGCGCATCAGATGCGCCTTCTCCTCCACCAGGATCAATTCGCCGCGATTGATGATGCCGATCCGGTCGGCCATCTCTTCGGCTTCTTCGATGTAGTGGGTCGTGAGAATGATGGTCACTCCGCTGTTTCGCAGCTCGCGCACCATCTGCCACATGTCGCGCCGCAGCTCCACATCGACGCCGGCGGAGGGTTCGTCGAGGAACAGGATCTTCGGTTCGTGCACCAGCGCCTTGGCGATCATCATCCGGCGCTTCATGCCGCCGGAGAGGGTCATGATCTTCGTGTCACGCCTGTCCCACAACGACAGCGTCCGCAGCACGCGCTCGACCACGGCCGGATCCGGCGCCCGTCCAAACAATCCTCGGCTGAAACGCGCAGCCGCCGAAACAGTCTCGAATGCATCGGTGGCTATTTCCTGCGGAACCAGTCCGATCAGCGACCGGGCGGCCCGCGCCTCGCGTACCACATCGAACCCGCCTGCCAGTACGCGACCGCTGGTCGCATTGACAAGGCCGCAGGCAATGCCGATCAGCGTGGTCTTGCCGGCGCCATTGGGGCCGAGGAGTGCGAAAATTTCGCCTTCCCGGATTTCCAGGTTGATGGATCGCAGCGCAGTCAGGCCGCCGGCATAGGTTTTATTGAGGTTCTCGATCCGTAGGATGGCCTGCACGGGTAAGATTCTACGCCATGAAAACTTCCATTGTTGTCGCCGCATGCCTTGTCGCATTCACATTGCCGGCCTGCAAACCAAAGTCGCAACCTGATGCGGACGCCAGCCCGCAGACCCGCGTCGTGGCGCCAGTGCTGTTTGGCGAAGAGGCGCGCGATATCCATTCCTTTGCACAACCGGCGACGGCTCGGGTCACCCATGTGGATCTGGACCTGGTCGCGGATTTCGCGGCGCATACCTTTTCCGGGACGGCCACGCTGGATGTCGAGACCCGGGCTGACGGCAACACACTTACACTGGACACCAGCCGCCTGACGATTGAGTCAGTGACGGATTCCGACGGCAAGGCGCTGACCTGGAAACTGGGAGACGTGGACCCGGTGTTGGGCGCGCCCCTGCGAATCGAACTGGGCACGGCGCGTCGCGTCGTCGTGCACTACCGCACTGACCCTGGCGCCGAAGCGCTGCAATGGCTTCCGCCGGAGCTGACTGCCGGCAAGCAGAAGCCCTATCTGTTGAGTCAGGGAGAGGCAATCCTGACCCGGACCTGGGTCCCGACACAGGACAGTCCTGCCATACGCCAGACGTGGACGGCGCGCATCGTCGCCCCCGAGGACCTCACGGTGGTGATGAGCGGTGAAATGCTGGGGGCAGAGAAGTCCACGACACCTGGCACGCGCGCGTGGCGATTCCGCATGGAGCAGCC
>Ga0190274_10001250_pt1 | contig 14906 bp, 11 predicted proteins | sample Popmic531T_FD_133002 | JGI IMG/M metagenome (GOLD analysis project Ga0190274, IMG submission 133002) | Populus adjacent soil microbial communities from riparian zone of Yellowstone River, Montana, USA - 531 T | ecosystem: Environmental > Terrestrial > Soil > Riparian zone | place: USA: Montana...
ACTCGATCGCCCGCGAGTTCGGCGAGGACTTCAACCCGTTCGTGGCCCACCGCAATGCCGTGATCTCGTTCGAGCGACTCGCCGGCTCGCCCGCGCTGCTCGCGCACGCGCTCGACTGCGAGCCGGACCTGGTGCTGGTCGACGAGGCGCACCGCCTGGCCCAGCCCGAGCTCGGGGCGGCGCTCGGTCCGCTCGTGCAGAGCGCGCGCCACGCGCTGCTGCTCACGGCGACTCCGCTGGTCGCCGAGCTGCGCGGCTTCCACGCCCTGCTGGCGCTGCTGCACCCCGACGACTTCGCGAGCTACCCCGCGTTCCAGCGCGCGATCGACGCCGGATCCGCGGTGCTGCCCTGCACCAGCGCCGTGCGACGCGTGGACCTCGGCGGCTTCCCGCCGCGCCAGCCGCTGCGCATCGACCTCGCGGCGGCGAGCGGCGACCTCGCGCGCGACCCGCGCGCGACCTGGCTCGCAGCGCGCGCCGCCGAGTGGCGCACACGCGGCGAGAAGGCGCTGATCTTCGTGTCGCAGCTCGAGGCGCTCGAAGCGCTCGAGCGCCACCTGACGCGCTCGACCGGGGAGGCCCCCGCGGTCTTCCACGAGGCGCTCGACCTCGAGGAGCGCGACATCCGGCTGGCGCGCTTCCGCGAGGGCGAGCAGCCGCTGCTGCTGTGCAGCGAGGCGGGCAGCGAGGGCCGCAACTTCCAGTTCTGCGACCGCATGGTGCACTGGGACCTGCCGCGCGACCCCGTGCGGCTGGAGCAGCGCATCGGCCGGCTCGACCGCATCGGGCGCAGGCACGCCGTCGAGATCGTGTACTTCCGCTGCGCAGGCGACCGACCCGACCTGGCGGGGCTGTACGAGCGGCTCGGCCTGTTCGCGACGCCGTCGGCCGGCATCGATGCAGCGCTGGCGGGCGTGCGCGAGGCCGTCGAGCGGGCGGCCTCGGGTGCCGCGCTCGACATCGACGCACTGGAGCGCGCGCTCGCCGAGGCGCGCACGAGCGCGACGCGCGGCGCACCGCGGGCGCTCTACCCGGACGCGTACGAGCCGTCCAAGGCCGAAGCGGTGCTGGCGCGCATCCCTCCCGATCTGGAGTCGCGCATGCAGGCGTACTGCGTGGCGGCCGGTCAGGAGCTCGGGCTCAAGGTCGTGCCCAAGGGCGGAGACGCGCGCTTCTACATCGAGCTCCCGGCCAAGACCGGGCGCAGCGACGCGGGCAGCCACCGCGCCTCCGAGCTCGCGAGCGCGGACTGGGGCACGCTGCTCACGCGCGTGGAGAGCCTGCCCGGCGTGGGTGTCCACGCGCTGCCCGGCTACGGCGACGAGGTGCGCTTCCTCGGCACGTTCGACCGCGAGGAGGCGATCCAGAACCAGAGCCTCGCGTTCTTCGCGAGCGGCCAGATGCTCGTCGAGGGCCTGATGCTCGAGCTCGAGGACGGCGCGCGCGGTCGCGCCGCTCTGCTCGAGATCTCCGAGAGCGGCCTCACCGGCAGCGGCCTGCTCTGCGTGTTCAAGGAGGGTCCGGCCTGGACGGCGGTCGCCGTCGACGGCCAGGGTCAGCTCCAGCCGACGTGGGCCGCGGCCGTGCTCGAGGGTCTGCCGCGGGCGCGCGCGCTGCGCGCACCCCAGGCGAGCCCGCGCTGGGTCGAGCAGGTCACGGCGCTCGGCGAGGTCGCGCGCCGCGCGTGCAGCCAGGGCGCGCTCGACGCGGCGGTGTGGTTCCGCCTGACCTGAGCCTCAGAACGCGAGGATCTGCAGCTCGCGCGATTCGCGCAGCGCGAAGCCGCGCTCGATCACACCCTGCTCGAGCTCGGGCATGTGCGCCGCGCCCCACGGCACGATCACCGCGCGGTGCGTCGCGAGCGCGCTGTCGAGCTCGCCGAGCAGGTGCGCGTTGCGCCGCTCGATCACGTCGCGCTGCACGATCTCGAGATCCTCGGGCTTGATCCCGCGGGACAGGCGCACGTAGCGCGCGAGCGCCTCGCTCCCGTTCTTGCTGGCGAACAGCTCGCCCACGTCGCGCAGCAGGTCGCGCGTGCGCGGGTCGAACTCCGCCAGGTCGACGTCCGCCGACTGCACGACGCGGTCGCCGAGGTCGAGCACCTCGGCCTGCGTGTCGAGCCCGAGCTCGCCCGCCAGGCGCCCGTAGTCGAGCCCGCGCGGCAGGTGCCCCTCGCGGTCGCTCACGCCCTCGCGCAGCACGATCGCGTCGGCCGCGGGCAGCAGCGCCTTGACCTCGTCGTAGAAGTCGCGGCCGCCGATGTGCATCATCCCGATCAGCTGCACGCTCTGGTCGCCGCGCTCGTAGACACGCGCGGCCGCGTAGAGCCCGCTGGTGTCGAGCCGCAGGAAGCCCGCGGACAGGCGGTTGACCGCGAGCGCCGCGGAGCCGAGCAGCAGCGCGAGCACCGCGGGCAGCACGACCACCGCGTTCAGCAGCGCAAACACGCCCACGTTGCGCGCGCTCACAAGCGGACCCGGCACCAGGTCCCGCTCCGCCAGCAGCCAGCGCGTCCCGGTGCGCTGGCGAACCAGGGCGAACGCGAGGCCCGCCATCGCGAGCTGGGCCACCGCCACGACGGCGGCGAGCTGCGGCGTCGAGAGGTACACAGGCAGCGGCAGCGCCCCGAGCACTGCCCAGAACGTGAAGAGCGCGAGCGGCAGGAACACGCGTTTGGGCAGGCGCGGCGTCAGGCCGAGCAGCGCGTAGAGCGGGAGGGCGGCGAGGACGACCCCGCCGTCGAGCGCACCGCGCAGGCTGGTCAGGGGCCACGGCAGGTCGACGCCGACCAGCCCCAGACCTGCTCCGAGCACCGACACGACCGCGTCGGCGGCGAACAGCGCCAGGAAGGCGTTCGCGAATGCCCGCACCCGCGAGCCCGTGCGACCGCTACTCGCCGGAGGGGCGCGCGCGCTTGCTGCGCGCCAGGACCACGCGCTCGCGCAGGCCGACGATCGTGCGGATCGGGTTGTCCTTGCTGGCGCTCGCCGCGAGCCAGCCAGGCAGCGATCCGCCCGGATCGGCGTCGACCTGGTACTCGACCAGGGAGCGGTCCGGCGCGATCGCGCGCACCTTCCAGTGACCACTCAGGTGCGGCATGCGCACGACGCCGCTGAGCTCCGGCACGTCGGGATCCGCGACGCCCTCGAAGAGGGCGTGGATCTCGACACCGGGCTGGATCACCTCGGTGTGGCTGCGCACGACGACGTCGCGGTCGGAGACCGGCCACGGCGCTGCGCTGCGGCGGTAGACGGTGATCTGCTCGCCCGTCTCGCGCACGAGGCGCGACTCGCGGACGTCGGGCATCCACTGCGCGTGGCTGTCGACGTCCTCGAGCACCTCGCGGATCTCGTCGGGCGTGGCCGCGACCTCGCCGATGCCACGGAACATGGGCATGCCGCGCCCGTCCACCGGCTGTTGGCTGACCTCGACCTGCTGCTCGTTCGCGACGACGGTCCATTCGGCGCGGGCCGGCAGCGGAGCCAGCAGCGCACAGCCGAGAGCGACCCCCACGAACCGGAACCCCAGCCCGCGAACACCCCGAACCCGCACGACTCGCCTGGATCGCGACATGCGTACCCTCCGTCGACTCCGCCATCGTACCAGCCGCGGCAAGCACGAGCGCGTTGGTCGCGCCCACCCTTGCTGCTAAGCTGCGCGCACAAATGCATTCGGCTGCGCTCGCAAGGCTGGCCAGGCCGGGACTTGCGGTGCTCGCCCTGGTGCTCGTTCCGGCGACCGCCGCGAGCTGCGCTCAGACCTCTGCGCCGCCCGTCGCCAGCGCTGGTGCGTGGCCCGTCCGCGCGATTGCGATCGCGGGCGCGGATCCGGGGCGGGTCGCCGACCTCCTCGACCTGGAGATCGACGCTCCGTCGCCGAGCGCCGACGCACACGAAAATTTGGCGAACATCCCTTCACGAGTCGCCCTGCGCGACCTGGGCGGCGACGGGCACATGCTCGGCCCGGCGACCCTGCGCGCGGTCGTCCGCGCGATCGCCGAGGACTACGCCCGGCGCGGCGAGATCGAGGTCAGGGCAGACATCCTGCCGAGCGACCTGGCCGCGCTGCTGGCCCCCGGCAGCAACGGCACGCTCGTGGTGCGGATCCGACGTGGCGCTCGCAGCTCAGCCAGCGCGTACTGATCGCGCGGCCGTCGAGCCGGGCGACGACGCAGCGGACGCACAGCCCGCGCTGCGCCCGCGCGGGCTCCCGCCGGCCGGCACGGCGCCGGCTCTGGCGACGTTCGAGCTGCTGCTGCTGCGCGGCAGCGCAGGTCCCGTGTCGCTGCTCGATGCAGCCGCGGCGCTGCTGCTCGCCGCGCTGCTGACCGCGCTGTGCGTGGGGGCGGAGCGCGGCCCGCGCCGCCTGGCCGTGCTGGTCGCCGGCCTGCCGCTCGCGGTGTACGCCTGCGGCCTGCTCGTGCCGGTGATCCTGGACCTGCCGAAGTTCGAGCCCGCGCTGGCCGGTGTGCTGCTGCTGGTGGCGTTTGCAGCGTTCCGCCCTGCCCTGCGCGCGCGCTCCCGACCGGCGACGGTGCGCAGCCAGCTGACCTGGCTCACGGCGTTCGCGGGGCTCGCGGGAATGGCGAGCCTGGGCGCTCTGCGCCTGCCCGACGGCGGCGTGCCCTGGCTCGCGCTCGGCGGAGTCGTGGCCTGCCTCGCGGCCGGCCGCTTCGCACCGCTGCTCCTGCCGCTCGCACTGGTCCCGAGCTTCGCGGCGCCCGAGACCTGGAGCGGTCGCGGCGCAGCGTCGGCCGCGATCGCCAGCGCGCCGGACGTGCTCCTGATCAGTGTCGACACGCTGCGCGCCGACGCCGCGCGCGGCATGCAGACCCACGCGCGACTGGCGGCGGCCGGCGCGGCGTTCGATGGCCAGAGCGCCGCCCCGTGGACGCTGCCCGCGCTCGCCAGCCTGATGACGGGTCTCGAGGTGCAGCAGCACGGCGCGGCGCGCGACGCCGGCGGCATGCTCTACGCCGTGCGCAGCGACGTCCCGCTGCTCGCCGAGCGGCTGCGCGACGCCGGCTACGACACGGCCGCGAGCGTCGAGAACCCGTTCGCCGGCCAGAGCTTCGGCTTCGCGCGCGGCTTCGCGCGCTTCCGCCACAACGACTACACGCCGCTGGCTCTGCCGAAAGTCGCGCTGTCGTCGCGCTGCCGGGCGCTCGGCCCCGCGCTGCTCGCCGCCGCAGGCCTGCTGCCCGAGCTGCCCCAGGGCGTGCACCAGCACGTCGACGACGTGCGCGACTTCCTGGCGGCGCGCCGCGAGCGGCCGCTGTTCGTGTGGGTGCACGTGCTCGAGCCCCACACGCCCTACCGCCACGCGCTCGAGCTGCCGGTGGGCTGGCGCGAGCGCATCGAGCTGGCGCGCCTGGTGCGCAGTGCGACGGACGTGACACCGGGCCGCCGCGACGTCGCGCGCTACCGCCGCGCGTACGCGCACCAGGTCGAGGTGGCGGACCGTGCGCTGCTCGAGCTGCTCGATCTGTTCCGCGAGCGACCGGTCGTGGTGATCTTCGCGGCCGACCACGGCGAGGAGTTCCTGGAGCACGGCGCCTGGGAGCACGGCCACACCCAGTACCAGGAGCTGCTCTCGGTGCCGCTCGCGATCGCCGGGATCCCCGGCCTCGAGCCGCAGGTCGCGGGCCTCGTCGACGTGGTGCCGACGCTGCTCGCGTTCCTGGACCTGGACGCGAGCGGGCTCGACGGCCGCGACCTGGCGCGCACGCTGCCCGCGCCGCTGCGCTCGTCGTCGACGCTGTACGCAGGCAGCGAGCCGCGCGCCGTGCGCCTCGGCTCGCGCAAGCTGCTGGCCGATTCGGCCGGCCTGCGCGAGTTCGACCTCGAAGCCGACCCCGGCGAGCGCTCCCCGCTGCCGGCCTCGCCCGAGCTCGCGGCTGCCCTGCCCCCGCCCTGGACACCGGCCGTGTCGAGCCCGGCGCCGCCGGATCCCGCGACCCGCCGCCAGCTCGAGTCGCTCGGCTACGTCGACTGAAGCTCTGCCGCGCGCGCGAGCGCGCGCTGGGCGCTGCTGAAGACACCCGGCCCGCTGCGGAACACGTTGGCCTCGCCGACCAGGCGCAGCAGACCGAAGCGCTCCAGCGCGCTGTAGAGCTCGGGCGCGAGCCCGCACAGCAGCAGGTGGCGGCCCCGGGCCTGCAGCGCCCGCGCGAACTCCTCGAGCGCGAGCAGGATCGCGGTGTCGACCATGTGCGTGCGCTTCAGGCGCAGGATCACGACCTCGGCCGCGCTCGCCCGCACCTCGTCGAGGCGCTCGCGCAGCTCGTCGGCCAGGCCGAAGAAGAGCCCGCCCTCGACCTGCAGGAACAGCACGCGCTCGCGCCCGAAGTCGCCGCGCACGGGTCGCTCCTCGAAGCCGCCGTCCAGCGCGGGGCGCAGCTCCGTCATGCGCAGGTTGCTGACCTCCCGCAGGTACAGCGCCACGTTGAGGAAGATCCCGGCGAAGATCGCGTAGGGCAGCGGCGCGAGCAGCGCCGCCACCAGCGTCGCCAGACACACGGCGGCGTCGCCGCGCTCCGTGCGCACCACGCGCGCGATGAAGCGCGCGTCGACCAGCCGCCAGGCGACCGCGAGCAGAATGCCGGCCAGGCTGGCGAGCGGGATCGCGCCGGCGAGCGGCGCCAGCAGCAGCAGGATCGCCGCCGCAAAGCCCGACGTGAACAGGCTCGCGAAGCGCGTCGCACCACCCGCTGCCAGCAGCAGCGACGAGCGCGTGAAGCTCGCCGAGCCCGCCACGCTCTGGAACACGGCGCCCGCGCAGTTGGCGATCCCCTGAGCCAGGATCTCCTGGTTGGGCCGCACGCGCGCGCCAGTCTGCGCAGCCAGCGAGCACGCGATCGACACCGTCTCGATCGCGCCGAGCGCAGCCAGCGCGAACGCCCCGCCGAGCAGCAGCTCCACCTCGCGGAAGCCGAGGCCCGGCCAGGCGAAGTGCGGCAGCGCGCGCGGCAGCGAGCCGACGACGGCGAGACCCGTCGCATCCCAGCCGGCGAGCTTCACCGCGAGCGCGCCTGCCGCGAGTGCGAGCAGCGCAGCGGGTGCGCGCGGCGCCGCGCGCTGCAGCGCGAGCAGGAGCGCCAGCGTGCCGAGCCCGATGCCGACGGCCCGCGGGTCGACGTTCGCGAGCGGCCCCGCCAGCGCGCGCAGCTCGCCGAGCAGCCCCGGCAGCGGCGCGCCGCTGGCGGGGGGCAGGCCGAGCAGGCTCGGCAGCTGCCCCGCGGCGATCAGCACACCGGCGCCCGCGGTGAAGCCGACCACCACGCTGTGGCTCACGTAGCGCAGCAGATTGCCCATGCGCGCGACCGCGAACGCGAGCTGCAGCAGCCCCTTCAAGAGCGTCAACGCGAAGACCAGTCCGAGGTAGAGCGCGGGGTCGGGCTCGCCGCGCTGCTCGAGCACCGCCCGCGACACGACTGCCGCCACGAGCACGCTCTGCGTGTTGGTCGGCCCGGTCGCCAGGTGATTCGCGGAGCTGAACAGGGCCGACAGCGCGCCCTGCACGATCGACGCGTACAGGCCGTGCTGGGGCGGGACACCCGCCACCAGCGCGTACGCCATGGCCTGCGGCACCTCGACGACGGCGACGCTGAGCCCCGCCAGAAGATCGCGCCCGAGCTCGTGCCGGTCGTAACGCGCGAGCGTGTCGCGCAGCGGCCGCAGCAGCTCGGCGAGCGCAGCGCGCTCGCGACTCAGCGCACCCAGCCGGGGGGCGCCGTGACCACCACGGTCGTGCAGTCAGCCTCCTCGAGCAGGTCCTCGACCCCGTGCCCCAGGAACGGTACACCGGAGAGCTGGCGCAGGTTCGCAGCCACCACGAGCAGGTCGACCTCGCGCTCGCGGATCAGAGCCAGGAGCTCCTCCGCTGCCGACAGACCCACGCGGATCACGGGCTCCGCGCTCACGCCCATCTTGGCCGCGAACGCGCGCGCGTCCGCCACGACCTGCTCCACCACCTCGCTGCGCATGGCGTCGCCACTCGACACCGCGCGCACCGGCGACGTCACGACGTGGGCGACCAGCAGCTCCGCTCCACTGCGCCGGGCGACGCTGCACGCCATCTCGAGCGCGGCTCGACCGGGCACCGTGCCGATCGCGGGCACCAGGATCCGCCGGTAGGCGGGCGGCTGGTCGAAATTCTCACGCGCGCCGGTGCGCACCATCACGACGGGCAGCGAGCTCGCGCCGAGCAGGTCGTCGATCACGGGCGACACCAGCCGACCGGCGACGCGCAGGTCCGTCGCACCGACTGCGATGGCCTCATAGCCGAGCGCCGAGTGCTTGAGGATCGCGTCGAGAGCGTTGATCGAGGTCTCGTGCTCGTGCACGACCGACCGCGACTTGAACGCCGCGCGCACGCGCGCGAGGTCCTCGCGCGGCACGTCTGCGCCCGCGGACAGGATCGTCACCTCGGCCTCCTGCGGCCACGCCAGATCGACGATGCGCGCAGCCAGGACGGAGTTGCGACCGCCGTGGCTCGGCAGCAGCACGCGGCTGGCGCGCACGAGCACGTTGCCCCCGAGCAGGCGCTCGCGCTCGAGCCGCTCGCGCTCCTCCTCCGAGCCCTCCCAGTCGCGCAGTGCCAGGCGCAGCAGGATCGGCGCCGCCATCGAGGTCGCCACCGCCAGCAGCACGACCACGGCGTACGAGCTGCCGTTGAGCACGCCGAGCGAGAGGCCCACCGTGGCGACGACGATCCCGACGGCGCCGCGCGCGTTCAGTCCCGCGCCGAGCGCGAAGCGCTCGCGCGCCGGGAGGCCCGCGACGCGACCCCCCAGATAAACGCCCGCGAACTTCGACGCGCTCGCCGCCAGCAGCACGATCACACCCCAGAGAGCGACCTCGGGGTCGGCGAGCAGCCCGAGATCCACGCGCAGGCCGGCCGCCGCGAAGAAGATCGGTGTGAGCAACGACGTGCTCACGCGCTCGAGCACGACGAAGGTGGCCTCCTCCTGGAACTTCGAGCGCCCGAGCACCGTGCCTGCGACGAACGCGCCGAGCACGGCCTCGAGGCCCATCGCCTGGGTGATGCAGCCCGCCGCCAGCGCGACCAGCACGGTGACCGTGAAGGCACCCGCAGGCCCCGCCCGCTGCTCGCGCGCGCGGCGCAGCAGCGCATCGACGCCGCGCTGGCCGAGCGTGAAGGCCAGCCCGAGGAAGGTGCCGAGCCCCACCAGCGTGATCAGCAGGCGGTCGACGTGCACGCTGCCCGACTGCGCGAGCCCCGCCACGACGCCGAGCAGAATCCAGCCCGCCACGTCGTCGAGCATCGCGGCCGCGAGCGTGATCTGCGCGATGCTGCGGCGCATCAGCCCGAGCTGCGACAGCACGGTCGCGATCACCGGCAGCGCGGAGATGCTGAGCGCCGTTGCCATGAAGAGCGCGAACACCAGCCGCGGCGCCTGTTCACCGACGAACGCCTGGGGCAGCGCGAAGCCCAGCGCGAGACCGGTCGCCGCCGGCAGGAGCAGACTGCCCGCCATGACGGGCGCAGTCGCCCGCCGGAGTCGACGCACCAGCCCGAGATCCGTCTCGAAGCCCGTGACGACGAGCAGCAGCAGCACGCCGAGCCACGCCACCGCGCCGAGCGCCGCCTTCTGCACCGGATCGGCGGGGAACAGCCACACGGAGAATTCCGGAGCCAGCCGCCCCAGCACCGAGGGACCGAGCAGCAGGCCGGCGGCCAGCTCGCCGAGCACCGCGGGCTGCCCCACGCGCCGCATGAGCCCGCCCAGGCCCCGGGCGACACCCAGGAGCACGAGGAGCTGCAGCCAGAACAGCAGGATCTGATGCTCGCTCAGCATCTCGGGGCGGGCCTCACCACGGCCCGGCTCAGATTACTGGACGACGCCACACCCGCCAGCGCACTCGTGCTCAGCGCGCGACAGGTGCAGGGGGGAGCGTGAAGGAGAAGCTCGCTCCGCCGTCGAGCTTGCCCTCGGCCCAGATGCGACCGCCGTGGCGCAGCGCGATCCGCTGCGCGGTGGCGAGTCCGACGCCCGTGCCCGGGAACTCCGCGCCGTGCAGGCGCTGGAACGGCGCGAAGAGCTTGTCCACGTAGGCCATGTCGAAGCCCACGCCGTTGTCGCGCACGCAGAACGCGCGGCCCTCGGGGCATGCCTCGCTGACGAGCTCGATCACGGGGACGTCCTTGCGCGACGAGAACTTCCACGCGTTGCGCAGCAGGTTCTCGAGCAGCGAGCGCAGGAGCGCGCGGTCGCCCCAGGCCGGCAGCGGGCGCTCGACGTGGCACTCGACCGCGCCGGCACCGTTCTCGGCGGCGAGCGCGTCCAGGATCTCGTCGGCCAGCACGGCCAGGTCGAGCGCCTCGCAGACGAGGCCCGCGCGCGTGGCGCGCGACAGCACGAGCAGGCCGTCGATCATCTCGCTCATGCGGTCGGCAGCGCCGAGGATCCGGTTCAGGTAGCCACGCCCTTCCTCGCTGAGACCGCTCGCGTGGTACTCGAGCAGGATCCGGCCGAAGCCGCCGACGGCGCGCACCGGTGCGCGCAGGTCGTGCGAGGTCGAGTACGAGAACGCCTCGAGCTCGCGGTTCGCCAGCTCGAGCTCGGCGGTGCGCTCGCGCACGCGCTGCTCGAGCTCGCCGTACAGCCGGGCGTTCTCGAGCGCGATCGACGTGCTGTCCGCGAGCGCCTGCAGGAGCCGCAGCTCCGCCGGCGTGGCGGCGTGCGCGCGCGCCCAGTAGGTGCCGATCGCACCGATCGGATCCTGCGCGCGGATCGGCACCATGGCGAGGCTCTTCACGAAGGTCGCGCGGTACGCATCGACCGGGATGCGCGGGTCCTGGTAGATGTCCGGGATCACGACGGACTCGCGCTGCAGCATCGACCAGCCGCTGATGCAGGAATCGAGCGGGAAGCGCCGGCCCTTCCAGAGCGGCGCGATCGCGTCCTCGTCCAGGTAGTGGCACTGCTCGCCCTCGCGCAGCACGAACGAGGCGCCGTCCGCAGCCACCAGCTCGCGGGCGGCACCGCGCACGATGCGCTGGATCGTCGGCAGATCGCGCGCGTGGGAGAGCTCCTGGACGACGCCGATCAGGCGCTCCACGGCACGCGCAGCTCCAGGCTCGGACAGCAGGGACTCCATGACGTTCGCCCGCCTCTGCCAGCCTGCATCGGCCGTCCCAGCAGGGGCCTTGATCGAGGTTCGAGCGCGCGCAGCCGAGCGGCATCAGCCGTCGGCATCTGCGCGCCCCGGTGGGCGCCGCATGCTCCGCAGCCGCGGCAGCCAGAGCAGCGTGAACAGCAGCACATTCAGCGTCGCGGCAGCGAAGAATGGCCAGCTGGGGACGCCGAGCGCGGGCAGCGCGACGTTCGCGGCGAGCAGCACGCCCATCGCTGCTACACACAGGCGCGACAGCGCCGGGTAGATCCGTCGATAGCTCCGGGGGTTGCGGTGTGCGAGCCAGGCGGGTCCCAGGGCCAGCAGCAGGAGGCTCGACGCGAGCCAGCAGACGTCGCGTGCTTCCATTCGTCGTACTCCTCGAATCGAGCTGATCCAATCAGGTCGCGCGCCGACCCCAGATGAGGTACACGATGAAGGAGACTTCGGCGCGTACGTCCTTCCTGCTCGCTTGGCACCACCCGTTCCCCATGCAGACCGCGCTCGCCACTGCGCTCTCGGGAGCGGGCTGACCCCGTGCGAGAGGAGCCCATGAGCGCGAGCGTCCAAGGTTGGCAACGAGGATCCTTCGGGGTGGACCACACCCCGCCCGGCCTCGCTGCAGCGCTGCAGCTGCTCGAAGGCGTGGCCGAGTCCCGCGTGTTCGAGCCCGGGAAGCGGATCCACACCTGGGGCGACCGGACGGGCTACTGGTATCGCCTGCACTCGGGTGCCGCGAAGCGCCAGGGCATCGGCGATTCGGGCAACCTGCAGATCGTCGATTTCGTCTTCCCCGGCGACTGGTTCGGGCTCTCGATCCGGGTCCTCCACGAGTTCGCGACCGAGATCATCGCGCCGCACTCGGTGATCTGTCGCTACCCGCGCGAGCAGATCCACGAGGCGCTCGAGGGCCGGGCGCCGCTGCTGCTCGAGGTGGTCGATGCGGCGTTCCGCGCCACGACGCGCCTGCAGAGGCACATGCGCGTCCTGCTGCGACCCAGCCCGCAGGCACGGCTCGCCGGCTTCCTGGTCGAGATGCGCCAGCGCGCGAGCGACGCCGCCGGAAACCTGGCGCTGCCGATGCCGCTGCGCGACATCGCGAACTACCTGCTCCTCTCCGACGAAGAGGTGAGCGAGGCTCTGCTGCAGTGGGTCGCCGACGAGGCGATCGAGCTGCTCGGCGACCGCCACATCCGCGTGCTCGACGCCCGGGCGCTCGCCGCGTTCGAGTGAGCTGCGGCCCCATTCTGGGTCATCTGCCCACCGCTCGCCCAGGACCTGCCCAAAACGCACGCAGAATGCGACCTGCCGCGCGACAGCCCGGCGGATCGCAGTTCCATGTGCCAGTTTTAGGACGAGGCGGATCGACACCGCGGGGGAGCAGGAAGCCATGGCAGCGAGGATCCCGTCCGAAGCACGCTGGCTCCGGCGGTGCGCGCTCAGCGGCGCAGCCACCGTGCTGCTCGCAGCGTGCTCCGAGACAGCCGCGCCCACGCCGGCACCGCCCGAGGTCGAGGTCATCACCGCGGAGCCGCAGCGGGTCGCCAACATCGTCGAGCTGCCGGGGCGGCTGCAGGCCGTGCGCACGGCCGAGGTGCGCGCGCGGGTCAACGGCATCGTGGAGCGCATCCTCTACACCGAGGGCACCGATGTGGCGGCGGGCCAGCCGCTGTTCGCGATCGACCCGCGCGAGCTGCGCGCGCAGCGCAATGCGGCGCACGCGGCGCTGACGCGGGCCGAGGCCACGGCCGCAAACGCCGCACAGGACTCGAAGCGCTACGAGGGCCTGGTCGCCGGGCGCGCGATCAGCCAGCAGGAGTACGACACCGCGGTGGCGCGCGTGCGCACGGCACAGGCCGACGTCGCCCAGGCCCGCGCGCAGTTCGAGGCGGCCGAGCTGAGCCTCAGCCACACGGACGTGAGGGCGCCGATCGCGGGCCGGGCCGGCCGCGCCGAGGTGACGGAGGGCGCACTGGTCAGCGCCAGCGGCGCGACCCTGCTCACGCGCATCGAGCAGGTCGACCCGATCTACGTGAACATCGCGCAGTCGAGCTCGGACGTGCTGTCCATCCGCAAGGCGATCCGCGAGGGCGTGATCGAGGTGCCCGAGCTCAAGCGCGTCGAGGTCCGCCTGATGCTCGAGGACGGCGGCGTCTACGAGCCGGTGGGCCACCTCGACTTCTTCGACTTCCGGATCGACGAGACCACGGGCAGCGCCGCGCTGCGCGCGGAGTTTCCGAACCCGGACCGCGTGCTGCTGCCGGGCCAGTTCGTGAGCGCGCGCATCGAGGCGGGCGTGCGCCCGCGCGGGCTGCTGATCCCCCAGCGCGCCGTCAAGGTCACGCGCGAGGGCGCGATGGTGATGGTGGTCGGCGCGGGGGACGTCGTGGAGAGCCGCAGCGTGCAGGCGGGCAACCTGCAGGGCGACTCCTGGGTCATCCTGGGCGGGCTCCAGGCAGGTGAACGCGTGATCGTCGGCGGGCTGCAGAAGGCGGAGCCGGGCAAGCCCGTGCGCATCACCGACCACGCGCCGCCGGTCGCACCGAGCTCCGTTGCGGCGGGCGACTCGGGTGCGGCCCAGTGACGCCGCGCTTCTTCATCGACCGGCCCGTCTTCTCGTGGGTGATCGCGCTGACCATCACGCTGGCCGGCGTGCTGGCGTTGCGCGCCCTGCCGATCGAGCAGTACCCATCGATCGCGCCGCCGTCGCTCACGCTCAACGTCACCTACCCCGGCGCCGACGCCTCGGTGCTCGCCACCAACGTCACCCAGGTGATCGAGCAGGAGCTGAACGGCGCCGAGGGCTTCCTGTACATGGCGTCGACCAGCCAGTCGAACGGCACGGCGTCGATCACGGTCACGTTCCGCGCGGGCACCGACCCCGACACCGCGCAGATGAACGTCCAGAACCTGCTGCGGCGCGTCGAGCCGCGCCTGCCCGAGGAGGTGCGGCGCCAGGGCATCACGGTCAACAAGGCGAGCACGGGCTTCCTGATGATCGTGGCGCTGGTCTCGAAGAGCGGCGCCACACCGACGCTCGAGCTCGGCAACTTCGCGGTCACGCGCGTGATCGACGAGCTGCGCCGCGTGCCCGGCGTGGGCGACATCCGCTCGTTCTCGTCGGAGTACGCGATGCGCGTGTGGCTCGACCGCGACAAGCTGGCGAGCTACGGCCTGTCGCCGGCCGACGCGCTCGCCGCCGTGCGCGAGCAGAACAGCCAGGCCACCGGCGGCTCGCTCGGCGACCAGCCGGTCGCCGAGGGCAGCGAGCTCAACGCCACGATCCTGACCCAGAACCGCTTCAGCACGGCGCAGGAGTTCGCGTCGATCATCCTGCGCGCCACGCCGGACGGCGCGGTCGTGCGGCTCGGCGACGTCGCGCGCGTGGAGCTCGGCGCGCAGAACTACCTGGGCGGGCTCGAGCTGAACGGCAAGCCCGCCGCGGGCATGGGCGTGCAGCTCACGCCGGGTGCGAACGCGCTGGAGGCAGCCGCGGCCGTGAAGCAGCGCATGGCCGAGCTCGCGGTCGGCTTCCCGCCGGACGTCGGCTGGGTCGTGCCCTTCGACACCACGCCGTTCATCAACGCGTCGGTCGCGGCGGTGGTCGAGACGCTGATCGAGGCCGTCGCGCTGGTGTTCCTGGTCATGTTCCTGTTCCTGCAGAACTGGCGCGCCACGCTGATCCCCACCATCGTGGTGCCGATCGCGCTGGCCGGCGCCTGCCTCGGCCTGTGGCTGCTCGGCTTCTCGATCAACGTGCTGACGCTG
>Ga0190274_10001251_pt1 | contig 14904 bp, 10 predicted proteins | sample Popmic531T_FD_133002 | JGI IMG/M metagenome (GOLD analysis project Ga0190274, IMG submission 133002) | Populus adjacent soil microbial communities from riparian zone of Yellowstone River, Montana, USA - 531 T | ecosystem: Environmental > Terrestrial > Soil > Riparian zone | place: USA: Montana...
GAGCTACAGGCTGGCTTTGGGATTTCGGTGACGGAGGTTCATCCTCACTTGAAAATCCCCAGCATTTATATAACCAAATGGGTGCTTATAATGTGACACTCACGATATGGAACGACCTGTGTACTTTATTTTATGCCCCGCCTCCATTTAATTTCGGTATTCCTGATTCTTCTTCATATCCTACAGGCAATGGCGGAGCCCCTGAAGTGCAGCGGGGGTGCGCTCCGTTAAACGTTGCATTCTCAAAAATTGTGATTGGTTCAGTTGCCTGGTTGTGGGAGTTCGGTGACGGCGATACGAGCAGTCTTCAATTTCCGAATCACACTTATTTTAATCCGGGGATTTATGATGTGACGCTTACAACCTGGGATACCCTTGGTTTGTCTTCTGTTTTCCAGATGGACAGTATTGTAAGAGTCTCAGGACCATCTGCACATTTTTCATTTCAGCAAAATTCTTCCTGCCAGAGTACAGAACTTACCCTTATCGATTCTTCCCAAAATGCATCAGCATGGTTTTGGAATTTTGGTGACGGCACAACATCCACGCAGCAAAGTCCCCTGCATACATACACTTCAGGAATGCCGAACTATGTAGTATCCCTGACTGTTACGGATACTGCAGGATGCACGAGCTCGCTTTCAACAAGCATCTTTGCCAATTTTGTTTCGCCGCTCATTGCAAGTGAAACAGAATTGTGCGGACTGGATACCGTACACTTTGCTACCAGCCTTCAGAATTATCCAACTTACCTGTGGGACTTCGGTGACGGTACAACTTCCAACCAGACTAATCCGGCTCACGTATATGGAACAGAAGGAATCTTCAGCGCAACATTGACTGTAACAGACAATACCGGATGCTCACAAACATTTTCAGTTTTCCCGGCCATTACTGTCAGCTTGCCTCAGTCGAACTTCGATGTGTTCGGACCCGGACATTGGTGCGATGAGGTGACTGTTAACTTCGATAATCTTTCAGTGAATGCGGACGGATATCTCTGGGATTTCGGTGATGGAAATAATTCTACCGTTGAAACGCCATTGCACTATTATGGTGATGTCGGGATTTACGATGTTTCACTCACCGTTTACCGTGGAAGTTGCATAGACACTTATTCAATTCCTCAGGCTGTGAGGGTAGATACTGCGTATGCAGATTTCAGCTTTAACCCGGATGGCATTTGTCTTCCAATGACTGTAGCGTTTACTGACCTGAGTGCAAATGCAGTTACATGGCATTGGCATTTGAGTAATGACGATTCCTCCTTTGTCCAAAACCCTGTATTCGTTTATGATACCATTCCGGCTGGAACGCTGTGGCTGGCAATTACCGATGTGAATGGATGCAGGGATACAGTGAGAAGTTCACCTATCGGAGTGCTGAATGCTGATTTCACTGCTGACATCGACAGCGGTTGTACTCCGTTAAACGTTCATTTCACTAACAGTTCAATAATGGCGAACTCGCACTTCTGGGATTTTGGTGACGGTACTACATCCACACTTGTAGAACCAGACCATTTATTCAGCCAGCCCGGAACATACAATGTGATGCTGGTGGTTGATGCTGGTGCATTTTACAATCATTGCAAGGACACCATGTACATTCCCGCCGCCATCCAGGTACGACAGCCTGTTGCAGGTTTCGCTTCGCCTGATTTATATTCCTGCGCACCATCCATTGTACAGTTTAATGACTCATCAATAGACACAGATACTTATTTGTGGGACTTTGGCGACAGCAGTACTTCCACAAATGCAAACCCAACTCACATCTATAATACTCCCGGCGTTTATACAGTTTCTCTTATTGCTTCTACAAATGTAGGATGTGCTGATACGCTTACAATACCGCAATACGTAACTGTGCTGGGTCCGATCACAAACTTTACTGCAACTGCAACGGAAGGCTGCGTACCATTTCATGTCGACTTTATTGACCAGTCGCAAAATGCAATTGACTGGAATTGGAATTTTGGAGATGGTAACTCCATGCAGACAACAAATTCTGGCAACACATATCTTGATACCGGCACTTTTACAGTTACGCTTGTAACATATGATACAGCGGGATGCTCTTCATATTTTGAGTATCCACAAAAAGTAATTGTTCATCCTGTTCCGCAATCGGCATTTACAACTCCCAATATTTCAGGATGCATGCCTTACGCAACGAACTTTATAAACGGGTCAACGGGCGCCGACAGTACGCTCTGGATATTTGGTGATGGTGCAACTTCAACTTCAGTGAATGCAACACATGTTTATACCACACCCGGAAATTTCCCGGTTCAACTTGTAAGCACAAATGAATTCGGTTGCAGTGATACTGCAATGCTCACAACTCCTGTCCAGGTTCTTGCAACACCTACCCCCACCTTCACCGCCAGTGCAAACCAGGGTTGCGCACCTTTGTTCGTACATTTTACCAGCGTGACTTCATGGACCCAGGGTGCAAGTTATCTATGGGTATTCAGTGACGGGCAAACTTCAAATTCCCAAAATCCTGATATCATCTTTAATGACCCCGGATATTATTCAGTGAGTCTCACCGTCACCAACAACAATGGTTGTACAGGCAGCATCAACTTCCCGGCAATGATACATGTGCTTGACACACTGCCGCCGGATATTACTGAAATCCTCAGTGTCTCTGTACTTTCAAATACATCAGTGGAAATCATTTGGGAAAACAACGCTGCTATAGATCTTGGAGGTTATATTCTCTACCGGCTTGATAATGCATCAGGAATTTACCAAAGCATTTATTCCGAGCTCAACATCAACAATACTAATTTTTCAATAAACCCGCAGTATACCGATAGTGGTTTGAATACACTGCCAAATGTGTACACATATAAACTTCAGACCCTGGATATTTGCGGCAATACTATTCCATTGGATCAACTCACTGCACATTCAACCATCAACGTTTCTTCACAACGTGCTGCAATGGGTGCAGGCATTGATGTTCAGTGGAATGCTTATGGAGGATGTCCTGTAAACAATTATATGATCTACCGTTGCCGGCCGGGTGAAGCGTTTAGTTATCTCGTTACTGTTCCTTCAGCAACACTTTCATACCTCGATTCAACATTTGTGTGTCCTTATGAATACGCTTACAAGATCACTGCCACTGATCTTTGCGGCAATCAATACAATTCAAACAGTGATACGTCGCACACAATTCCGCTGAACACATTTGCGAACCAGATGGTAGATGTCGTCAGGTCAACCGTGGTTGACAATACTTTTGTACTCACCGAATGGAAACAGCCGGACGTGCAACCGGATAAAGTTGTACAGTTTGATCTCTACCGTTCCATTGATAACATCAATTTCTCATTCATCAAATCGGTATCACCGATGCAGACTGATTATTTTGATTATGATGTGGACGTACAAACCAGCCGCTACTATTATAAAGTACTTGTCATCAATACATGTGATATCGCAGAAGATCTCAGCGGAATTACATCTACCATCATCCTTCGCGGTGAAATGTTTGAAGACAGATCTGTGCACCTGGGCTGGACCAAATACCTTGGCTGGGAAAACGGAGTTGATTATTACATCATAGAAAAGCAAGACGAAATGGGCAACTGGACTTTATTAAAACAGGTTCCTGGCTCCACCACAGAATACAGTTACCAGGAATAATTTTGGAGACTGCAGAGGATTTCCAGGATCTTCTGTAAGATCCAGGATGCTATTTATCTCTTCATGCCTGTGCAATAAGTTAGATTGCAGGCCGGATGACTTTTGCATTCATATGTGCCTTTATTTATTACCAGTTTAAATACCGGCATTTTAAAATTGTGAAGGCTACAAGCCGGAAGTGGGTAATCTCCCGCAGCGGCGATGTGGTAACATACCGTATCCAGATTTTTACAAAAAAAACTTCTGAAGAATTAACAGTGGATGAACTGTGGGTAGGCAACAGGGTTTTTAAAGTGCGTGTATTGAAAGAAGAAAGCAATGCCCATGCCCGGCACTTTAATGAGAAGGAAACACTTTACCTGGAAGCGGAACGCGAGACAAAGAATGTTGGTTACGAGGAAATGGGTCCTGTGCGGAATGGAAAGGTTTCATTGGGATATACAATCAATAACAAACGCAAGTATCTCTCAATAAAGAATTTTGAAGCGTCTGATCTGAAACATTCCCTTGCGGGAAAGAAGTAAGACATTTTATCGCCTAAATACTTTTTCTCAGAAGGTAGTTGGGGTTTTTGATTACCAGCTCATATTTCCCCTCTTTTAAAATTTCTTTCACAACCTGGTTTACCTCCCATTGAGAATCATCAGCTGAGTCGTCGAATAGAATAAATCCTCCTGGTTCAAGAAACGCATCCACATTTCTGAAATCGCGCATTGCAAAATCATAGGTATGGTTCCCGTCAATATAAGCAAAGCTGATGCTCCCTCCTAAATGCACCGGCCGGCCGAGGATATCTTTTTCATCAGCTCCAAGTTTCCAGGCGTCAAAAAAATCATCTGAAAATTTTTCAACGGTAAAAGGTAAATTGGATTCACTGAAGAATTGAATGTTTCTGATGTAGGATTGTTTTACAAATTCACGGTATTTGCTATGACTGATCCGGCTGCCTCCAAGTAGGTTGTCAGCTTTCTCCGCCCCTTCAAACATCCACCTGTCACAGGTTATCATTTTGTTTTTCCTTTGATTTTTATCCAGGTAAAAATTAATCAGGTTCGTCGATAGTCCACAAAAAGATCCGATTTCAATTACCGGGTTTTCAGAAGGAAGATTTTCAACAGCATATTCAAAGCAATAAATATTTCCTTCATTCAGCATTCCTGCATTTGCAAAGCTGAGCCAGCTGATGAATTCATCATGTCCGGCTTTTTTAAACTGTTTATTGCCCAGTGAATGGACTATTTTTTTTATCTGTGTTATCATATTCGCTTAATCTTTAAACTATGAATGATGGCGGGTTCAAAGGTAAATGAATTTGCCGCCGCCATAATACTTCAATAAATCACCAATGTCAAACCCAGGAAGCGTACCCACAGGCTGATTTTTACGGTTGATTGATTCGTGTATCTTTGCCCGCACAGAAAAATTTCATCACCATGATGTTTGAGTTGAGCGAAGAGCACTTAATGATTCAGAAAGCAGCGCGGGATTTTGCGCAAAATGAGCTGAAGCCGGGGGTAATTGAACGGGATGAACACCAGAAATTTCCTTCTTCCCAGATAAAACAGCTAGGTGAACTTGGCTTTTTGGGGATGATGGTGAGCCAGAAATACGGTGGTAGCGGAATGGATACGATCAGTTACGTGCTTGCCATGGAAGAAATCTCAAAAGTTGATGCCTCGGCAAGTGTGGTGATGAGCGTGAATAATTCGCTTGTATGCTGGGGGCTTGAAGCCTTCGGTACTGAAGAACAAAAACAAAAATATCTTGTACCACTTGCAAAAGGAGAAGTAATCGGCGCATTTTGCCTGAGTGAACCGGAGGCCGGCAGCGATGCAACTTCACAGCATACAACGGCCATAGATGCAGGCGATCACTATATACTGAACGGAACAAAAAACTGGATCACGAACGGAAGTTCAGCAACTTACTATTTAGTGATGGCGCAAACATACCCGGAGAAAAAATCAAGGGGCATAAACGCTTTCATCGTTGAACGTGGGATGCCGGGATTTACTGTTGGTCCAAAAGAAAACAAACTTGGAATCAGGGGCAGCGATACACACTCGCTCATGTTCAGCGACGTAAAAGTTCCGAAGGCGAACCGCATCGGTGAAGATGGATTTGGTTTCAAGTTCGCAATGAAAACATTAACCGGGGGAAGAATCGGAATTGCATCACAGGCATTAGGTATTGCATCGGGGGCATATGAGCTGGCGCTTGCCTATTCGAAAGAGCGGAAAGCATTCGGAAAAACCATCAGCCAGCACCAGGCCATACAGTTTAAGCTTGCCGACATGGCCACAGAAATTGATGCTGCGCGCCTGCTCTGCCTCAAAGCTGCCTGGCTGAAGGATCAAAAGCAGGATTACGGGCTTGCCGCTGCCATGGCCAAGCTTTTCGCCTCACGTGTTGCAATGGAAACCACCGTAGAGGCCGTTCAGATTCATGGCGGGTACGGATATGTAAAAGAGTTCCATGTTGAAAGGTTAATGCGCGATGCCAAGATCACCCAGATTTATGAGGGAACTTCGGAAGTGCAGAAGATCGTTATATCCAGGGCGCTTCTTTCCTGATTTACAAAATAGAATTACAGTCTGCGAATGAAATTTTCTCAACGTATAATTTTATTGATATCAATTGCAGGATTGCTTGCATCATGTACCTCGCAAAAAAAATTCCTTTATTTCCAGGGAGAAATTCCTTCGCTGAAAGGAAGCACATTCAAGCTTAAGATTTATCCGGGCGATATCCTTTCCATCTACGTGTTCACGCTCAATGCAGAAGCATTCCCTTTCTTAACCATGCCTGACGAAAAACCGGTGAGCGATTCGCGTTCTCCATACGAGCGAGGATATGTGGTGAATGAATCGGGTGAATTGAAAATACCTTTGATAGGCGCTGTAAATCTCAATGGACTCACCATCGCGGAAGCCACAGAATTGATTGAAAAAAAATTCCGTGTTTATATGGAAGACCCGATCGTCACCATCCGCAAGCTGAATTTTAAAGTTACCATACTTGGAGAAGTCAATAAACCGGGAACCTACAATATCAATAATGAAAAGGTATCATTGCCAGAGGCGCTCGGTCTGGCTGGCGACCTGACAGGTTTTGGTGACCGGACAAATCTGAAAATAATCAGGGAAGAAAACAATGACACGAAGCAGTTCAACGTCGATCTGACATCTGCCAATGCATTGTCTGCCGATACTTATTTCCTGCATCCCGATGACATCATTTATATCTCTGCTACACGTAAGCGTGGATTCCAGAATATCTACCCAGCGGTTGCAGTTTTCACTTCCATCATAACAACATCAATTTTAGTATTCACATTTATCATTGCCACTGATAAACCATAATGAAGCGCGAAGCAATCGATATCAAAAAGAATGATGATGAGATAGACCTGCGGCAGCTGTTCATGAATGTCCGCAGGAAATGGCATTACTTCATAGTGTCGTTAATAATTTTCGGAGCTGCAGCCTTTTTCTATATCAAACTCACCCGCCCGGTGTATGAAGCCAGCAGTAGTGTCCTGGTTAAGGATTCAAAAAACTCTTCAAATAACATCGAGGATTTCATTGCTGGCGATGTATTCGGGAACCAGAAAAACATTGCGACGGAAATGGGCATCCTGCAGTCACGTTCTGTCCTCGAAGAGACTATCAATGAGCTGAACCTGGAAGTAAGTTATTTCAGCGAAAGCACTTTTTCAAAGCAACCGCTTTACAAGAACAATCCTTTTACTGTGAAATCTCTTTTTGTAAACGAAGGTGTATATGGGGAATACTTTGAGCTCACAATTATTGATTCAGGAAAATTCAACCTTGAAGCTGCCTTTGACAATAATTTCCTACACGATTTTACATACAACAAAACCCACTTTTTTGGCGAAGAAATCCGGACACCTCAATTTAACTTCATCATCGAGCGGTCAGAGCCGGCATTTATTAACAACACAGAGCACACTTTTTATTTCCGAATCAATTCGCTTAACTCGCTCATCAATTATTACAAAGAAGAGAAGCTGAAGGTAAATCCGTTGAACAAAGATGCCACCATTGTTACACTCAGTGTGCAGGACAACATCAAAGAGCGCGCGATGGATTTCCTCAATAAAATAGGTGAAGTCTATATAAACCGGGATGTCCGCGACAAAGCGGCGGTTGCAAGTCTGACCTTAAAATTCGTCGACGAGCAGCTTGCCGACATCAGCAAAACGCTTGGAAGCATTGAACAGAACCTGCAAAATTTCAAAGAAGAAAAAGGAACTGTTGACCTGAGCCAGGAATCGCAGGCATACCTGGAACGGATGACCACCATCGATGCTGACAGGGTCAGAGCTGAAATGGATTTGAAATCACTTGAATACCTGCATGAATATGTTACCCGGAATAGAGACCTGGCAGAACTGGCACCCAGTTCTCTTGGGATGCCCGATCCGCTCCTGGTAACACTCATTTCTGATTTGCAGCGGTATCAAAGCAAACGGAAAACACTCCGTTTTGGAACGAGCGATGCCAACCCGGCAGTGAAGGAACTTGATGAACAGATTTTGGCCACAAAAAATTCACTGGTTGAAAATATTCAGACCATTCGCAACCGCGTGAAGATGGAACTTGAACAAATAAAAGTAGAACTCGGGGAAAGCGAAGCGATGATCCGTAAAGTGCCGCGTATAGAAAGAGAACTACTCGGCATTCAACGGAACTTCAGCGTGAATGAAAATATCTACCTCTACCTTCTTCAGAAAAAAGCCGAAACCGGTATTGCAAAAGCGACTGCTGTAAGCGACAATAAAGTACTTGACCTCGCCAGCGTAAATGAAAGGCCGGTGATACCAAACAAAAAAGCAGTTGCCATCGTCGCATTGCTCCTGGTGATTGCAGTACCCCTCTTTATCATTTTACTACAGGGATTTATACAGAATACCATCAGCAGCCGTGATGACATTGAAAGACTTACGAAAATTCCCATCATCGGTGTTGTTGGTCACATGACAACAAACAACAGGATGGCTGTTGCAAACAAACCCAAGAGCTCCATCGCAGAAGCGTTCCGGAGCATCCGTGCCAACCTGATGTATTTCGGATTGAGCGAATCAAAAAAAGTAGTGCTCATTACAAGCAACGTCGGCGGAGAAGGAAAATCCTTCAGCACATTGAACCTCGCTTCTGTGCTGGCCCTTCAACATTATAAAGTGGTCATCGTCGGTATGGATCTTCGCAAGCCGCAGCTGGTCGGTGACCTGGGCGTGAAAAATGACAAAGGCGTAAGCAATTACCTCATTGGTGCAGTAAGCCTAAACGAAGTAATCCAGCGTACACCGGTAGAAAACCTCGACATTATCAGCAGCGGTCCCATCCCTCCCAATCCTGCTGAGCTTCTTGCGAAAAAAGAAACCGTGAATTTACTCAACAAGCTGAAGGAGATGTATGACTTTGTAATCATTGATACGCCACCCGTGGGAATTGTGAGCGATGCAATGATGATGATGAACCTTGCAGACATCAATATTTTTATCCTCCGGGAAGATTATTCAAGGAAAGATTACATCAAGACCATCAATGACCTGCATGAACAAGGCAAGGTCGAAAACCTTTGCATCATTTTAAATGACACAGGCACACATCGCAGGTATGGCTATGGTTATGGGTATGGATACGGATATGGTGGCTATGGTTACTACGATGAAGAACACAAGAAAATGGGTTGGTTTACAAAACGTAAAAAAGCAACTGCCTGATTCATAAAGAATCCAGCACTACTTCCATTTTACTGCTTCTCGAACCCTTTATTAGAATGGTTGCACCAGATATTTGCTGGTCCTTTGTCCAACTGGCTGCGTCGGATGATGAATCAAAATAACCTGCAGGTAATGAGGATATAAGTGAGGAAAATTTTTTGCCGACAAAAACTACCTTCTCAAAATTAAGTGACTTCACAAGGTCAACAAGCTGCTTGTGTTCCTGTTCACTTTCCTTTCCAAGCTCAGCCATTTCTCCCAGGAAAACAAGCTTATGCTTTCCTTCCATCATTGAAAAATTTTTCAGGGCAGCTTCCATGCTTGCAGGATTGGCATTGTATGCATCCAGCAGGATTGTATTCGATCCCCTCATTACGACCTGCGACCTGGAATTGTCAGGAACATATTCTTCAATTGCATTGCTCACCTGCTGCGAGTCGACACCAAAGTAGTTTCCGATACATGCTGCTGCCAGGATATTTTCATAATTATATTCTCCTATAAGTTGTGAAGAAATCACTCCGCCTTGGCTTTTAGAATTCCATTTTACTTTTAAAAATGGAAATGATTCAAGCAGCTTTCCATTACAGTCAAAATTATCGCCTGTACCATACACAACTTTTCGCTTTACATTTTTTTCCCTGATCATCTCAGCAAGATGCTGGTTATTCCCGTTAACGAAAGCGCATCCGTGGTGTAGCGCCAGAAATTCATAAAGCTCACCCTTCCCTTTCTTCACTCCTTCAAATCCTCCAAACCCTTCCAGGTGCGCCTTTCCTACGTTGCTGATGATTCCATAATCAGGCATCGCAATAGCACAAAGTGTTTCGATTTCCTTCTGGTGATTTGCACCCATTTCAACAACCAGCATTTCTGCATTGCGTGGTGCTGAAAGAATCGTTAACGGAACTCCGATATGGTTATTGAGATTTCCCATTGTAAAATGAACGCGGAATTTTTTTGCAAGCACCCTGCTGATGAGCTCCTTGGTAGTGGTTTTGCCGTTGCTTCCGGTAATGGCTAATACCGGACATTTCAGTTGTCTCCGGTGAAAATTCGCGAGATGCTGTAAACTATTCAACACATCAGCTACCACTATGCAGCGCTCATCCTTTTTAAATTCAGGTTGATCAATAATTGCATATGCAGCACCAGCTCCCAAAGCTTTTTCAGCGAAAGCATTTCCATTGAAGTTAGATCCCTTCAATGCAAAAAAAATGCAGCCCGCCGTAATGCTCCTGGTATCAGTACAAATGCATGGATTTGCGGTGTAAAGTTTATATAAATCTTCAGTGCTCATAAGTTATCTTTTCAATTCAGGAATAGAATTCATATTCATAACGCGTTTCAAAATGTTTATCGCGGCCGCCGCGGCTTGTGTCCATCTCATACGTCTGTTCCCGGGATAAATTTCCCTGTTCATCAAACTCGTAGATGTTTTTTCTCATCAACATTCCATTTCCATCAAACAACTCCTGCATCGTACACCGGTCATGTTCATCATACTGGTAACGGATTACTTTGGAATAAAAGTCCTTGTATTGCCGCTCGGTCGCATTTCCCCGCTCATCATAAAGCGTTACAATGCCTGATACGAGCTTACCTTCCGGTGTGGTTTGGGTTGATGAAATTTCTTTCCCTGCATCATTGAACTTGAGAATTGTCCTGCTCAACAATTTATTGTTGCCGTCATATTCACATTGCTCAATACTTTTATCGCCGCCCGTTGCATAGGTGACCTTCGAAAGGACTTTTTCCTTTTCATCAAAGGAAACCTGTTCAGTAAGTCCTCCTTTGTCGTCATAATTAAAAACATCGCGGGAAATAAAATTCCCTTCCTCATCAAAATTTTTCCTTTCAATAGGTTCTCCCTGGCTGTTATAAGAATATTCGGTATGCTCGCCAGGATCACCGGAATAATATTTCGTTTCTTTAAGCAGCTTGCCGGAATCATCCCGCTCCAACACCCGCTTTTCAGTCGCGTCTTCAGCAGCATAGAGTAAGGAATGTTCGATAAGCTTCCCCTTTTCATCATACGCATAAGTGTTTCTCTCCTCCAGTTCCCCATCTGCTGAAAATTTTTCATCGGAAACAGTATCGCCGTTCACATTCATTTGAATGTTTGACTCGAGGTGCTCTTCTTCAGCAGTTTCCTGGGTATTGGAAAAATTAAAAGGTTTAAAGTACCTGTTGTAGCGTTTTATATTTTTTATTTTTTGTGCCATAAAACTTAATCCATATTTACTTGGAGGCAAATGCCTTCACATCTTTATCGGTAATTTTTTTATCAGAGAGAATTACAAGGCGCTCAACTACATTCCTCAACTCACGTATGTTTCCGGTCCAGTCAATCTTCTGAAGTTCCTTAATCGCATCCGGCGTAAAAGATTTTGCAGGCATTCCATAGTCGCTGCAAACCTGCTCAATAAAATATTGTGATAGCAAGGGGATATCCGAAACACGTTCATTCAGGGTAGGAACTGCAATTAGAATCACGCTCAGGCGATGGTAGAGGTCTTCCCTGAAGTTTCCCTTTTCGATTTCCTTCATAAGGTCTTTGTTCGTGGCAGCAACGACGCGCGGCGATACGGGAATTTCTTTTTCACCTCCTACGCGGGTGATTTTATTTTCCTGCAATGCACGAAGCACCTTGGCCTGGGCGCTGAGACTCATATCACCGATTTCATCGAGGAACAACGTGCCTCCTGACGCCTGTTCGAATTTACCGATCCGCTGTTTGATAGCAGAAGTAAAGGCACCTTTTTCATGGCCGAACAATTCGCTTTCAATAAGCTCAGAAGGTATTGCAGCACAATTTACTTCTACCATGGGTCCTGCTGCACGGTTGCTCTTATCATGTATCCAACGGGCAACCAATTCTTTCCCGGTTCCGTTTTTTCCAGTAATCAATACGCGTGCATCGGTGGGTGCTACACGTTCAATGATTTCCTTGATCTTCATGATAGAAGGATCTTCACCGATCATTTCATGCGATTTCAAAATTTTCTTCCGGAGAACTTTCGTTTCCCTGACAAGCGTTGTTCTGTCCAGCGCATTCCTAACAGTCACCAGCAGCCTGTTCAGGTCAGGCGGTTTGCTGATAAAATCATACGCACCTTTTTTGATGGCCTCAACGGCATTGTCAATGCTGCCATGACCGCTGATCATCACTACAGGAGTATCGGCATTTATCTGCTGTAATTTATTAAGCACTTCCATGCCATCCATTTTCGGCATTTTGATATCACACAGGATGACATCATAATTTCCTGTCTCGGCTTTCTTAATTCCCTCGGCGCCGTCAACCGCTTCATCAACTTCAAATTTCTCGTATGCGAGAATTTCTTTCAGGGTGCTGCGGATGGCGCGTTCATCATCAATGATTAAAATCTTAGACATGGTACGAATATACTAATTACAGAATCTATAAGAGATCACAATTTCTGGATCGCCTCCCACAATGCGCCTTCCTTCAGGGCGGATTTAGACACAAACATCTCTTTGAGTTTAAATTTCCTGAGCACAAGACTCGTACATATACCGGCGAGAACGATCATGTCAATACGCATTTTAATCAGGCCTTTCATTTTCGTTCTTTCAGCAGCGGTAGATTTCAACAATATTCTGTACAGCGAAAAATATTCCTTCATATTAAACTGGTAAGTCTCCACATTTTTAAGCACATCTTTCCGGTGATATTTCCAGCCTATCATCTCTGCGAAAGTATCGAAGGATCCTGATGAGCCAATCAATGACGTTACAGGATATTTTTTTAATGCATTGGTGAGAGGTTCAAGCTCCCGGGTCAGGTACCTTTCAAGTTTTTTTATTTCAGAAGGCTTAACAGGATCGGAAGGATTGAAATGTTCAAGAAGTCTTGATGCTCCTATGTCAAAACTTTTTTTCCAGAAAATTTTTTTACTGTTTGCTATAATGAATTCCGTACTGCCACCGCCGATATCCATGATCAGTTGTTTCTCTTCACTCATGCGGAAAGATTCCCTTACTCCATAGTAAATCAATTCCGCTTCCTTATCCCCGCTGATTACCCGGATTTTTAATCCTGTTTCCTTCCTTACCTTAGCTATGAATTTTTTTCCATTCATCGCGCTCCTGATTCCGGAAGTCGCATATGCAACAGTCGTGTGTGGCCGGTATTTGGAAATAATTTCTGAATAATGCTTCAATGCTTCAAGCCCTCGATTGAAGGGGATTTCAGCGATCATGTTCCGATTGATGGCGCCTTCGCCAAGCTTGACTGCTATTTTGGATTTGAAAATTTTTTTGAAAGATCCATCCCTGTTCACATTCACAATAAGTAAATGAAAGGTATTGGTACCCAAATCCAGTACGGCAATTTTCATCAGCGACGGCAGTTCAGAAGTGAAAAAAGTTGAATGACATTCCGGATAAAAGGATCGTGTTAATTATGATAGCGGATCCACTTCCAAATTTCGCCATAGCTTACTTTTTTGCCATACATTAAAATTCCGGTGCGGTATATTTTCGCTGCCAGCCACGTGGTGAAAATAAAACCTAAAACCAGGAAGAGCATTGATAAGCCGACTTCCCAATAAGGTACACCGAAAGGAATGCGCATCATCATTACAACGGGCGATGTGAATGGGATCATTGAAAACCAGAATGCGACATTCCCATTCGGGTTAGTCATTACTGTTGCTGAAACAACGTATGCCAGTATAAGAGGAATGGTGACGGGTAGCATAAACTGTTGTGTTTCCGTTTCTGAATCCACAGCAGAACCGATTGCCGCGAACAATGCACTGTACAAAAGGTATCCTCCAAGGAAATAAAATATGAAAGCAATGATGATGGCAGGAAAATTAATCGAGTTAATCGCATCATTGAGCTTTTCCCCAGGTGAAACCATTTCCTGGTCCTGGGGGATATTGATATTCATTCCAGGTTTCATTTGCTGCATCGCTTCTATTTTCTCTTTATCCGTTTTATCCCCGAGAAATACAGACGATACAACAGCAATTTCACCGATACTCAGCACCACCCAAAGCAAAAACTGAGTAAGCCCCACAAGCGCTACACCAATAATTTTTCCCAGCATTAACTGAAATGGTTTTACTGAAGAGATCATAACTTCTACAATGCGGCTCATCTTCTCTTCCATCACGCCTCGCATGACCATTGCACCATAGATGAAGATGAACATATAAATCAAAAGACCGCTTCCAAATCCCAAACCTGTAGTGAGGCCTGTGCTGGTTTCCTTATTCTCCAGGTCACGTGTTTGTATTTCGACATCGGTACGGATCATGTCAAGTTTTTTTTCATCCACGCCTGCAGCAGCCATTTTTGCACTCTTGATATCTTTTTCAATCGTGAATTTGATTTTCTCAATGATGTCGAACCCCGGCTGGGCTTCCGAATACAACACTACGCCCTTTTCGAGGGATTCAATCTTGTCGCTGGAAGGAATGAAGAGCACACCAAAATATCCGAGATCCCCACTTTTAGACC
>Ga0190274_10001252_pt1 | contig 14902 bp, 35 predicted proteins | sample Popmic531T_FD_133002 | JGI IMG/M metagenome (GOLD analysis project Ga0190274, IMG submission 133002) | Populus adjacent soil microbial communities from riparian zone of Yellowstone River, Montana, USA - 531 T | ecosystem: Environmental > Terrestrial > Soil > Riparian zone | place: USA: Montana...
GCGGCGCCCCCACACGGTGCCGCTGTTCAACTCTACAGCGGCATAGTTACACCTAGTGGGTTTGGCTGTACATCTCCTCTCTGTCAAAGATTTGTAACATGCACCACGATGGTGCAACACCACAGTGTGTTTAGGCACCCGCGGTGCGATTGGCTAACCAGTCGACGCCACCTCTGACAACGGTGGACTCGCGCGCAGCGTATGCACGTAGGAAGTGTTCCGTTGCCATCGCTGCATCACGTCGCCCGTTACAGAACAACGCGAGCACACCACGCCGTGCGCACTCAACGAGGATGGTGCCGAGCAAGCGCGAGCCCACCACGACGGTACGCGGATGCCCAGCGATGACGTTTGCGATGGAGCACTCAATCACCAACGCTGCGGCGTCGAGCTGCGCTAGCTCGTCGAGGCGCACGAGCATGCGCAGGCGCGTCTTGGTGAAAGAGTAGAAGAGATCATCGAAGCTCTTGCGCTCGACTGCTACACGCCATTCCATTCCATATACGCTGTAGTCTCCATACTTCAACGCCTTGGATATAACTGGCGTGTCTCTGCTAAATCGAAACGGAAGTTGTTCTCTAGTGTCTTGTACGATGACGAATGGACGGCGCTTTATTTGAGCCATGCCCAAGTTTCACCCGTACCGATTTGTTGAATAGCTCGATACCAAACACCATACTTACGGGCTATGCGACGGATCGGCCATCCACGCTTACGTAGTTTTCGGATGTTGTGAACATCATCACGTGTCAGCTTGTTACGCCAACTAGTTTTGATACCGGCAAGCTGTAGGCGAGCGTTCCAACGCTTAGCGTTTTCAGAATGGGTAACGTACTCAAGGTTACGCGCGGCATCGTTTAGTTTGTTGCCGTCTTTGTGATCTATCTCTAACCCTTCTGGACGTGTACCAATAAATGCTTCGGCGACAAGATGACTAATCTGTGCACGTCTAAACCTCCCATCGTGATGTAGTGTCACACGTGCATAACCGCTGTTGATAATGTGTGGACGCATCACGTGCTTGGTTGCTTGAATCCTTACACGCCCATCATGACTAACGGCATACCTTGGAAAGCCGTCAACGGTCTTCCAACGTATTACACGTAACGGCCGTTGCTCGCGCCTCACCATTTGTATTCCCCGCGCCGAAGCGGGCGGATCCAAACCTCACAGCCCGTCAGCGCAATCTTCTGCACCATGTCCCACGTACCAACGGAGCGCGGGCAGGGGAAGGCAAGGCAGATATTCGCACCGAGCTTCGCCATCTTGCTATTACGGATGGGGCCCGCACGGTTGTTGAACTTCTTCCAATTCGCAGGGTGCTTCTCTGCCGGAGGTAAGCCCAAGTCCAACAGATCCCTTGCCAACACTTCATCGGTAAGGCTGTCGGCACCGCGTGCCGCACCGTGCACGACTTGTATCCACGCTATGTCTTGTTGCCACGGCAACCCATCCAACACACGCTCTAGCATTTCGCGGATGGGTTTCCGATCCCGCATGTAACGGCTGCCCGTAACGAGGATGCGGTATTTCATTTCAAGCCCGCGCCTAGGTAGAAGCGGTGATGACACATCGGACAGCACGTGCGCGCATCACCGTTGAATGGATCATCGTCAAAGGTGATGTTGTGGAGACGCGCGTACCGTTCAATCTCCATCTTACGCGAGTAGAAATGGATCCCCGTTACAAACGCGGAGACGAAGGCACCCGCACACGCGCCGAAAAGAAACGCCGTCAACACGGATCATCCTCCTCTACACGTGGACGCATACGGCGCTCGTTAGCTGTGCGCCGGAAGGCATCCACCTTCTTCAACTCTTCCTCGATTACGCGCCACGTCGAGCCACGACGCACGCAAAGCTCCAACGCCCGCAGCAATCGCAACTCTTCGACTTGATTGGCGAGCGCTGTCAGCGCTTCACCCTCAAGGGGCACGCCCTTACGTCTAGGCATGCGCGCGCGTAACGATCTCAAAACGGTAAAACGAAAGCGCCGACGTGACGAGGAAACTACACACGATGGTCGGCGGATCCCCCGCGCTCGTGTCGACGTCGATAAGTAGATGCGTGCGCAAACCTTCACCCCCTAAAGTTTCTGCGCGCTATGGATGAACAGAAGCGGGTGGGGCGCTCCAACCGTTTGCCCTACGTGTCGGAGCGCCCCTTCTAGCGGAGTCTATGCGGAGCGTCTAATGAGGATGATCCGCTTTGGCTTGCGCGGAGTCTCCACATCTTCGTCAGCGTCGCGCGTGTGGATGACTTTGCGCTTGAGCTTGATCTTGCGCTTCTCGTCACGCTCGTGGAGCGCACGTCCAAGCCCGCGCAGGCGCGGACCCGGGTCGGGCTGATTGAAGTCTTCACCCTTCGTCATACCGGGCAGGTTGCCAGCGCGGAAATTGTATTTGTACCAAGAGAGCTGGCGACTATCGAACTTCGCGTCAGGGTGTGCACCCAACACCTCGTTGATAATCGTCTGGTTGTTCGGCACGTGCTTGCGCCGGAGGATGTTGATGACGAGCTGCCCGATTGAATTCGGGTTGATGGTTCGATGGCCACGCGCCTTCTTCATCTTGCGCTTCATCACCTTCTTCGTTGGTACACTGCGCTGTGTCGTCTTGACCTTGCTCACCTTGCCAGCCTTGCGCTTGCGAGCAACACGGGTTGGTGTTGCCTTTACCGCCTTCATCTTCGGGTGACGCTTCGGCATCGTGCTCGGCACCTTACGTGTTGGTGCCTTGACGGCTGCTTTCTTCTTCCGTGCAACCTTTGCGACCTTACGCGCAGCCTTCTTCACCGCACGCTTCTTCGTCACCTTCTTCGCGGCTGCCTTCCGTGCGATCTTCTTACGCGCAGGCGGTTTGATCTTCGCCTTCACGCGCTTCTTCACGGGCGCCTTCTTCTTCGCAACCTTCGCGGACTTCGCAGCCTTGCGCGCAGCCTTGCGTGGTGCCTTCTTCGCAGCGGGCTTTGCTGTGCGCTTCGACGCCTTCTTCCGTGCGGGCTTGCTCTTGGTTGCTTCGACGGCAGCCGGAGCCGCTTCCTCCGTCGGTACCGTTGTCTCCGTTGCTGCGGGTGCCGTATCGCTCACCTTCCGTTTCCCTTTCTTTGATGCTGCGCTCTTGCGCTGCGGTGCCTTTCGAGACGTTCGCTTGCGAGCTGCCATAGCTCCATCCTCCTGTATCAAGTGCTTGCATTCCAATAGCTGCCTCAACCGTGGATCGAACGCGTCTCGATCATAGGTCTTGGAGGCACGTCTACGCTCCCACACCGTCTTGGGCAGGAGATCCAGACAGCCGGCGTCGCGATAGCCTCGATACTGAAGCTCATAAGCAATGCGGATCCGTACCAAGTCCGGATCTGCACCCTTGGGCGGGCGCCGGTTGAACAGCAACACGTGCTGTTCCTTCAAGTAACCCCTCAACGTAGCACCATTCAACCGTCGGCACTCGTTGAGGAATCGGGCTTGCCCCTCCCACACACCTGACGGGGGCAAGGGCTTTAGCCTGCCCTTCCTCACAACGCGGACAGGGCGGGGCTCCACCTTCTTCTTCCGGACGATAACGACCCGGCCGCGCTTCGCGCGCACGACACGGATGGGGCGGGGCTTACGCCTCACCACTAGCACAACCAAGCTTCACCCTCCCAAGGTGTGCGGCAGTATATACCAGCGTGGGACTTTAGGGAAGTATGATTATTCCAGGGGGCGCCGGCTGCCTTTCGTGCACCCGTATCCACTCGCCATCTTCAAGCACATCTTTGGTTCCGTCGTTGCGAGCAAGCCCAGTCGGAAGGTTGGCAACTTGATGAAGCACAGAAACCAAACGCATACACCGTGTGTTGTCACCTGCGCCGTGCGTCGTCTCGTTGAGCTGCCACATATCGGCGGGCGATCCATCTTCGGTGTAGCCAGTGCCGAGCGCAGCAATAACCTTGGAGTGATCCGGTCTGTCCACATCTGCGAAGAGTCCCATCAACCACAGGCATTCATAATCAACGCACGTCTTCGGACGCGTTGTGTAGATGGTACAGCCCTTACCGATCTTGCAGAAGGTACACCACTCGCCTTCGCGCGAGATGAATCCTCCAACATCGTTGGGCACGTCATACGCCTTACAACACGCGGTGCACGTTCCACACGTCCTGCCCTTGGTGACGGTAAGCCCTCTCTCCTCTGCCAAGCGTGTGACGTCAACCTGTATCGCTACGGTGTTCACAGCGATTCCTCCAACTTGTTGAACACCCCGCGCATGATACGCGCGAAGTGTTGGATCTTTGCATGTTGGTTGACGATGCGTGCCAACCGCTCCGCCATCAAGCCACGCGTGGGGATGAGGTTGCCTTTAGCGTCCATAAGCCTCGACGTTGCGGGATCAACGCCCCATGGCAACGGATACTTGGATGCCGTGCGCTTCGTCCGTCTCGGGGCATCCTCGACAGGCTCGGGTTGGGGCTTGCGTCGCACCGTCACTGTGCGTCGTCTTGTCGGTGCGGGTGCCGGTTGGGCCTGTGCCGCTTGCTCGATTTTCTTTCGCTGCGCTGCCTTGATGATGGCGTCAGCGGATATTCGCAGCTTGTGCTCCAACTCTTCTGCCTCTTGCGACGTCTTCCCCGGCATCATCGCTCAATTCTCCTCTGCTACCTTGCGTAGCTGTTCGCTGGCGTAGAGATGCACGTGTCCGTCAGCGCCGTCAAGCTTCACGCCATACAGACCCGTGGCCAGTCTCGAATAAACATCGTCGAGCACAGTGCCCAGCTCGTTGTGGTGGACGTCATCGTTGACGACGCGCACCCGATCCTGTGGGCGCAGCTCCGCCTTATCGGTGTGCCCTTGCACCTTCGCCCATTCAATCGCGACGGTGCACGCTGCCACCAACGACGGATCAAGAGCGTGCACGCGCGTGCCTTCATCGACGGCGCGTTGAATCTCCCTCACATCATTCGACGCGAGAGCGCGCGCCACGGCGCCTGCATAAAACCCCTGCTGTGCCGTCATCTGTTGGTTGGATACCGCCTCCCGTATGAAGCGGATGACGGTTGCGAATACGGGGCAAGCTCGCGCTTCCATCTCATCGAACGTCCAAGCGGCCACACATCCTCCAACGTACCAAAGGGTTAATGACGTCAGTCTGCTACATCCACCTACGTTTGTAAATACGTTATCCCCCTAAAGTATCCAGCGCCCGAGCGTTGGTGCCGTTGATACATCCACGCTATTCAACGCGTTTGATCCGCCTCTGGTGTAGGCAACGCTCGTCTCGTGTATGACTCGCACACCGAAATGAGTAAGGGTACCGACACCGACCACGCTGGATACAACGCCGTGGTGTATAGCAACCATGCACACACTTCCGTGTAAGTGACTAAACGCAGTGAATCGTGTTGGAGGAAGAAGAAACACATAACAATCTTTGTCATCTAGAGTGCTTTATCGTTGGAGGAAGCCTTTGTATATACAGGTTGGCAACCTCACGTAATCATTACGCTTTTTCTCAGATCACATAAGCCTTGCCTTATATAAGCGAAACGTGGGTAGCAGCATATCAAGTGTGTATGCTAGAGGGTCTAACCCCTTGTTATTATTATTCTTTTTCAAAAATAAATAGAGTAGAAGGTAGCAGGGGGTGTAGCAGGGGGCGCAGTAAAAAAGCGACGTCCATAATGTGTATAGAAGAGGGAAAAACGTAGCAAATTCAGCCATGTCGACCGTTGGAGATAGGTCTTAGGTCGCAGAGGTAGCAGCAAACACGGTTTTTCCATGGCTCATATAGAGTAACACTGTGGTGTGTGTAGAGACTGGTACATACACGTATAGTAAGGGCACGCTCGTGGAGGCGTCACCCGCCCCCTCTAACACAACTCAGTGACACACCCACGCTAAACCGTAATGATTCCGAACACATCTCGAATCTGTGTACCCATACAAACACTAGTGTGTGGGGTAGCAGCGTTGGAGGCCGTTTCAACGCTCGCCTTTACGGGCCCTAGAAAAATAGGAGTGCCAGCTCTCGAAAAGGGTAGCAGGGGTGGTCGCATGCCAGGTAGCACCCGGTTGTAAAACTGTGTCATTTCTTTTTTGTGTCACGAGCGTTGATGCTGACTCCACCGTTTTAGCGTGGGGGACCTAACCAAGCATGGCCGCTCTCGCGCTCGCCACGGTACCTAGGCTCGACGATCTAGGGCAGGGTGCCGTGACCATACCGGGTGCCTCGAAAGCGGAGCCTAGAGGGGCAAAAACTCTTCATCCAACTGACACACTTCTGTGGGGGTCGCACCCCCCCCCCCCATACACCGTGGTAGTGTATGGCAACAATCGTTGTTGTTTCACCGCTGACGAAAATATCTCTGCGGTGTAGGCTCGCGCTCCGTAGCGTTGGAGCCCACGAGCGTTGAATACCGTTGGAAGGCTGCGCCCGGCCGCTAGCTTACCCCTAAAGTTGCGCATCTATGAGAGGCCCGGAAACGGGAACTTGACAACATCAACGTTTGTATATACACTTGCCATATGGTCAGCAACAAAGGAAACCAAGCGATGACGACGGCGAAGCGGATCCGGCTGGTAGTGATCGGCAACTTTGAGACGGTGCAGGCACGAGCCGCAGCGCAGGGCATCACGGTTGTTGCGGATCCGAAGCGCCCGCACGTCAAGCACTCGACGTCTGTCTACGTGGCGAAGGGTGACGGGAGCAAGGCTCGGACTTGGTATGCAACGGATTCTTATGTTCGCTTGCTTGAGGTGTGCTAGACAGGACTTGACAAACCCAACCGATGTATATACAATGCATGGTGTAGGGTGGGATTGAGGAGACGGATGATGAAGACGCTGGCAGACGAGGTGGCACGCAAGGTCAAGGCTGCCGTGAAGAAGGCGGGCGGGCCCATCACCATGGCGGAGATCAAGGCTGCGGTGAAGGTGACGATTGGTTTCGAGGATGAATACCACAGCGTAATCCTGCGCGTAACGGAGACGGTGGACTACACGCCGGATGGCGACCCGCTCCGCAACGTGAAGGCATAAGGGAGAGCATCATGAAACCGCACATTGGTTACTACATGCGCGATTACACGGGCGGGATGATCGAAGCTATCGTCACTGTCTCGGGCGATCAGACGCCGGAACAATATCGCGACAGTCTCGACGTTGCCGCAACGTTGAAGCTTCTTCGCTCAACCATCGCAGCGCTTGAGAGTGGCGATGGTATCGAAGCGGTGCGCACGTGCGGTGCAGCGTGGTTCCGAATCGCTTCCTACCACAAGGGGTAACGACAATGCCGCGTGAGGCCGCACCTATCTGTGTCACCTGTCGCACCAAACGTGCGCGCCGGCTGGTAGCGTGGGCGGATCCCGCATTCTGTACCCAACGCTGCGCCGTGATGTGGGCCGTCTATGAAATGCGGGAACGCGCAACGTGGTGCGGTAAACCACACGTGAGAGAGCACGCGCTGAAACCCGCGAGCGGACCTCCACAGATCGTCAAGTCGAAGGGAGAGCCGCACGGTTGGACACGCGACAGGGATACGGACTGCGGATGGTGTGATGTAGAACGTTGATGGTTACCCCTAAAGTGTGGTTGGATCGGGCCAGACTTTAGGGGGTTGACACCCCAGCCGATCCATCGTACAATGTATATACATAGGAGGTTATGAGCGTGGCAGTCCGAAAGATGCAGATTGGCGAGACGGTACGTGTTCTGAGTGGCGCCCATGCCGGAGCGCGCGGCACCATCCTAGGCGATGGACACGGCGTGATTGGCGGGGGCACGTCGAAGGCGCGAAGCAAGCGCCAGCGTTGGTTGCTCATCAAGCTCGACGCCGGTCCGAAGTTGGAGCTGTGGGCAATCAACTGCCGGCGCGAGACGGAGCGTGAAGCGACGGACGTTGCTGCGCACAAGCTCCGCACGACAGCGCCCGGCACCGAGCTGCCCAAGCTTCGAGGCACGGGAGAGATGGTGGATCTTACGCCAACGTGGGAAGCATGGGCCCGGATCTATGCGCGCTTCGCAGAGAGCAACGAGGGTGCCGCGTGCCGAGAGCTGCGCGCGGACTTGATGAGCATGGCGAAGCTCGCGACGATGAAGGCAGCGGAGTTGAAGGCTGCCAAGACGGAGGGGTGAGACAACACCGAACGTAGGAGAATGGAACATGGATTCCGAAAGCCGCAAACAACGAGACGCTTTCCTGTCGGAATTTCGCGAGCGCGGAGACTCGCTTCGACAGATGAAAGAGGAGGATCTGTCCAACGGAGACGTGCTCGAATGGTACGTGTACTCATCGGAGCACGTGCCTGCGCGAGCCTTCATCATCCAAACGTATGGCCACGGCAACGGCATTGAGGTGTACGTCGCGACGAAGGGCAACACGTACACCGATACACTCAACGCAGTGACGGCAAGGGAATTCAACTATCAGGCGGAAACCGGCCGGCGCTACTGTGTGCGCGGTCCCTACTGTTACGGGTTTGGCGACAGCCCTAGTCAAGCCATGGCCAACGCTCGCATCAACCTTCCGGGTTTCGTTGTCGAGCAATCGAAGAAGAAAAAGATCCCCGTCCGCTGGGAATGCTTCCAAGTCGAAGCGGGCTGTGATCTCCGCATCTGCGAAGGGACAGGCTCCGTCACATGGTCACCCATCAACGGAGCACGCTGCGCAAACGAGCTGTTGACTGGGCTACTCAAGAGCAAGCTTGAGGCAGCGGGCAAGGCTACGGAAGGGGGTGACAAGCCGAAGGGTTGATGGATGAGGGGGCTTGACAACAGCTCAAGCATCCATCATTGTATATACATGGTCAGGGTTGCCCCGGTAGCTCAGATGGATAGAGCATCCGGCCGCTAACCGGAAGGTCGTTGGTTCAAGTCCAACCCGGGGCACCGCTGACCAGCCGCACCAAAGGAAAGGGCTGCCGACAATGGTTGCCGACAGCCCTTCCGGTAGCTCACAATCCGGCCGCTACAGAGATGATCGGTAGGGGCCGGGGGAAAGTCAAGGGGTATCCGAAATGGCGAATCTGACGCTTGAACAAGAGTCCATCGTGGCCCGGATGCGGGCTGCCATCAAGGCGGAGCACGAGCGCCGGGCGCCCAAGCCGTGGGAGCCGGCAACGAGCTTCACCGTTGCGGAACTGGCGCCCATCCTCGGACTGTCCGAGAGCATGACGCGCTCTCGAATGAAGAAGATGGAAGAGTCGAAGCTCGTGACAGAGTGGACGGTGCGCCGTCGCAATGGCCGGGGCAACGTGGACGTTGCGGGCTGGACGCTGTGCGAAGAGTCCGCACGAGCCAATGCGTTGATGCAGCTCGACAGGGACGAGACGGCGCTTTACGGCACCACGATTGAGGAGCTGCGCGAAAACACGCGCGCCGATGCCAAGCGCTTGTGCGGTATGATCTTCCAACTCGTCAACGATGAGTCGTGGCTCGTCAACGTTTCTCCGCACCAACTGTCCGAGCTGCGGAAAGAGATGGAGACTGCGCGCGAGCGGATCAATGCCGAGGTGGAGATCGCTAACGAAGAGATGGCCGAAGCAACCAAAGAGGATGCATGATGCGGCTGACCACACCATGTTGCGACAAGCTCGTCAAGCCTGTGGATCTCGACACCACAAGCACACTGACGCTTTCTCGCATCTGCCCGAAGTGTCGAGCGTGGTACACCGTGCAAGCGGACAGAGACGCTGCCGGAAACGACTGGGCTAAATGGACTCGCAAGGGCACCGCGCCTAGAGGAGACAAGCGATGAACAAAGAGCGCCGGAAGAAGTTGGATGAAGCGATTCGCAAACTGTCCGATGTGGTGGCCGAAGCAAAGGGCATCGTGGAGGAAGCACGAGACGAGGAGCAAGACGCGTATGACAACCTCCCACAGTCTTTGCAGGATGGCGACAAGGGCACGCGGATGCAGGAGAGCATTGACGAGTTGACCAATGCTGCGGACACGCTCGACACGGTTGAGACGGATCTTGAAGGCGTGGTCGATGGCATCACCGCAGCGCAGGAGGCTTGATGCGCGAGCCTTCACTGCGGAACGGCGAGCGTGTGCGCGTGAAGTCTGGCGAGCTTGCTGGCATGGCGGGCAGAGTGGTTGACGCTGTTACGTCTGGCTTTATCGAGGTACAGTTGGAGGAAGGCGGAAAGCCTCAACTGTTCTACGCGTATGAGCTTGAGCGGACACGTGTAGGAGACTGACGTGAAGAGGGAACACAAGCTGACGCACCGAGAATCGCCAATCGCTGTCATGGTGTTTTGCTCGTGCGGTTGGACCCATAGCGAGCCGAGACGGAACGCACTGGCACGAGCTGCGAAGATGCGAGCTGCGATCCGTCGCCACGCGGAGACCATAAAAAAGGATGAGGAAAACCGCTGACCTAGAGCGCGCTTGACCTTTGGGCGCGCATCACGGATTGTATATACGCGCAGACTCTAGAGCGTGTGGCGCATTGGGCTAGCTACCGTGCACTAGGGGTGTACGGTGCTTTAGAGTCTGCGCGTTGGATGGGTGGCCATATGGTCACCCTTTTTACTTTAGGGGGAATACGTGGATGATCAACGCGGGGCGTGGGACATGCTCGTGTCAGCCGGCGTTGTGTACATAGGAATCATGGGCGCTCAATATTTGTGGCCACGGTGGGCACGTAGCGGAACGTGCGATGTGTGCGGGCTGTGGTTTCTCAATCCATTGCGTATCGAACACGTGCGACCCGATCGGGCTCCATAACCAAGAGGAGTTGATAGAAGATGGCAAGCGAGATGAACACCAAGAGGAAGGTTGAGCTGCGCGAGCCCATGCTTAGCGGCGGATCTGTTGTTGGATATGAGGATGTGCTCTCGTGCGGACACCGAATGAGCGTGCTTGCCAAAGATTGGAACAAGCCGCTTCCGAAGACACGGCGCTGTCGCCCGTGCCACATCGCAAAGAATGCGCCTATACCTCGACGCATGCCAACACCCAACGATTGCTTGAAGCGTCGCAAGGGGACAGCCTATATCTGTGCCAAAGCGTTGGAGCACAGCGGCAAACACCAATCCAGCAACGGGATGCAATGGGACGAGTCCGAGACGGTGCAACATGGCTGACGGTCTGCCGAAACAATGCCACGAGTGCAGACCAGACGGCTCGTGTCCGCGCTTTGATGCCGTGCTCCAAACGTTGATAGATCACGGCGCAATGGCGCACATCCTAGGGCACATGGGCGGATACCTTCACAGCTTGAGCTTGCGCGCGGATACAGGGCTCGTGCGCTCCGTCGTTGTTGACGGGGTGCAGTGCGCACTGTGCGCGCTCGGGTATCCACGAGACTTCCGAACGTGCGTGGACGTCGAGGGATACCATCATTACGTCATGGCGTTCAACACGTGGGAGCGGTGCGCCAACAACCCGTCGCACAAAACGAGCATTGAAGTGCGAGGCGTGGAAGTGCTAGATCACGCTGTCGTTGAGTTTGAGCAAGGCATCTTCCGTGTGCCGCGCGAAGCTCCAACCGTGGCAGCGCGCATCATGGCAGAAGCGGCGGACGAAGTGCGCTCGCGCAGGTGCAGCCAATGCAAACGCTCGTGGAATCGACCCGTATTAGCGAAGGGCGAACACGTCGAGCTGTGCCCAGAGTGCCAGCGCCCGTTACCTCCGTTGGATCTATTCCCCTAAAGTTGGAGCGCGCATGCCGCGAAATATTGTGATGGGTAAGCCGAAGCGTAGACGTCCACGCCGTGAAGGCTGGTATTGGATGAAGACCGTTGATGATGAAGAAGGCATGATGACGTACATACGTAGAAGCTCGTTATCTGGCACGTGGTACGCACACTGTTTCTATGGAGGTACCGCTAGCGGACGCGTACCGTTGCAAAACTTCGATCACTCTACCGTATGGGAACGCGTCAACTCTCCAACATGGATGAGCACATGAAACCGCACCGTAATGCTGTAATGCAAGACGTACGGAGACAGCTACGCGATAGACGCTCGACGCGAGAGAATCGACCATGCCCCGTGCCGGGTTGCGAGAATTTCCTAGTGCGTGAAAGACAAAAGGCGTGCTCGCGCAAATGCTCGGGCATCTTGCAACGGTTGGAGTCCGATGCCGGCGCATAACCTACGCGAGCGCGAGAATGCACGAGAGCGTCGCAAGTCGATGCTTTCGGAAACCTACTATGGATGGTTCTGTGCAGTGGAGGGTTGGATCCCACGCCCCGGAAGTTTGACGGGACCGCCGTTGCTGTTCACATACAAAACCGTGTGGGGCCAAAGCATACGGTGCGATCGTCGATTGTCCGCGCACAAAGGATGCGGAGTAGTGGCCATCAAGCTTACGGAGGTGACGAACAATGGAGATTGACGACTCTTGGGAGTGCGCCACGGTTGTTGCTGTGCTCGCGTGCCGTACACAGTTGAGCGCGCTAAGGAAGCGTTTGCAGGATCCAGCGGACAAACGGCTGTCCCATTCGCAACGTGTCGAAGGGTGCAAGCTCGTTGACGAGTTGACGAGCAAGCTCCATCGGCTGGGCATGTTCGGAGACACGAGCGGAAACTTTTCGGAGATGAGCAGACGCACACGTCATCGCACGCACAGGGATACCGAGGGCCATCCTATCAGCGAATGCAAACAACGTGGATGCGACGTGGAGGATTGATGGACACCGAAGACGTTGAACGCCTGACACGCTTGACGTTGGAACGGGATGACGCGCTTAGGAAACTGGACTGTGCAGAGGAGACAATCGAGGAGCTAAGCCTAGCATCCGGAACGTTGATGGATCGCGCTGCGAAGGCAGATCACATCTACCACGAGTTGGATATGGAGCTGTGCAAGATCCTCGGTGGATGGGATGCGATGCCATGCAAACACTTCTACTTTGACGATTACGACAGAAGCGTTGAGTTGCTCGGTATGCGCAATGGATGGAAACCCACGCTTGAAATCATGACAGCACTGCGCGCGCTCGGTATCGTTACAGCATGGGTAACGTATGAGGATGGAAGCGCGCTCGTCTTCTCACAGGGACAGCTCGACGGTGGAAAGTGTTCACCTCGCACGCACGAGCGCGATAGCGTGGGCACGATCAAACTCCTACACGCGCGCATCCGTGAAATGCAAGAGGCGTTGACGGACTGCGCTGACGGACTTGAAGCGATCATCGGATCGGATCGACGTTACAAGCTCGTTGATCGTGCACGCGAGCTGGCACGGGTGGAATGATGGCTGTCCGCAAGCGTTGCAACAAGTGTAGTACCGTCGTGATTATCGAAGCGGTAACGTGCTCGCCATGCAATGCCAAAGATATCGAGGCTCGTGCGCATGCGCTGGCGAAACAAGTCTTCGGGCTGTGCGCGGATATTGGAGACGTGATTGAACAGCCCGAAGCAAGCGGTGATGCATGGAACAAGTTGGAGTCTGTAATCAGGCTGGCATTGGAAGATGTATCCGAATGAAATACCGTCGAGAAGTCCAAGCTTTCTTTGCTGTGCTCGTGGCGCTCATTGCGTGGTATGGGCACGGGTCACCATTCCTGACAATAGTGCTAGCGACATGGTGTTACTTCAATCAACTGTGGATAACGCGCGTAGAGGAGCGGGTTGACGCACTCGTCAAAGCGGTCGGCTCTTGGAAGGTTTCACCATGACGGACTTACCGTGGCGCGTAGAGACTGGCGTGTACGTATGTATCTTCAACGCGCTCGGACACCCGATACTAACCTTCGACACGCGAGAAAAACCAAACGCGTTGGAGATTGCAAACAGAATCGTTGATGCAGTAAACGGCACGCCTGTGCGCTGTGCCATTTGCGAGAAGCTACTTTAGGGAGATTGATGATGACGACGGCACGAGACGAGTTTGATGCGGCAGTGGTTGCGGAGATTGCGCGCGGACCTAGACGCTTCGCAGATATCCGGATCGCGCTCCAACTTCCGGAAGAGAAGACACGCACGCTGGATCGCTCGCTTCAACGCTTGCGCGAATCGGGGCGCATCCAATTCGGTGGGAAGGTGACGGCGCAATGGCAGCTCACCAAAGCGGAGATCGAACGTCAACACGTGAGGATTGATAATGCCCACACGTAACTATTGGTGGACGTTCTATTGCTCGGTGCGCGGTGCGTTTGACGTGGGCTCGACACCGAACGTAACCATGCCTCCAACGCTTATGGAGTTTCGGCCAACCGATCCACAGGCTAGGCGCTGTCCGAACAATCAGGAGCACGTCATGTGTGGGTGGGCAATGGTGACGCTTGATGCTGTGATTGTGTGCGAGCATTGTCGAGAGCGCCCGAGCAACGCGCGCCACGTAGGAGAGGGTGGAAAGGTAACGCCGATCTGCAAAACGTGCGCAATCGAGTCCGGCGCACTATCCCCCTAAAGTATGGTAGGATGCGCCCGGGTCCTAGGATCCCACCAAGGTGGAAGGCGTCGAGCCGTTTTGCAAGCGGCCGGCGCCTTCATCTTTTTGCCCTTCGAGCTTTTTTGGGCACTCTTCCCCGATCTCATATTCACACGCCTGTGTATAGGTGTCAACCGGCAACTTCGGGACCGGCAACTAGCAGGCATCAACTCTGGCGCTTGACACGATGTATATACATGGTATGATGCCTGTATGGAAAACGATAAGCGCAACCGGACGAAGGGCAGCGGGGAATACACCTTTGAGGGTGGGTTTGAGCGGGCCTGCACTTGCGGCCACACGCTGGGCACGCACTCCGGAGAGCGTGCGAAGGTTGATGGCAAGGTCTTCCAAGAGTGTTTCCACACGGATTGCAACTGCGAATGCTTCAAGCCCGTACGCAAGTCCAAGGCAGCGAAGTAAGGCTTGACAGGCTGTATATACAACGGTAGGATGTAGGTATGGAAACCAACTACTGCACTTGCTGTGAGCGGAAACTCAACAACGACCGGATGACGTGGCTTGAGCGCAACCACGCTACCA
>Ga0190274_10001254_pt1 | contig 14886 bp, 14 predicted proteins | sample Popmic531T_FD_133002 | JGI IMG/M metagenome (GOLD analysis project Ga0190274, IMG submission 133002) | Populus adjacent soil microbial communities from riparian zone of Yellowstone River, Montana, USA - 531 T | ecosystem: Environmental > Terrestrial > Soil > Riparian zone | place: USA: Montana...
GACGACGAGCCTGCGCTGACGCTAGCTCCACCACCGCCACACGCAGCCAGCGCAAGACTGCCGATTAGACAAAATACGCGAATTGTCAGGGGCGTTTTCATGGCGGGAAAGGTGCCTGAGGCCCCTTGCCAATCCAATGTCCAAACGGCATGCCAGCGATATCAATTGGCCGGCGGCCGCTTGGTCTGCGCGCCCAGGAAATCGCGCTTGCCGACGCTGACGCCGTTGTGGCGCAGGATGGCGTAGGCAGTGGTGAGATGGAAATAGAAGTTCGGCACGGCATGCTGCACGAAGTAATCCGCGCCCGTCATCCATTCGCCTTTCCAGCGCGGCTGGCTCACGACGCGCGTGGCGGCGCCGTCGAGATCCTGCGGCGATATTCCCTCGAGCAACGCGATGATCGAGCGCACGCGCGCCTGTAGCTCTTCGAGCGTCTGCTCGGTGTCGGACTTGGGCTCCTCGGGCTTGCCGGTCAGGAACAGCGCGGCCAGTTTCGCGGAGTCGCAACAGATCTGCACCTGCCGCGCCAGCGGAAATTGATCAGGCGCCAGGCGCAGGCCCACGAAGACGTTCGGGTCGAACGACTTCGCCTTTGCATATTCACCCGCGGTGCCCAGCCACTTGTCGAGCTGGCCCAGCTGTTTCTTCATCTGCGCAAACATTTCGGTGTACATGCGGGGATCTTACGCCGAATCGATGAAAGCGGTTTCAATAGCTAGGTGGAGTCTGGAAGTCAATGGGCGCCTTGGCATCTGGTGACACGGCACAGTGAGAACTGGCCGACAGATTGGAAGGATAAATCGCTCCTCCGGGCCCGCCTGGCCGATTTCCGCGGCTCCGGCATGCAACACTTCGGTCACTCGCCAAGGAGGGTAGCTGTGTCCCAATCAGGTGATACGAGTACGTCGCAGATGTCGCAGCACGAGCTGTCCCTCCGGTTCCTCAACCGCGCGCAGGCGGAAGTCGATGAGATGCGCGCCTGCCTTCCGGAAGAGCCGCTCGCCATCGAGCCTGCGGCGATCACCAACATCGAACGCATCGCACACGACATCTCGACTGCCGCCGAAGCCTTTGGCTTTCCGGAAATCGATGCCGTTGCCGGTGCTATCGAGCTCATGACCCAGCCAGGCCGGCGAACGGTGCGTGAGCGCATCGAGCTCGTTGCAAAGCTCCTCGAAAAAATATCGGCGCTGTCGATTTATGTCGAATACGAACTGGCCGACAAAGAACTGAAGCGAGTTCCGGAAGAGTTGCCGATGTCGACGGCATGGCCAGGTTTTGGGGCTCGCCGGAAGTAGGTCAGACGTCCAGGCGCCCCGTCGAATCGCCATGGCTTTCGACGCCCTTGGCTCCCATGGCGTCGGCCATGGTGAGGAAGAGGTTGGTGAGGGGCACGCCGGCGGTCTTCACATAGCGGCCCGGCTTGAGTGCGCCACTGCCGCCACCGGCAAGCACGATGGGCAGGTCTTCATGCGTGTGGCGATTGCCGTCGGCATTGCCTGAACCGTAGAGGATCATCGAGTGGTCGAGCAGCGACTTGCCGTCGACGTCCTCGGTGCTCTGCAACTTCTCGAGGAATTGTGCGAACCGCTGCATGTACCAGCGATCGATCAGTTTCACCTTCTCGATGATCTCAGGGCTGTTCTTGTGATGCGTCAGATCGTGGTGCCCGGAGGCAATGCCGATGTCGGCAAAGCTGCGGTTACTACCTTCACGTGAGATCAGCATCGTGGCGACCCGCGTCGAATCAGTCTGGAAGGCGAGCGTCAGCATGTCGAACATGAGCGCCACATGCTCCTGGTAACTGTCCGGGATGCCCGCGGGTGCGTCGATCTCGGGGTTTTTCACCTTCAGGCGCGTGGAGTTTTCGATGCGCATCTCGATTTCGCGCACGCTGGTCAGGTATTGATCGAGCTTCTGGCGGTCGCGGCCGTCTAGTTTCGCGTTCATCGAACCAGCATCGTCGATCACGAAATCGAGAATCGACTTCTGTTCCGCCTGGCGGCGCTTGAGATTGCCGACTCGTTCACGCGGGCTGCCGGTGCCGAACAACCGCTCGAATACGAAGCGCGGATTGTGCTCGGGCGACAGCGGCTGGTTGTGCGAGCGCCAGGCAAGGTTGTATTCGTAGGCGCAGGCGTAACCGGAATCGCAGTCGCCGGCTTTACGCACCGCGTCGCAGGTGAGTTCGAGCGACGAGAAACGCGTGAGATGTCCGATCTGGTTGGCCACCACCTGGTCGATGGATACGCCGGCGCGGATATCCGAGCCCGCGGTTTTCTTGATGCGCACCCCGGTGAGGAATGTGCCGCTGGCACGCGCATGGTCGCCGGCGCCGTCGGGACCGGCCTCGGCGCAGATATCGCTCAGTCCGGAAATGACCTGCAGTTGCTGATGCACTTTGGCGAGCGGCGCCAGCGTGGGCGAGAGCGCGAAAGCCCCGCCCGGTTCTCCGGCCGGCCAGAAGGCGGAAGGAATGGCGCCGTTGGGCACGTACACCACGGCCATGCGCGTGGGCGCGGAGCGGCTGGCGCTTTGCGCCAGAGAGCTGAACGCGGGCAGGGCGATGCACGCGCCCAGTCCCTGGAAGAAATGGCGGCGGTCGATGTTCATGTCAGTTGGCTACCGTGGCTGTGGCCTGGATACGCATTTTCTGGAATGGCGCGGACTCGATGACACCCATCAACAATGCAGAGAAACGGCCGTCGCTGGCGTTGAGCCGACTCACGATCGCATCGACGGTCTCCACGTCGTAATACTCCATGCCCCTGCCCGAGGCGTAGGTGAGGAGCTTGCGCGACAGTGTGGCGTAGAACTCCTGCCGGTGGCCTTCCACGAGAATACGCTTGAGCTCGGCCACGCTGTTGAAGGTTTCGCCGGTGATCAGGTTGCCCTGCGCCGCGATCGGTTGTTTGCGCTCGGTATCGCGCCACATGCCGAGCGCGTTGAAGTTCTCGAACGCGAGGCCAATGGGGTCCATACGGTTGTGGCAGGACGCGCACGCGGGATTTTCGCGGTGCACCTTGAGCACGTCGCGCAGCACGGGATCGCGACCTTTGAAGTCTCCTTCGCTGGCCTCGAGCGCCGGCACGTTCGCCGGCGGCGGTGGCGGCGGCGTGCCGAGGAAGTTCGCGAGCACGAACAGCCCGCGTTTCACGGGCGAGGTGCGGTCGGGATTGGAGGTGACGAACAGCGTGCTGCCCTGCGTGAGCACGCCGCCACGCGGGCTTCCCGCCGGCAGACTCACCTTGCGCATCTCCGACCCTGTGATGCCGGGCACGCCATAGAGCACGGCCAGTTGTTCGTTGACGAAAATGTAGTTGCTGTCGATGAGTTCGATGACAGGACGGTCTTCGCGCACGATATGCCCGAAGAACATCTCGGTTTCGCGCCGCATCGCCTTGCGCATGTCATTGTCGAAATCGGGTTTCGCATCCACCAGCCGGTCGATGTATTCCGCCAGCCTCTTCGCGGTGGCCTCATCCTGACTGCGCCAGGCCTTGCGCAGATCGCGCAGCGCGCCTTCCTCGCCGGCATCGCGAATGTGTATCTCGCGCGGATTGCTGGCGATGCCTTCCACGTCACGGGCCTGCAGCCACTGGCCGGTGAAATTGCGGGCCAGGTTCTCGGCGCGCGGGTCCGCGAGCATGCGGTTCACCTGCACGGGCAGTTGTTTGCGCAGCTCGCCACGCGCCGCCAGGGCCATCAACTCATCGTCGGGCATCGTCGACCACAGGAAATAGGACAGCCGCGAGGCGAGGGAAAACTCATCGACATCGGCCGCCGGTGCGTTCAGCGCATGCGGCGCCGGCGCTTCGAGACGGAACAGGAACCGCGGCGAGGACAGCACTGCCGCCATCGCATGAGCGACGCCTTGCTCGAAGGACTTGCCGGGCTCGCGATAGGCAGCCTCCGCAAGCTTCGCCAGTCTCTCTCCCGAGTCATCATCGGCGGACAACGGCCGGCGATAGGCCTTCTGTGCGAAGGCGGCGAGCAACTCCGCGGCATATGCACGGCGATCTCTCGCACCATCGGGAACGGCGCGCGGGAAAAACTTTTCGTAGTTCTCCGTCTTCACCCACTGGCTCTTCTCGAGCGGGCCCTCGACGGTCACCTTGTTGACGTAGACATCGATGATGGTTTCTTTCTTCTCCTCGGGCGCCGTGGGCGCAAGCTCGATGCTCAGCGTGTGCTCCGACGGCTGCCACTTGTGGCTGGACTCGAATACGTACGATTTTTCGTCGTGATACGCGAACTCCTGGTTCAGGAATTCCTTGCCGTCGATCCTGAAGATGATGCGGGCCTTGCCGGGGTCCGGGATATAACTACCGTTGATTTCCATATCGAACTTCACGCGATAGCTGCCCGGCAGCTCGTTCCTGAACGTGGCGGAAATGTTTGCAGGTTCGCTGAACAGGAGCTTGCGCCTGCCCCACTTGAGGCGCGCATTCTGTCCTTCGAACGCGAGACCTTTGACGATGAGTTCGGCGGGCTTGCGAGGTGCCGCGGGCACCGCTTCGGTCACGATGGTCTGGGCCGCCGCGACATACTTCTCCATGAGCATGGGCGACGTAGTGAGAGCGTCGCCGATGTTATCGAAGCCGAAGCCGGTGTCGTCCGGCGGGAATTCATGGTCGGTGTTGTAGTCGACGCCGAGCAGGTCGCGCACCGTGTTGCGGTATTCCACGCGGTTCAGGCGTCGCAGTGTCACGCGGCCCGGATCCGGATTTCGCGGATCGATCTTGAACACACCGTACTTGATCCAGCTTTCGAGCCTGGCCTGCTCCGCAGGCGAGAGCCTGGGCTTGCGTTCGGCGGGCATCAGGCCGGCGCGGGTGTTGTTCAGCACGCGCAGCCACAGATCCGGCGAAAGAATCTGCTGGTCGGTCTCCAGCGAGTCGAAGGCGACCTTGCCCTTGTCATAGCCGTCGCCATGGCACTCATAGCAGTGCTTCTCGAGGATGGGTGAGATCACGGAACGGTATTCGGTGACTGCCGGATTGGCCGCCACGAGGCGTGCGGGCGCAGCAGACATGAGGATGACGCCTGAAGCGAATGTGAAGGCCGTCCGCAGGAACAACTTCAAGGAAACACCTCCGGAAACGGGGTGCATTTTGCGGTCTTTCCGCAGGTCAGTCACCGGACTTTTGTAGGACGAAAGTCGAACATCCGACCATGCGGAATCATTTGCAGGAATCGTTTATAAGAACGCCTGCGTCACACATTGAGGTATGAGCGCTATGCCCCGTCTATTGTTCCGCACCTTAGGTTCAGCCGCGGTTGTCTCGTTATTTGCGGTGGCGTATGCCGCCACGCCCAAGGAAGCGCAGCACGCGCGTCACGAGCACTACGAAGAATTAGGCAAAGCCTTCAAGGCGATCCGTGACCAATCGTCGGCGACCAGCCCCGATTTCGCCGCTCTCCAGAAGAATGCCGAGGTCGTCAACGAAGCGTCGGTGGACCAGCAGCAGTGGTTCCCCGCGGGCACCGGCCCCGAAGCAGGCAAGACCCGCGCGTTGCCGGCGATCTGGACCAAGTCCGCGGATTTCGAGGCTGCGCAGAAGATGTTTTCCGAACGCGCGCCGAAGTTGTTAGCCGCGGTGAAGTCGAAGGACGTCGATGCCGTAAAGGCCGCTTTCAAGGATACGGGCGGCGCCTGCAAGAATTGCCACGACACGTTCCGCGCACCAGAAGAATAGCCCCGGATGACGCGTGTCTGGGATGTGCCGACGCGCCTCGTGCACTGGCTGATGGTGTTGCTCGTCGTGTTCTCCTGGTGGACCGCCGAGACCGGGCGCATGGAGTGGCATCGGTGGAGTGGCTACTCGATGCTGGGCCTGGTGATCTTCCGCATCTACTGGGGACTCGCCGGTAGCTCCACCGCGAGGTTCAGCCAGTTCGTGCGTGGACCGCGCGCAATCGCGCGATATCTGCAGGGCAACTGGCCCGCGGCGGCGGGTCACAACCCATTGGGTGCGCTCAGTGTCGTCGCGCTGCTGGTGTTGCTGGCGACCCAGGTCCTCCTGGGCTTGTTCGCCGTTGACGTGGATGGCATCGAATCGGGCCCGCTGTCTACTTACGTGAGCTTTGAAGCCGGCCGTGCCGCGGCGCAGTGGCACGAAGCCAGCTTCGATGTGCTGACGGTGCTGATCCTGCTGCACATCGCCGCGGTGATGTACTACGTGTTCTTCAGGAAGCAGGCGCTGGTCTCGGCCATCGTGCGGGGCCAGCGGACCTATCCCGAGCCGCAGCCGGTACCGATGCGATCCGCATCGGTAGTTCGGCTGCTGCTGGGAATCACGCTGGCGGTTGCGCTGGCCTGGTGGGCGGCGCGCGCGTTCCAGCTCTAGATTCACGCATCGAGAATCGGCTGGAACCCGCCGTAGATCATGCGTTGGCCGTCGAAAGGCATCTTCATATCCTTCATGCGCGGATCGGCCATGGCTTTTTCCCAACCCATGTCGCGCGCCTGCCTGCTGGGCCATTCCACCCAGGAATACACCACGCGCTCGTCGCTCCTGGCTTGCACCGCACCCTTGTAGTCGGTCACTTTCCCATCGGGCACGTCATCACCCCACGCATCGACGGTACGCATGGCGCCGTACTCCTTGAGAATCGCTGCATGTTTGTCGGCCATTTCCCGGTACGCATCCAGATTGGCAACGGGCACCGGGATCAAACAGCCGTCGATATAGCCCGGCTTCGAGGTCTTGCCGCTGTCATTGATCGGTTCGAAGCCGCCAAAGATCATCCGCTGGCCGTCGAATGGCATCGACTTCCCCATGGCCGCCATCGTCGGGTCCTTCATCATGGCTTCATTGGCTCGATCGCGAGTCGCCTTGTCCGGGTACTCGAGCCAGGAAAAAATGATTTCCTCTTCGGGTGTCGCCTTCACCGAGCGCTTGAAGTCGGTGACCTTGCCGTCCGGAACGTCGTCACCCCAGTTCTCCACCATGCGAGTGGCGCCCAGCTTCTTGAATATCGGCAACGCGGCCGATGCATGTTTGCGATACGCGTCCTTGTTCGCCCGCGGCACCGCAGCAACAAATCCTTCGATATAAGACATACGCACCTCCTTCGTTTGGTTCGCGTTTCGACGCGGGGAGGTGGCGGATGTTCCGGCGCTGTAGGAGGGCACCGGCGCTTCCGGCCGCCGCCGCCAGGGTCGGCGGCGGTCGGAAGACTTCGATGCGCTTACAGCGAGCGCAGGAAGTTCAGCATGTTCTGCTTCGCGGTAGTGGACAGTGCATTGAATCGATCGATGATGGCGTTCGCCTCGGAGGCGGGGTACGTGCCATTTGCATTGCTCCGATGCGCAGCGATCGCGGTCAGCAGGTTGTTAGTCCTGCCGTCATGCAGGAAGAACACACGCTGGCCCAGACCCCACAGCGGCGCTGTGCGGAACTCATCGCCCGTGGCCTCACCCTGCGAGACATCATCCGCCAGTCCCGGACCCATGTTGTGCAAGGCGATGTCGGAGAACGCACGCACGGTCTTGTTGGCCAAGGCCGGGATGGTGGCGTTGCCGGTGCGCAGCTGCTGCGTGTGGCAATGCGTGCAGCCGATGTTGACGAAGGCGTTGTAGCCTTCGGCGATCGAGGCGTTGCCACCCGGGGTCGTCGTCGACTGGGTCGGTGCCGCGAGGAAGCGCATGAAGAACGCGAACTTCTCGATGGCGCTGATCGTGTCGATGCCGGTTGCGGCGTCGGTGAGCGTTACGTCGTTGGGCAGCGTCGCGAACTGGCAGGACGGCGTCTCGTCACGCTCGACCTGGAAGTTCTCGTTGGTGATGCCCATCTCGACGTTGTAAGCCTCGCCGGAGAACACCAGCGCCGAAATGTTCTGCGCTTTCCAGCCGAAACGCGTAACGCGCCCGTCGTTGCCATTGTGGTTGAGCCGACCGGTGATGCCGAGTGCCGCGCGTCCCGAAGCGCCTTCGCTCAGGTTGCGGACCAGCTCGCGATCCTCGATCTGTTCGATGAGGCCCATGCCGAACACCGGCGTGGGAATGCGGAAGATGACGTTGTTGCTGGCGACTGCCTGGGCAAAGTTCTCCTGCTGGATGTTGCAACCCGACGCGTTGCCGGTGCCGTCACTGCGCCCGCTGATCACGTACAACCCATGCACGCCGCCATCTGGCTGGCCGTTGGGTAAACGTTTGAAGCGTGCTTCACGGATTGGGCCATTCAGCGTGATGAATGACGGCACCGTATTGCGCGCACCGAACGCGGTAGCGAGCGCGAACTGCGGATTTATGGCCGGAGCTGTACCACCGATGGCGGGTTGGGAATGGCAGCCACCGCAGCCGTCGAGATTGAACCGGGGTCCGAGGCCATCGCCGACGCCCTCGGCTTCGTTGAAGTCGTCGCGACCGACATCGAAAAAGATTTCTTCATTGGCTGTGAGGCCTGGAAGGGGTGCTCCTGCTCTGGGGGCGCCGCCTTGTACGCCAGGATCCGTCTGGGCGAAGGCGGAAGGAACACACAATAACGAGGACAGGGCCACAAGTGGCCCAAGCGTTTTCCGATTGATCACGATCAGTCTCCCTGATTTGAAAAGCCGCGCGCTGCGAAGGCTGCGCGCAGTTTGGAATCAGTAAAATGAGTCGTTTGATCTACCAATTCGCCTACATACGAAGGAGATCACGAGGCGTATAGATCTTTGGATCCATACCGGCCGCCCCCTGCGACATAAGCCGATCCTTCTTCGAGCCCAGCAGCCACTGCTATCGCAAGCCGTGCTGCGCGAATGCATCTATTCATTTTTTGTATTGACAAGTTGACTGGGTCTAAGGGATCGTCTCACGGCAACGTAGGGAAAACGCCGGGGTCTTATGGGACCACGCAATGGAATGCGCGGCCGATCGGCCAGGGAGTAGCGCGATGGATGTTCGCGTGATGGTTGCCAGTGAGGTCCGGCTATATCGCGATGCGCTGCAGCGTGTGCTGCAAGAAGTCGAAGGTATAGCGTTGGTGGGGGTAGCGTCGTCTGCCGACGAAGTCGTCAAGCGAGCCTGCATGCTGGCTCCTGGCGTCGTGGTGGTTGATACCGCCATGGTCGACGGATTCACGTCCGCCAGTCCCGTCGCTTATGCGCCGCAGGTCGGCGGGGTCGTGGTGCTCTGCATTCCCGAAATTCCCGCTGAAGTCATTGCCTGTCTGCCTTCCGGCATCCTCGGGTTCGTGTCGCGGGATGGCACCTCGGCCGTATTGCTCGATGCGATTCGGGCCGCGGGACGCAACGGCGTGACGCACAAGGTTCAAGGCGGCGGATGCATCGACGGGCTGACCTCGCGCGAAATGGAAATTCTCCGGCTGATGCAGCAGGGCGTGTCTAACAAGACGATCTCCCGTCACCTCGGCATAGAACTGTCCACGGTGAAGAATCACGTGCACAGCATTCTCGCGAAGCTCGGTGTTCACCGGCGCGGCGAGGCCATCTCGCTGATGTACGCACATGACGAAGCTGCGCGCGGCTGGGATCTGTTGCCGCGGGACGATCGCACCGCCACCGAGGTCATCGACGATGACGAGCTGCCCGACGCAGTGATGGCCTGAGTTTCAGGCTGGAGTCCTACGAACTGACGGCAGTCTGTGTGGTTTGTCGGCGGGCGCCGCTCTTTTGAGCCGCCCGGATACGACGATCGAGCGAGTGTGCGCCGATGTTTGCACGGCTCGCAATGTCGTCTATTAGGAGCCATGAACTACCAGCTTTATTGTGGCCCGACGAGAAGCGTCAGGCCGCTCGCGCCGGGCGAAGCACCGCCGCCAGGAACTCATCTCGTCATGCCGTGGCTCGGGTACACCCACCACGGCATTTATGCAGGGGATGGCAAGGTCATTCATTACGGCGCGCTCCTGTACAGCGTGATCCGCAGACCGGTCGAAGAAGTCTCACTCGCGGATTTTGCAGAGGGCCGCCCAGTGTTCGTGGTAGCTCATGCCGAAGACGCTTTCGAGGTTGCGGAAGTCCTGCGGCGCGCTCGCTCCCGGCTCGGCGAGAAGCGTTACCGTTTGCTCACCAACAACTGCGAACACTTTGTCGAATGGTGTCTGCACGATGTGCATCGCAGTTTCCAAGTAGAAACCGCGCTCGAATTTCCACGCTGGTTTGGTGAGCGCATCCTGGCGGCGATGCACAGATGGTTGGAGCGGCCCCACGCCGGGAAGCCCTGCTAGGAGACGGGGAGCGTCCCCACGCGTCTGGCACGCGACGTCGCCGCCGTGCGTGCACTTCTTCGCAGGATCTCGAGCAATGTTCGTTGGGTGGGGGTCGGGTGCCAGTTGCGACGCAGCGTGAGTCCGATCGGTCGCACCACATTGCCGAAAGGGTGGGGCAGTGCGACCAGGAGTCCCGCCAGCATCTCGTAGTGAATCTGGTGTGCCGAGAGCAGCATGATGCGATCGCTCTCGAGCAGGAACGCGCGCGCCGCGGCCAGGGAGTTGCACTCGAGCGGCGGGCTCGGCAGTTCCAGCCCCGTCGAGGCATGCAGCGCATCGAAATGCAGGCGCAGCGGCGAGCCGGCGCGCGGCGCTATCCATTGGAATTTTCCGAGGGAGGCCACCGTCAACTGTTGGCGTTGAGCGAGCGGATGCCGTGCGCGCACGACGATGGCCAACGGATCGTCGAACAGGTGTTCCTGGATCACGTCGGCGGCCGGCGCCGGATCGCGCAACGCGCCGATCAGGATGTCGGACTCGCCCGAGCGCACACCGGCGAGCAGATTTTCATAAGTCCCGTCGATGATCGCGACGCCGTGCCGCGGATGCTGCTGCGTGAACTCGAGCAGGGCGGCCGGCAGCAGGTAGCTGCGCGCCAGTGGCAGCGCGCTCACGACCGTGCGGCCCGACTCACCACCACTCAGCGCATGCACTTCCGCGCGCGCCTGCTCGATCTCGGCGAAAGCGAGGCGCGTGCGGCGCGCCAGGTCTTCCGCTTCGCGAGTCGGCGTGATGCCGAAGCTCGTCTTCTCGAACAGCGGTACGCCTAACAACCGCTCGAGTTCGCGCGCCGCGCGATGGATGCTGGGCTGGGAGACGTGGCGTGCGCGTGCGGCAACGCTGAAGTTGCCATGCTCGACCACGGCGCCGAGAGCATCGAGCTGCCGCGAGCGCACCAGCCGCTCCACGCTGGCCCGTTCGGTGCCGACGCCACGCGTGGTGGCATTGATCGCTTCGCGCAACTGGCTCATCGAGCGCTCGATCCGCGCGAGGCATATTTCGCCGGCGCCGGTCAGCGAGACCCCTGTGCTACGCCGCAGCAACAACGGCGAACCGAAGAAGCGCTCCAGACCTGCGATGGCCTGCGTGACCGCGGGTTGCGAGATATGCACGGATCGTGCCGCGGCACTGACGCTGCCGAGGCGTGCGACCTCGCGAAATGTATGCAGGTGTCTCAGATTCGGATACATGTGCCTTTCCTGGGACGGTTAGAGTACACGTATAGCGTTTCCTTATGGCGATGCCTGTTTTCTGATTGGCGTGTGGGGGAAGTGCGACCGAGAATGCTGCTCATCGGCTACGGGGGTGGACGGATGTCGTTGGTAATTTGCAACGTCGAGCGCGTCGAGCGCGGTACCGTAGAGTCGCTCGCGCCTTTTGGCGTCGCAACAATTCACGAAGCCCAGGGTCGCAACGGCCTGATGGCGCCGTACATGCGTCCCATCTACCCGGGTGCGCTCATCGCCGGCCCCGCCGTGACCGTCAGCGTGCCGCCGGGCGACAACTGGATGATTCATGTCGCCGTCGAACAGTGCCGTGCGGGTGACGTCCTCGTGGTGGCACCCACTTCGCATTCCGACTGCGGCTATTTTGGAGATCTGCTCGCCACCTCGCTCAAGGCCCGCGGAGTGCTCGGGCTGGTCATCGAAGGCGGAGTGCGCGACGTGCGCACGCTGACTGAAATGCGCTTTCCCGTCTGGTCGCGCTACATCTCCGCGCAAGGGACCGTGAAAGCCACGTTGGGCAGCGTCAATGTACCCATCGTCTGTGCCGGCGCGCTCGTGCATCCCGGCGACCTGGTGGTTGCCGACGATGACGGTGTTTGCGTGGTGGCGCGTGAGAAGGCGGGCACCGTACTTGCCAGCTCGCGCGCGCGCGAACACAAGGAAGAGGCATCCCGGGCGCGACTCGCCGCTGGCGAACTGGGCCTCGATCTCTACGAGATGCGCGATGCCCTCGCCGCCAAGGGGCTCACCTACCGGGACGCCAAGGTCTGACGATGCTCACCGGAATCCCGTGCACGCTGATGCGCGGCGGAACATCGAAGGGCCTCTATTTCCATGGCGCCGACCTGCCGGGTGAACGCCAATTGCGGGACCGCGTGCTGCTCGCGGCCATGGGCTCGCCCGATGTACGCCAGATCGACGGTGTCGGCGGGGCTCATCCGCTCACCAGCAAGGTCGCGGTGATCTCGCGCTCGACGCGGGCGGATGCGGACGTGGACTATCTATTCCTGCAGGTGGTCGTGGATCGGGCCGAAGTCAGCGACAGTCAGAACTGCGGCAACATCCTCGCCGGTGTCGGGCCCTGGGCCATCGAGAACGGGCTCGTCTCGGTCACCGGGCCGTCGACGGCCGTGCGCATTCACATGGTGAATACGGGAAGCCTGGCGGTGGCGCATGTGCGCACGCCGCAGGGGGCGGTCGAATACGAAGGAGAGTCGCGCATCGACGGAGTGCCTGGCACCGCCGCGCCCGTCGCGCTCGAATTCCTCGATGTCGCTGGGTCGAGCTGCGGCTCGTTGCTGCCCACGGACTCCGTTTCCGATCGGTTCGAAGGCCTCGAGGTCACCTGCATCGACAATGGAATGCCGGTCATCATCGTGCGCGCCGCGGATCTCGGGCTCACCGGTGCCGAGACGCCGGCGCAGCTCGAAGGCAACAAGGCGCTGGCGGCAAAAATCGAGCGCCTGCGGCTGATCATGGGCCCGCGCATGAATCTCGGCGACGTCACGCGCAAGACCGTGCCCAAGGTGTGCCTGGTCAGTGCGCCTCGTCAGGGCGGTTCGATTGCCACCGCGACCTTCATTCCGCACCGCGTGCACGAAGCCATTGGCGTGTTGGGCGCGGTCAGCGTGGCGACAGCCTGCGTGATTCCAGGATCGGTCGCGGCCCAGGTGGCGCGGCGCGAGCCTGACGATGCACGGCAGATCGTGGTCGAACATCCGAGCGGATTTTTCACGGTCGACGTGGAAGTCGAGTTGGCCGAGCCCATCGTCGTGCGCGGTGCGGCGCTGCTTCGCACCGCGCGCAAGCTGCTGCGCGGCGACGTATTCGTGCCCGGTGCGATCTGGAGTCGCGCATGAGTGGCATCGCCGTCTGTCTGCTCGGGTTTGGCGAAGTGGGGCAGGTGCTCAGCCAGGACCTGCATTCGCGAGTCGGCCGCCTGGGCGCATGGGATCTGTTGTTTGCGGACACCGCCAGCGCGCCCAGTCGCGCGCCGGAGCGGCACGACGTAGTCGTTGCCAGCGATGCGAAGTCCGCGGTCGCCGACGCCGACCTCGTGATCAGCGCGGTCACGGCGGCGCAAATCGGCGAGGCGGCGCGTTCGGTGGCGCCGCATCTCAAGCCGGGTGCGTATTTCTTCGATCTGAACTCCACGTCGCCGGCAGCGAAGCAACACGCGGCGGACATCGTCGACGCGGCGGGTGGCCGCTTCGTCGAAGCCGCCATCATGTCGCCGATCCTGCCGCGGCGCGCCGCGTCCCCCATGTTGCTCGGTGGCGCGCACGCCGCTGGCTTTCTTCCGCTGATACGCGAGCTCGGGTTTTCGGGTGCGGCAGTTTTCTCCGGGAAGTTAGGCGCCGCATCCGCGGCCAAGATGTGCCGCAGCGTGATCGTGAAGGGCATCGAGGCGCTGATGCTGGAATCGTTGCTCACGGCGCGGCAATACGAGGTCGACGGCGCCGTGCTCGACTCCCTGTATTCGCTGTTTCCGTCGGATGACTGGCGCAATTCCGCGCGCTACATGATCTCGCGGGCGCTCACCCATGGGCGACGACGCGCCGAAGAGATGCGTGAAGCTGCGCGTACCGTGTCGGAAGTGGGACTCTCGTCGCGCATGAGCAGCGCCTGCGCCGACTGGGAAGACTGGGCGTCGCGTCATCCTGCTGCCAATCTGCACCAGGAGATTGGCGCGATGCTCGATGCGTTGCTCCTGGCGCAACGGCGCGGGAGCGCGCCATGCTGATCATCGACTGCCACGGGCACTACACCACGGCGCCGGAACGTCATCAGAAGTTCCGCGACGCCCAACTGGTGCGCATCAAGGATTCAACGCTTCCCGCGCCCGTGTCGCAGCCGGTCAGCGATGATGAAATTCGCGAATCCATCGAGGTCAACCAGCTTCGCCTGCAGCGCGAACGCGGGGCCGATCTCACGCTGTTCTCACCGCGTGCGTCGGCCATGGGCCATCACGTCGGCGACGAAGCGGTGTCGATGGCCTGGACGCGCGCGTGCAACGACCTGGTCAAGCGCGTGGTCGACCTGTACCCCGAGAATTTCGCGGCCGTCTGCCAGCTTCCGCAGTCTCCCGGTGTGCCGATCGCCCATTCGGTCCACGAGCTCACTCGTTGCGTGCTCGATCTCGGGTTCGTGGGTTGCAACCTCAATCCAGACCCGTCGGGCGGCCACTGGAATGCGCCGCCGCTCACCGACCGCCACTGGTATCCGTTCTACGAGAAGATGGTCGAGCTCGACGTGCCGGCGATGATCCACGTCTCGGCGTCGTGCAACCCTAACTTCCACGCTACCGGCGCGCACTACATCAACGCCGATACCACGGCGTTCATGCAGTTCATCCAGGGTGACCTGTTCCGCGACTTTCCCTCGCTGCGCTTCGTCATCCCTCATGGCGGAGGCGCGGTGCCTTACCACTGGGGCAGGTA
>Ga0190274_10001255_pt1 | contig 14885 bp, 15 predicted proteins | sample Popmic531T_FD_133002 | JGI IMG/M metagenome (GOLD analysis project Ga0190274, IMG submission 133002) | Populus adjacent soil microbial communities from riparian zone of Yellowstone River, Montana, USA - 531 T | ecosystem: Environmental > Terrestrial > Soil > Riparian zone | place: USA: Montana...
CAAAAGGCAAAAGCCATGATGATCTCTTTCTGGGATGGCGCGGAAAAAGCGGCCCTGCGGATCGATCTCTGGACAAAGGATATGATGGTGGATGAAATGGCGGATTTCTTTTACCAGACCCTGATGACCATGGCGGATACCTATGGCCGTGCCACCAAGTACACCGAACAGGTGGAAGAGATGAAAAAATTCGCCCATGACTTTTATGATAAGTTCCGGGCAAAACAGTTGAAGGAAAATAAGGCAGACTAAGTTGTGAGTAGTAAGTGTGAGCCGAGAGCCGTGAGTGATCGTTCTGCTTTCGGAAACAACCATAAACAATAGACTATAAACTATAAACCATAAACTCTCTATATGCCTTTAGAACAAAAAATCATGACCGATCTCAAGACAGCAATGCTTGCCAAAGACGAAGCTGCCTTAAGAAGTCTTCGTGCGGTGAAAGCAGCGATCTTATTGGCCAAGACCTCGGAAGGAGCAGGAGGAGAATTAAAAGAGGAGGACGAGGTAAAGCTGCTTCAGAAATTAGTGAAACAACGCAAAGACTCCCTCGAGATCTTCCAGCAGCAGAACCGGGCTGACCTGGCGAAAAAAGAAGAAGAGGAGATAGCTGTGATCGAAAAGTTTTTACCAAAACAATTATCAGCGGATGAGATCAGGGCAGAACTGGTAAAGGTGATCGCGGATACCGGAGCAAGCTCTCCTGCCGATATGGGAAAAGTAATGGGTGCGGCCACCAAACAACTGGCGGGCAAGGCAGATGGAAAGACCATCTCTGCATTGGTTAAAGAATTATTAGCCAAATAGTTTGGGCAGCGTTTCCGGCGCTTTAAGGATTGTTTATGAGAATAGGATCACCAGCCCCGGCGCTTTAAACGTTTAAGATTAAACAACTCAATGTTCCTTGACCTCCTTTTTGCAGTCATTATCGTATTAGCCGTATTAAAAGGCTATAAGCGGGGGCTGATCGTGGGACTGTTTTCACTGGTCGCCATTATCATTGGCCTGGCTGCCGCGATAAAATTGTCAGCGGTTGTGGCCGGGTATATCGGCAGGACAGTAAGGGTCTCCGATCAATGGCTGCCCATAGTCTCCTTTATTGTTGTTTTTATCATCGTCGTTTTATTGATAAGGCTTGGCGCCAACGCTATTGAACGAACCATCGAAGTGGCTATGCTGGGCTGGGTCAATAAGATCGGCGGTGTCCTGTTGTATGTCGTTATCTATACCATGGTCTTTAGCGTATTGCTTTTTTATGCGGAACAGGTAAAGCTGCTGCAACCCGAAACGATCAGCAAATCGGTTACCTACTCTTATGTACAGCCCTGGGGACCCAGGGTGATCAATGGCTTTGGGAAGATACTTCCCGTTTTCAAGGATATGTTTGGCGACCTGGAACATTTCTTCGATGGGGTTGCCAAAGACTTGCCGAAATAGGAAAGGTTGCTCCCGATTCATTATTTTTGATCTATAAAAGTCTATAAGAGCAGTGGACTAAAAATTCACGATATGAAACTAAATTATCTCGCCTTTGCCGTACCCCTGTTCCTGTTCTTTATGGGACTGGAATACCTGTACAGCAAAAGAAAAGGGAAGAACTTGTTCCGGTTCGCGGAATCCATTGCCAACATCAATGTGGGTATCGCCGAAAGACTGCTGGACGTGTTCATGACAGGAGTATTCTTTTTCCTGTTTGATTATATTCAAAAACATTTTGGTTTATTTCCCCTTAAAGCCGGCTTCTTTACCTGGATCGCCCTTTTCCTGCTGACAGATCTTGTCTGGTACTGGTATCACCGCCTGGCGCACGAGATCAATGCTTTCTGGGCGGTGCATGTGGTCCACCACCAGAGCGAGGATTTTAACTATACCGTGTCTGCCCGGATCACTGTTTTCCAGGCCGTGGTCAGGGGGATGTTCTGGTGCGTGTTGCCTTTTTTGGGTTTCCCGGCCCTGATGGTTTCCGTTTTCTTATTGATACACGGCTTGTTTCCTTTTTTTATTCATACACAGGCACTGGGCAAATGGGGTTGGTTTGAAAAGATCATGGTCACCCCGACCCACCACAGCATCCATCATGCTTCCAATCCCGAATATCTTGACAGGAATTATGGTGATGTATTGATCATCTGGGATAAGTTATTCGGCACATTTGCCAAAGAGAAAAAAGAAGTTGTGATCGAATACGGGTTGACCAAACAACTAAAGAGCCATAGTTTTCTCTGGCAGCATTTTCATTTCCCGCTGGAATTGTATATGAACTTCAAATATGCCAAAGGGTTCAAAGCAAAATGGAAAGCCCTGTTTGGCAGACCGGATCAACTGGACCCGCGCTACAGAACCATATTGGAAAGAAAACTGGTCAATGTGCAGCCTCAGCGCAGACCCACGCTGGCCATGCGGCAGTATGTAACGGCACAAACCGTTTTTTCGCTCAGCATCTTATTCATTACGGTACTGCTGGAAAAATATTTTACCGGTGTACAGTTATTCCTTTTATCGGCCTTTATCATTGTCAGCCTGGTCAATAGTGGCGCCATCCTGGATCAGCGGCGCTGGATATTTTTCCTGGAATTCCTGCGGGCATTGATCGTAATGACAGCCATCGGGCTGTTCTACAAGAACAACTGGACCTATGGATGCCTGACGGGGATCCTGATCATTATGATCTGGTATTTCCGGCCCATACAAAGAAAATATATGCGGCTTTTGTATCATAAGTAAAACAAAAAAGGGCCTGGCCGGGTAAACATCTTTTCAAAACAAGGCAGTTGCGCTTATATTTGCCCTGATTGCTATCCTTTTATACCGTAAACCGCTTATTTTTTGCGCCAAATCGATTATTTTAGCAGCGGAGAAAGCACAGAATTGACTGCCCATGGATTTCGAAATCAAACAACAGGACAAGTTCAGGTATATTGAAGAAGGCAACGGGGAACCGTTGGTCCTTTTGCATGGATTATTTGGCGCCCTCAGCAATTTTAAACCCCTGATCGAATATTTCCGCGAGCATAATAAGGTGATCGTTCCGATACTGCCCCTGCTGGAAATGGATATCCTGCACACTTCGGTGGGAGGTCTGGCCAAGTTCGTTAACCGATTCCTGGAAGCAAGAGACCTGGACAAGGTTCACCTGCTGGGTAATTCCCTTGGCGGCCATGTGGCCCTGGTGCATACCCTGAAACATCCTGAAAGGATCAAATCAGTGATCCTCACCGGTAGTTCCGGTCTTTTTGAAAATGGAATGGGTGATAGTTATCCCAAAAGAGGGGACTATGAATACATCAAGAAAAAAACGGAACTGACCTTTTATGATCCCAATACGGCCACCAAAGAACTGGTGGACGAAGTATATGGTATCGTGAACAACCGGATAAAAGCGATCAAGATCATTGCTCTTGCCAAAAGCGCTATCCGGAATAATTTGGGTGAAGAATTGAACCAGATCAAACAACCCACGCTGCTGGTATGGGGTAGTAATGATACGATCACCCCGCCCTTCGTGGCCAAAGAATTCAATAAACTGATCCCGAATAGTGAATTGCACTTTGTTGATAAATGCGGTCATGCACCGATGATGGAAATGCCCGGGGAATTCAATGCCATACTGCATAAATTTTTGAAAAAGCTCAATGAGCCTGCAACAGTTGCCTGATCCATGTTGTCTCATTGAAAACAACGCCGCTATCCATGTTAACCCGTGAATTACGATCACAAACACTCCCGAGCCTGCACCTGTACGATAAGGTGTACGAGGCATTGCAATTAATGAATGATAACCAGGTCACTCATCTCCCCATCGTGGAAGGAGACAAGTATATTGGCATTGTCAGCGAAGATGACCTGCTCCAGGCCGATAATGATAAAGCGGAACTGCAAACACTCCAGCAATCCTTTGCCAATACTTCTGTGAATGAAGAAGAACATTTCCTGAAAGCAGTGCAGATCGCTGCGGAGAATGGGTTAAGCGTGGTCCCGGTGGTCACCGCGGAAAATGAACTCGTGGGTACAGTTGTTTATAACGACCTGCTGAAGTATGCTTCTGAATTCATGAGCCTGAATGAACCCGGCGGCCTGATCGTACTCGAAATGGATAATAACCAGTATTCTTTTAACGAGATCAGCAAACTGGTAGAAACAAACGATGCGCAGATCACACAGCTCAATACAAGTACTGATCCGGAAACAGGCATCATTCTGGTTACCATCAGGGTTAATAAACCGGAGATATCTGATATCGTTGCTACCTTTCAACGATACGAGTACAATGTAAAATACTTCTTTGGAGAAGAGCTATATACCAATGAATTGCGCAGCAACTACGATAACCTGATGAATTACCTGAAGATCTGACTCCATTTACCTGTATTTTGCCGAATTGGACACAGCCATCGTACAGCCTGTTCATCATGATGGGGAAAAAATGCCATATTGGGTTGATCATAACCTTGTTTTGCTGCCATGAGCTTGCGGCGCAACCTGCATTGCCCGAAAAGATCGTTCAACCTGACAGTATCGCCATTACTGATTCTTTATTTGTCGTCGGGGATATCAGCATCACCGGAAATAAAAAAACAAGAGCCGATATCATTTTGCGGGAGATCCCCTTCCAAACGGGCAATCAATATTCATTACAGGACCTGGTGAAGGAATTTGAAAAGGCCCGGCGGCAACTGATGAATACCGCTCTTTTTCACCAGGTGATGGTAGCGGCCAAAAACTTTGAAGGCAACAAAGTCAATATCATCGTTGACCTGAAAGAACGCTGGTATCTTTTCCCGCTTCCTTATTTCAAACCGGTAGACAGGAACCTGAACCAATGGCTCGTCGAACAAAAGGCAAGCATGAACCGGGTGAACTTCGGGGGAAAGGTCTTGTATAATAATACCACCGGCCGGAATGATAAACTCAGGTTATGGCTGATCGGCGGCTACACCAAGCAAATATCTTTCAGTTACGACCGCCTGTATATCGATAAACAAATGAAATGGGGACTGAACATGGGATTCGCAGTGGGGAAGAACCGCGAGGTCAATTACAATACGATCGGCGATAAACAGGCTTTTATCAAAGACGAGAATAATTATCTCCGGAATTTTGTAAGCACCAGCGCAGAGCTTACTTACCGCAAAGCGATCAAAACACGCCACCGGTTTGGTATCCGTTACACCATGGAAGAGATATCGGATACTGTTTTAAAACTGAACCCCACTTATTTTAAAGGCGGGAAGACCCGGGAACATTTCCCCGGTATCTATTACAGTATGTCTTATTTCGATCTTGATTATATTCCTTATCCCACTAAAGGATATGCCCTTGATGTGAGCGTTGGTAAGAACGGGTTCAATAAAACGATCGGGCTCTGGCATCTTTCGGCAAAAGCTTCGGGCAGTTGGCATCTTGGGTCACCTAAAACATTTTTTAATTTAAACCTGTATGGAGGGATCAAGCTGCCGTTTAGCCAGCCTTATTTTAACATTCGTTTCCTTGGGTACGGAGATGTATTCATGCAGGGATATGAATATTATGTGGTGGATGGGGTGGTGGGTGGATATATGAAAACAACGCTGACCCAGGAATTACTGAATTTTAATATCAGGGTCCCGGCAATAAAAAAAGGGAAAGAAGCCCAACACATACCATTCCGTGTCTTTGCAAAAATATATGGCAATACCGGGTATGTATATAACCCGGAACCGGGGGAAAACCAACTCTCCAATAAGATGCTTTATTCCGGCGGTTTTGGTATTGACATCCTCACTTTTTATGATGTTACCTTCAAGCTGGAGTATACCTTTAACCAGTTAGGTGAAAACGGGCTATTTTTACATCGCAAGAGCCTTTTTTAAAGAATGAAAGCAGCCATCTACAGCAGGATCATGGAAGAGGGACAACAGAAAGATGTCCAGCTTTTTTTTGACGAACTGGCCAATCAAAAAATTGAGCCGGTCATTTTCCAGCATTTTTTTGAACAGATCCGTGACAGCATCAACCTTCCTTCCGGCACAAAGACCTTTGCTCTTTCAGAAGACCTTACCGAAGAGATCGAGTTTATCATAAGCCTTGGTGGTGATGGAACATTGCTGGATACCGTTACGCTGGTACGGGATAAAGACATTTCGATCATGGGGATCAATTTTGGACGACTGGGGTTCCTGGCCAGTATCGGCCGCGAAGAGGTCCGTTCTGCCGTCAAAGCGATCGCCCAGCGCACTTATGTAACGGATAAAAGAACATTGATCCATCTTGATGCCAACCTGCCTTTGTTTGGAAATGTGCCTTATGCGCTCAACGAGTTCTCCCTGCATAAAAGAGACGTGGCTCCGATGATAAAAATTCATACTTACCTGAATGGGGAATTTTTGAATACGTATTGGGCTGACGGACTGATCGTAGCAACACCGACAGGGTCCACAGGATATTCCCTGAGTTGTAACGGACCGGTGGTATTCCCTGAGTCGGGCAGTTTTGTGATCACACCGGTGGCCCCGCATAACCTGAATGTCCGGCCCATTATCGTTCCCGATGACAATGTCATCTCCTTCGAGATCGAAAGCCGGTCCGAGCAGATCATTTGCGCCCTTGATTCCCGGCGGGAAATTGTCAGCAAAAACGTCCAATTAGCCGTCAAAAAGGAAAGTTTTGACCTTAGCCTGGTCCGGCTCAGCGAGAATAACTTCCTGCAGACCCTCCGCAATAAACTGACCTGGGGACTGGATAAACGGAACTAAATTACCCCCCGGACAAAAGAAAATACTATTTTTAGCGTTCTAATTAATCCCGAACCATTATTTAGTTATGATGAAAAAGCATGTTGCAGTTGTTGTGTTTTCGATCGTTGCCCTTTTTTCCGGCAGCCACCTCAAAGCCCAGGATGCTATTGTACAGGAAGGCGAATTCGGTATCGGCATTGGTGCCAGTCACTATTTTGGCGATCTTAACACCAAGGCCCGCCTGAACAGGGCTAAAATAGCCGCCAGCATCTTCTTTCGCAAAAACTTCGGTAACTATATCGCTTTGAGGGTCGGTGCAAGTTTTGCCCAGATAGGTTATTCTGACCAGTACAATACTCATAACACTTATATGTATTCCCGCAACCTGAGCTTTAACAGCAAAGTGTGGGAACTGACCTTACAAGGTGATTTTAATTTCTTCCGGTTCATGCCCGGGGAGCCCCAGTATAGCTTTACTCCTTACATCACTTTTGGAGCAGGCGTATTCAGCTATGATCCTTATGCCTATCTCCGCGGAGAAAAAATACCCTTGCGCCAGTTAGGTACTGAAGGACAGGGCAGCGCTTTGTATCCCGACAGGAAACAATACAGTTCGATGGCCATCTGCATACCTTTTGGCGGAGGCTTTAAATATGCTTTGAATGAAAGAGTGAATATTGGTTTTGAAGTACTGCATCGTTTTACCAATACCGATTACCTGGATGATGTCAGCAAGACTTATGTGGACCCTGCTGTCTTTCCTCCCAATCCCGATGGCAGCACTTCCACCGGGTTATTAATGAGCGACAGGTCATACGAGATCGGCGAACCTATTGGCATTCCCAATCGCCAGCGGGGCAACAGCAAACAAAAGGACCAGTTTGTAACAGCCATGTTCCATCTCACGTTCAACCTCCAGTCTTATAAGTGCCCTACGGCTAAATAGGGCAGTTTTTTTATCTTTAAGTTAAGGTACCCCGGGGTTTAATTGCCAGGTGCTATTTATTTATTTTTTATCATGCGGTCGCATTAAACCAACCAGGGAAGGAAAAGGTCTATCACGCTGAACCATATTTCTTAACCTAATACTTATTACTATGCGCCTGACAACCATCTTATGCAGTATCCTTCTTTTAGCTGTTTTCAGCCTGTCTACCGCTTTCACAGCCGGCAAAACAAATAACGGGTCCTGGTTTTTTCTTGAAGATAAAAAAGTAGGCTTTGGAGTAGACCATGATGTGATCAATTTCGGTAACTGGAGAGACGATGTTCGCCAGATAAAACTGAAAGTAACAGATGGCCCGCTGAAGATGTATGATATGAAGGTTTATTTTGATAATGGCAGTGTACAGGATGTCCAGTTACGCAGCCGGTTCAACCAGGGCAGTGAAAGCCGCGTGATCGATATGGATGGTGGCCTGCGCCATCTTACCAGGATCGAATTCTGGTACGAGACAAAAGGTTTTGCCAAGGGTAGATCAAGGATAGCGGTTTGGGGACATAACTGACAATTACGGGAAAGCCCGGTTGATCTGTAATAACTTATTGAATGCCTCCCGGGGCATTCTTTTTTTTTGAATTCCGTTGAATGCGGTCAATCCGTAATAACTTTGCAGGGCGCTGGTAACAGCTAGTACTATGTCGGTATCATTGGAGAAAATAGATAAGAACAATCTTCCCCGTCATATCGCCATCATCATGGATGGGAACGGACGCTGGGCAAAAGAAAAAGGAGAGGACCGTCTCTTTGGTCATTTTCATGGCGTCGAAAGTGTACGCAATATCGTGGAAGGTTCCGCCGAACTCGGTATCGGGTATCTTACCTTATATGCTTTCTCCACCGAGAATTGGGACAGACCGGAATACGAGGTCATTGGCCTGATGGAACTACTGGTCAGTACCATCCGGAAAGAAGTGGAAAGCCTGGATAAGAATAATATCCGCCTCCATGTCATCGGTGATATGAACATGCTTCCGGAATATGCCAGGAAAGAATTGAACGAAGCGCTGGAAATAACAAAGGATAATACGGGTCTGAACCTCATCATGGCCCTGAGCTATAGCGGAAGATGGGAATTGCTCAACGCGGTGAAAAGTATTGCCTGGGAGGTCAAAAGCGGGCAACTGGCCGTAGAGAATATTGACCAGGACACCCTTCAGCAATACCTTTGTACCAGCAATTTCCCGGACCCCGAACTGATGATCCGCACCAGCGGGGAATACCGGATCAGCAATTTCCTGCTTTACCAACTCGCTTACGCCGAACTCTATTTTACCAATGTCCGCTGGCCCGATTTCAGGAAAGAGAACCTTTATGAAGCCATCCTGGATTACCAGGCCAGGGAGAGAAGGTTCGGCAAGACCAGCGAACAGGTCGTGACCGGCTGACCAGGGTCAAAAAGTCACTAAAACAAGGTAAAAACCGGCTCATTTGTCTTTTAAGCCCCCATTTGGCTTTTTTAGCCTTTTTCTTTAACAAAGACTTCAATTTTTTACCGTTATTTTGCCGCCTCAATCAGGGGGAGAGCCTGTAAACCAAAAATTTGAAGGCTGCTTTCGCACATTTTCAGACCGAATTTGAACAATCAACCATGCAACGACTTTTACCCAGGCTTAGTGTTACATTGATGGCTGCGGTTGTATCCGTATTCACGTTACAGGCACAAGATACCCTTCCACCAACTTCCGTAGATCCGAAACTGATCGAATGGCAGAATGCGAAACTCCCTAAAGAGTATACGATCGCTTCGGTAAGCATCACGGGGATCAAACACCTCGATACCTCCATTGTCTATTCGATCGCCAACCTGCAACCGGGCGATAAGTTCATGCACCCGGGTGAAGATATTTTTGCCAAAGCCATCGCCGGTTTGTGGCGCCAGAAATTCTTCTCGGATGTACAGGTGTATATTACCAGGGTCGAGGACGAGAAGGTATGGGTGGAAGTATTCGCCCTTGAAAGACCCCGGTTAGGCAGTTTCAAATTTGTAGGGATAAAAAAATCAGAAGAGGAAGATATCCTTGCAAAGGTCAACCTGGCCAAGCAAACTATTATTACCGAGAATACCCGCCGCGATATCATCGAACGGGTTACCAACTTTTTTACCGAGAAGGCTTACCGCAATGTAAAAGTGCGGATAGAAGAAAAAACAGATACCTCGTTCGCCAACTCGAATTCGATGATCATTTACGTAGACAAAGGCGAAAAGGTACGGATCGATAATATACGGTTCTTTGGCAATGACAATGTGAACGGGTTGCGACTGAAAAAGCAAATGAAGGGTACCAAAGAAATGAGTAAGGCCACCCTGAGCCCCGATGATGATCCCAGTCCCTATGGTGTAAAAAAGAAATATGCCTTCAGTGAATACACGAAGGACTGGGGGTTTCTTTCACCGAGCAAAACAAAACTCGTACTGGACCCATATGTACGTGTCAAACTGTTCAGCGCTGCTAAATATGACCAGAAGAAATATGACGAGGATAAAGACAAAGTGCTGAATTATTATAACTCGCTTGGTTACCGCGATGCGCAGATCATTGCAGATACCGCGCTGCTTACTAAAAGCGGCAACCTCAACCTCGACCTGAAAATTGACGAAGGCAAACGCTATTATTTCGGCAATATTACCTGGAAAGGAAATGCGAAATACTCTGATTCCTTGCTGAACTATTATCTCGGGATCAATAAAGGAGATATTTATAACCTGGCTATATTAAATAAACGCCTGGGTAAGGAACTTTCCCAGGAAGGTGGTGATATCAGTGGTTTATATATGGATGACGGTTATCTCTTCTTCCGGGTCGAACCGGTGGAGACCGCTGTTTATAATGATACCATCGATTATGAAATAAGGATCACGGAAGGACCACAGGCAAGGATCAAGAACGTAACGATCGCCGGTAATGAAAAAACAAAGGATTATGTTATCCGCCGCGAACTCAGAACGATCCCCGGTGAATTATTCAGCCGAGCAGATCTTATCCGTTCCCAGCGTGAGTTGGGTAATCTCCAGTTCTTTAACCAGGAAACGATCAACCCCGGTGTGGTCCCCAATGCAGACGACGGAACGGTGGATATCAACTGGAAACTGGAAGAAAAATCTTCCGACCAGCTTGAATTATCAGCAGGCTGGGGTGGTGGTGTAGGACTTACCGGAACCCTCGGTGTTACATTCAACAACTTCTCTATCCGCAATATCTGGAAAAAATCCGCCTGGGATCCCTTGCCCACCGGTGATGGACAGAAATTGAGTTTACGTGTCCAGTCAAATGGCCGGGCTTACCGTTCTTACAGTGCTTCTTTCACTGAACCCTGGCTGGGCGGTAAAAAAAGAAATTCACTCACGATCGGTGTCAATAACAGCAAATACTCCAACGCATTTGATCCTTATACAGGAACGATCGACCGCAAAAGATCTGACTCCAATTATTTAAAGACGACCGGGTTTTCGATCTCATTAGGCAAGCAATTAAAATGGCCTGATGACTTCTTCAGCCTTGTTTATACGCTCAACATCACGCAGTATAAACTCCGCAACTATCCCATTTTTGAAGGATTGAGTGATGGTACTTCCAATAATGTCAGTTTAAAGATCGGCCTGCAGCGTTCCTCTGTCTTTAACCCCATCTTCCCTACCAGCGGCTCTAATTTTATGGCCAGTGTGCAGCTGACACCGCCCTATTCCTTATTCAATAAGGGACTGGTCAATTCAGCTAACCCTTATAAAACACCTGAATACCATAAATGGAAATTCAACGCTGAATGGTATGTACCGCTGGGCAAACCCACCGGTGCTGATAAGAACAGGCAGTTCGTGCTGAAGATGGCTGCCAAGTATGGTTTCATGGGCCGGTACAACCGTAAACTGGATTATTCACCCTTTGAACGTTTCCAGGTGGGTGATGCAGGCCTGACCAATAACTATGGTTTGCTTGGTTATGATATCATCGCACATCGTGGATACCCCGTGTATGAATCTTCTGATCCTACAGTGAACCCCGACCAGCAAAGTGCTAATAAATTCTTTATAATATTCAATAAGTATACGCTGGAATTACGTTACCCGCTGGTCACCAACCCGAGCAGTACGATCTATGCACTGACCTTCTTTGAAGCAGCCAATGGCTGGCACGACTATAAGGATTACAACCCTTTCAAGTTGCGCCGCAGTGTGGGTGTAGGTATGCGTTTCTTCCTGCCGATGTTTGGCCTGCTGGGCTTTGACTATGGCGTTGGTCTCGACCGTATCACGCCGGGACAAACAGGATTAAAAGGATCATCCCGCTTTACCTTTATGCTGGGTTTTGAACCGGATTAATACTGAATAATCTTCAACTCCTTAATTCATTGATATGAAAAAGATCATTCTACTGGCCCTCCTGATGGCGACTGCTACACTGGGATTTTCCCAGAAATATGCTGTGATCGACACCCGGTATATTTTAGATAAGATGCCGGAGTATAAACAGGCGCAAAAACAACTGGATGATATCACTGCTGGCTGGCAAAAAGATATTGATGCCAAACAAACCGAACTGGATGGCATGTATAAATCATTCGAAGCAGAGCAGGTAATGCTCAGCGATGACCTGAAGAAAAAAAGAGAGGACCAGCTTTTCAATAAAGAAAAGGATATGCGTGACCTGCAGCGCAAACGCTTTGGTTTTGAAGGGGATCTGTTCAAAAAAAGACAGGAACTGATCAAACCGATACAGGATAAGGTCTACAACGCTGTTCAGAAGATGGCCCAACAGAGGGGTTATGATCTTGTGCTGGATAAAAGTGAGGGAATTACCATTATCTTTGCCGACCCAAAACTGGATAAGAGTGAAGATGTACTGAAAGACCTTGGGGTAAGATAAACGTTAAAGAAATCACAAGCAGTCCCGGCGGCAGGGGCACAGACAACGAAACCTTTTAAAAAGTAATCATAATAAGCAATCACCCACCTTCATTAAAAATAATAACGGGTGGATACACAAAAACAAACCAAATGAAAAGAATTTTCACAATCATGGCCGTAGCGGTTGCGCTGTCTTTTGCAACGAACGCAGGGGCACAGTCGAAGTTTGGCTATATCAGCGTAGACAATGTGGTCGGGTTGATGCCGGAAACTGCAAAGATCGATTCACTGCTCGAACGTTACCAGGCGGATTCAATCAATCCCCAGTACGCACAGATCGTTTCTTTATACCAGTACAAGGATAGTGTGTACAGGGATTCATTAAAAACACCACCTGCCGTCCGCAAACAGATCGAGCAGGAACTGCCTACCCTGATCTACCAGATACAAAACTGGCAACAGATCGTAAGCCAGGCTACTGAAAGCAAACAAAACGAATTGCTGGCCCCTATCTACAGGAAAGTATATGATGCCATCAAAGCGGTGGCCAAGGAAAAAGGATATACGCATGTGTTTAATAAGGAAGCGTTCCTGGTAGCACCGGATGGAGATGATATGATCACCGCGGTAGCTGCAAAACTGAAGGTTACTATCCCCAAAACGGTCCCCGGCGGGAAATAAGGGATCCCTTAAAAGATATTCATCGTATAACCCCGGCAATTGCCGGGGTTATTTTTTCTCCTGTGGTGACCAGCTTATTTTTGTGGTATGCAAAAGTCAACCCCGATCGGTGTTTTTGATTCTGGCTACGGTGGTCTTACTGTCTTAAAGGAGATCATCAGCAAACTGCCGCAGTATGATTATCTCTACCTCGGGGATAATGCCAGGGCACCTTATGGTAACCGTTCCTTTGATACGGTCTACCACTATACACTGGAATGTGTGAAATGGTTCTTTTCACAGGGCTGTTCCCTCGTGATACTTGCGTGTAATACGGCTTCGGCGAAAGCCCTGCGCACGATCCAGCAAAACGACCTTCCCAAAATAGCGCCGGGAAAAAGAGTACTCGGTGTGATCAGGCCCACCGCAGAGGTCATCGGCACTTATTCTGAAACGCAAAATGTAGGGATACTGGCGACCAACGGAACGGTATTATCCGATTCATATCCAATGGAGATAGCCAAATTTTTCCCGGATTTAAAAGTGTTCCAGGAAGCCTGCCCGCTTTGGGTGCCATTGGTTGAGAATAACGAACATCAAAATCACGGGGCCGATTTTTTTGTGAAGAAGAACCTGCATAACATTTTTGAGAAAGGAGAGAACATTGATGTGGTGCTGATGGCCTGCACACATTATCCCTTATTACGGGAAAAAATAGAAGAATACCTGCCGGTTGGCGTAAAACTGATCTCCCAGGGAGAAATCGTAGCCGAAAGTCTTGCCGATTATTTGACCAGGCACCCTGAAATAGAAAGCCGTTGCAGTAAAAAAGGAGAACGTCTTTTTTATACCACAGATTCTACAGAGGATTTTGATAACCATGCCAGCATTTTTTTCGGTGAACCGGTCACATCAAAGCATACAAACCTGGCCCCGCATGCAGGATAACTATTCGCAGGGCTGCGGTAATATTTTTTTTAATTGCTTTCCTGCGAAGATCAGTGCACAGTTATTACGGCATTTCCAGTTTACCACCCGCCTATTCCGGACCACATACCCTGTCGATGAACATGCGTAATTATTTAATAGTCAAAGTAATACCATAAGGATGTTGGTTACATGGATTTTTTGAAAACAAGACCCTTTGAGACCTTCCTTTTAGCCTGTAAATCCTTACCTTTGCCATCCTTTCACAAACAGTGGGTGTGGTGACCTGCTGGTGAAACTTGAAACCTGGGCCGTTCTCCCGGTCCGCATTTCAAACTCCGCTTTCTCCGCCAACCGGCGGATTCGGCGGGTAAACAGGAAAAAGAATAAAACAATGAAACGTACATTCCAACCTCATCGTAAGCGCCGTAAGACAGTACATGGCTTCCGCAAGCGTATGGCAACAGCCAATGGCCGCAAGGTATTGGCGAGCCGTCGTGCTAAAGGCCGTAAGAAATTAACGGTTTCCGATGAGAGTAAGCTGAAATAATTCCGATCCCGGTAAACGGATGGGTTAGATTATTGAATAGTCCCGGTTATTAATACCGGGACTATTTTATTTTTACAAAGGATGCCAAAAAAACTCACACTGGGAAAAGAGGAACGACTGAAAAGCCGGAAGGCGATCGAGCTGTTGTTCAAAGAAGGGGAACGATTCTCGGTTTCCCCGTTCAGGATA